>QWCZ01000382.1_pt1 | contig 45144 bp, 51 predicted proteins | sample 1972651 | NCBI WGS metagenome assembly QWCZ01 (sample SAMN09866695, study PRJNA288562) | Human oral metagenome isolate pre1_saliva, whole genome shotgun sequencing... | isolation source: mouth | host: Homo sapiens | place: USA: California
CTATATTCGGGAGCATATGCCAAAAGAATCGTATTTCCAAAAGCAGATAATGGACTGGATTAATAAAAATATTCCTGGGGCTGCCGTGTGGAAAGAAGCAGCCGGTCCGTATTCAGTAAGCGGGATTCCTGATATAACTTGTATAATAAGGGGACTGTATTATGGATTTGAGGTTAAGCGTCCATTTATTGGGAAGCTTAGTAAGATTCAGAAAGAAACAATTGACCGGATAAATGAATCCGGCGGCAGGGCATATGTTGTGACTTCGGTAAAGGAAGTTGCAGAAATTCTAAAAGATGAACTTAGAAAGAGAGTGTGATGATGAATAAAACCTCAGAAAGCAAGAATAAAATATATGCAATGCCATTGCTCAAGAACATCGGATTGCAGGCAATGGACAGAAAAGGGTGGAATTTGCTTCAATGTCCAGTGTGCAATTGCAAGTGTTTTGAAATGCCACAGGCAAGAGTACTAAAGAGTTTAGGATACACAGGTATGTGTACAGAATGTATGCTTAAGCATCAATTTGGTGCAAAGGGAGGGGATAATGCAAACTGATAATAAAGAGTTGAAAGTGACTTTAAAAAAGTACCTTGGTCAATACTACAGAGCGAAGATAAAGCGAAAACAATTGGAAATTAGACTTAAAAACTTTAGAGAAGAAATGGCCGGCACGCAAGGAGTGAAATATTCTCCTGTGCCGGGAGGACAGAGTGGAAGTCAAATATCTTCAACAGAAAATGCTGTTATGAGAGCAATGGAGATTGAGGAGAGAATTGTCAAGCAGCAAGCACAGGTTCAAGCAGCAATGCTTGCTGTTATGGAGTTTATGGATTTCTTACCAATTGATTCTGTGAAGAGAAGTATACTTGAATACAGATACATAGACTGTATGAGCTGGAAGCGAATTTATAAGGAAATGTGTATGACTAAAACTCCATGTTTTAGATACTACAATCAAGGGATAGATGAGCTGATTAATAAAAGTGAAGTGGTGCAGATTTTAAAAACAGTGCATTAAATGCTGAATATCTAATTGACTTGCCCTCGAATATAAATGTAAAATAAAAGAAAAATGATAGGGGGAGATCCTATGAATTTAAAGTTTGATAGTGTTTTTTTATCGAAGCTTCGCATTAATGATTTGGAAGTTACCTATTCTGAAAAAGAGAAGTCAGGAACGATACCGATAAGTAGAATAAAAGCATTTGAAGTAGTTGAGGGAACAATTACTGAATATGGGAATTTAAAAATAACTACTGATAGTGAGGAACATATAGTTCACTTTATATCAAACCACAACAAAGGACTCAGGCAGATACAGGAAAAACTTGGATTCTCCAACCAGACAGAACCATTTAGTGTGAAAGAGATGGTAGAAGTTGAAAAAGAGTCGGAAAGTGACTATATGAGACCTCTTGAGACTAATCCGGTAAAAATATATATAAGCGTTGAGGGAATAAGATATATAGTTCTAGGCAAAGAAATGATGATAAGGGCAGATAAGATAAAGTCAGTGACCTATAAAAAAGCTAAATTTCTCTCGTTAGGATTATTAACAATACAAACAGATGCAGATAGTGTCAATATAAAGACATCAAGTTATTTTAATTCTGCCTTGGAAAAGTGGGCTGATGATATAAATTCAGGGGTATATCAAATAAATCAAAATATTAGAGTAAGTCGTACAGCATATGGTAAGGGATTTGTAAGTAATAGTGAGAGAAATATAGCTTGTGCATGGTATAAGGTTACGGGTATAAATCCAAATACAAATAGGAGAAAGAGTGAGACATTCCCTTGGTTTAGAGAAACACCTGTGGAAGATATCGAAAAAGCCAGTGGTCTGTTAGGTCCGTATGAGTGTGAACAGTTACCAGATAGAATGCCGTCAGATGCGCAACTGGAATATGCAAGGAGAATTGGTGTGATAATTCCTAGAGATGCTACCATGGAAGATGCAAGTATCTTTTTAACAAGAAAAGAGAATAATAAGCCTTTGCATCAAGTGGGTGTGGCAGAATGGCTTATAAAAAAATATATTTGTGAACTTAAGGTATATATACCATTGTATGCAAGTTTAACAGAGGCTCATTCCCAATATTATTATTCTCTATCGGTAAAGGAGCGGATCGTTTACTTTGCAATGAGAGTCTATGACGAGAATAAAGGAGCAAAATACTTGTTCCCACATGAGGCTACGCAGATAGAACAAGAAAAGTTCAGAGTATTTGCAGAGGAGTATTATAGAGATAATAAGTTTATGGAATCGTTTGAGAGATATAGTGCTGAAGATTTACCAATAGATGGTGTTATAAAGAAGCGGTTGAAGGCATATGATATAGCTAACTCATATCTCTAAGGTCAATATCATTTTAAAAGAGTACAAAAAAGAACTTAAAAGTACAAAAAAGAACTTAAAAGTACTTATGATTATGCTATAGTGGTAGCATGGAGTGACAGGCAAACAAGAGTCTTTATGCATATATGTATATGTCACTTAATATTTATACAAAAGAGAGTATGGCAGGTGTGAACAGTCTCAAATGCATGCTCTTTTTTTGTTTGAATAAAATTTTAATAGGTACTACCATAGGGGGAGGCCGCATGCGGGGCGGAAAACAGCGCGGTCCTTTTCCCTAAAAAATCAAAAATAAATTTTACATTTCGTTACGGAGGGAGAGGAGAAATGTACAAGGAGAGCCATAGATGATAACAAAAGAGGAGAGAAAAAATCTTTATTTAGGTAAGTGCATTCAGGTAGGAGGAAAAAGCAACAAACTACTTACTCATCAATTTGTAAAAAAAGAGGGGTTTGAGAAAACGGCTGTTTTTATGATGGATTTGTTTAAAATAATATCTGAAACAATGAAAAGTAAGGACCGCTTCAGTATCTTAATTGAATATGATACCGAAGCGATAAATGTCAATATTGTCTATTTAGAAGAAGCTAAATACGTTTCAGATGGCAACCTTCTGGAAAATCAATAGATTTTAGTTCTTCTTCAGAAGTAAGATAAAACTCACCGGAACAAAAATCTGGGCAAACAGAAAAACCGGTGTAAGAAATTGATTCTAATTTCTCAATGAGAGATTGTTTCTCATCATTTGAGAGAGATGAGTATTCAATGTGATATCTAACTAATGTCATAATCCCCTTCCTTTCTATTTGATTAAATAAGCATAGCAGTGCTTATTTAATTATTTTACAAAGGAAATATGTAACAAACAATAGGAGAATAGAATGGAGCAAACACTGAAAACAGAAAAAAGAAAACTAAATGAGCTGGTGGCGGCAGACTATAATCCTAGAAAAGCCCTGACACCGGAAGACAGTGAATATCAGAAAATCAAAAGAAGTATTGAAGAATTCGGATATGTAGATCCGATTATAATCAATGAAGATGGCACAATTATCGGAGGTCACCAGAGATGTACAGTACTAAAAGATTTAGGATATGAAGAGGTCGATGTAGTAGTTGTCAGCCTAGACAAACAAAGAGAAAAGGCTCTCAATATTGCCCTTAATAAAATAACCGGTGAGTGGGATGAGTTGAAGTTGAAAGACTTGCTGCTTGATTTAGACCTTGGAGATTATGATATTTCATTAACCGGATTTGAACAGGAGGACTTGGCGGAGCTGGTAGATAACCTTGCAGTGGAGTCTGAGGCAATGGATGATGACTTTGACGGGGAAGCAGTGCTTGAAGATATTGTAGAGCCGAAGACTAAGCTTGGTGATGTATGGAAGCTTGGCAGGCACAGACTTATGTGTGGAGACTCTACCTCTCAGGAAGATGTGGCTACTCTTATGAAAGGAGAGATGGCGGATTTGATTATTACAGACCCTCCGTACAATGTTAACTATGGGGATAAGGCAGATATGCTTGATACATATCTTCAGAAAGGTCATAGGAATAACAGCAGAATAAAAAACGACAACATGGATAATGAGAGTTTTTATTCTTTTATGCTTCAGATATATCAAAGTGCTTATGAATTTATGCGTGAGGGAGCAGCTATATATGTGTTCCATGCCGAAAGTACCGGGCATATATTTAGACAGGCATTCCTTGATGCAGGCTTGAAACTTGCACAATGCCTAATCTGGGAGAAGAATGCATTTGTACTTGGCAGGCAGGACTATCAGTGGAGACATGAGCCATGTCTTTACGGATGGAAAGAGGGAGCGGCACATTATTTTATTAATGACAGGACACAGGATACTGTTATTTTGGAAGATGATGTGGACTTTGAAGCCATGAAAAAGGCTGACCTTATAGCATATATTGAAGATATGCATAGAAAGTATAAAGACCAAACATCAGTCATTTATGAGAATAAGCCTACAAGAAACGACATACATCCTACAATGAAGCCGGTAACGCTGATTGGAAGGCTTATGAGTAACTCCAGCAAGTCAGGATGGAATGTACTTGACTTATTTGGAGGTAGTGGAAGCACCCTGATGGCAGCGGAGCAACTTGGAAGGACAGCGTTCTTGATGGAGCTTGATGAGAAGTTCTGTGATGTCATAGTGAAGAGATGGGAAGAGTATACAGGTCAGAGTGCAATAAGAATTTCGGGAGGTGATGGCTAATGGCAGAGGAACAGCAGGGAAGTTTTTATCGTGTTGAAGTTATCTCATCACTTTTCGGTGTATCAGTTCGTAGGGTTCAGCAGCTGACACAGGAAGGAATCATTGCTACAACAAAGACATTAGAAGGGAATAGATATGAGCTGGGTCCAACCGTACAGCGATATATAAAGTATCTTTCAGATAAGGCGTATGGCAAAAGCAGATCTGAAAAAGAAATGGAACTAAAAGAGCAAAAACTTCAAGCAGAGATTGCTCTAAAAGAATCTCAGGGAGAAATGCATAGATTAAAGACAGAGATAGCATCGGGTAAGTACATCGATATTGAAGAAGTAAAGATGGACTATAGCCGATTTTTTGTTACCTTTAAAAAGTTTGCATTATCTCTGCCAAGTAGACTTGTAGGAAGAATAATAGGGCACTGTGATCCTGTGGAACTTAGGTCGGTAGAAAAGGACTTGAGCTCAGAGGTCATAAGATTAATGGACGGCTTTGTGGTGGCAGGCTGTACGCATGAGGAACTGGAAAAGAAAAATCGTGGCAAGAAATCCGTTCCGTAGATTTGAGGTTACAGACTACCAAAAAGAAGCACTTAAATTCCTAAAGCCACCGGAAGATATAACAGTAAGTGAATGGGCTGATAAATATAGAGTATTAGATGTGAAATCTTCAGCTATGCCGGGACCATGGAGGACGGAGCAAACTCCATATCTTAAAGGTATAATGGATGAGTTTAATAACTATGAGACGGAAGAGATAATCTATGTAAAGCCTACTCAGGTAGGAGGTACGGAGTGCCTGCAAAACATGGTGGGGTATATCATTCAACAAGATCCGGCTCCTACTATGATTGTTTATCCTACAGATAAGCTTGCTGAATCTATATCAGAAAACAGACTACAGCCTATGATAAAGGCGGCTCCGGGATTAAAAAAAAGGTATCTAGAGAATGACTCAACAAGGCTGGAACTGCAGTTTGACGGAATGTATCTGACACTTGCAGGCTCAAACTCACCGTCAAGCCTTGCAAGTAAAGCTATCAAGTATCTTTTTTTAGATGAGGTAGATAAGTATCCCGGAGCAAGTAAGAAGGAAGCGGATCCTATATCACTTGCAAGGGAGAGAACAAAAACCTTTCATAACAAAAAGATATTTATAACCAGTACTCCAACATTAAGAGACGGACATATATGGAAAGCATTGGAAGATGCAGACATCGAAAAGCATTACTTTGTGCCTTGCCCTCACTGTGGGGAGTATATAGAACTGAAGATGAAGCAGATAAAATTTCCAAATGGTGAAGGCATGAGCTATGCAGATCGTGCAGAGTTTGCCACCTATGTATGCCAGGAATGCGGCTGTATAATTACAGATAAAGATAAGCCTGATATGCTAAGGTTAGGAGAATGGCGAACAGTAAAGGAAAACACAAAGTTTGCAAGAAAAGTTGCATTCTGGATGAATACTTTATATTCACCGTTTGTGAGATTTTCTGCAATAGCAAAAGAGTTTTTGGATAGCCATGAGGACCCTGAGAGGTTACAAAACTTTGCGAATAGCTGGCTTGCGGAGCCTTGGGAGGATACAAAGCTTAAGACAAGTGCTGAGCTGGTTCTCGAAAGACAGACGGAATGTGAAGAGTTCATTGTTCCGGAGTGGACAAAGGTGCTTACTGCAGGAGTTGATGTTCAGGAAAACTGTTTGTATTGGAGCATAAGAGCATGGGGCGACTATTTTACAAGTCAGAACATTGCACATGGACAAGCTTATTCATTCCAAGAGGTTGAAAGAATAATGAATCTATCATATCAAATGGCTGACAGCACACCTCTTGTGGTGGCATTGGCACTGATTGACTCTGGAAATGATACAGACAGAGTATATGATTTTTGCGCAAATAATTCTGAATGGGCATTGCCAAGCAAAGGTTCATCAAATAACATGCTTACGCATTACAGGCTGTCTAAAGTAAATAAAGCAGACAGTAAAGCATATGGAATGAATCTTGTACTTGTTGACACAGGCAAATACAAGGACATGATTGCCGGTCGTATGCAAAAGAATAATGGATCGGGAGCATGGATGGTATACAAAGATTGTGATATGGAGTATGCGACACAGGTAACTGCAGAACACAAAGTTAATGTTAAAAACGGAAAAGGTGTTGTTAAGCAAGAGTGGAGACCCAAAACAGCTCATGCCGATAACCACTATCTTGATTGCGAAGTTTATGCATTCTGTGCAGCAGACATTCTTGGAGTAAGAACAATGCACCTTGATAACATTCAGGAAAGTGCAGATGAGAAAAAGAGTTCAGAGAGCAATGAACAATACTTCCCGGAAGAAAAGTGGATAAAAGATAATGAGAATTGGACATAAGGAACTTTTATGGATGAAGAAAAAGAAGTTATAAATTTTATTAATCGGGGGGGGCAGGAACCGGAAAGTCAAGGGCTTGTAAATACAAAAAGCTTTGAAAATATGGTTGCAACAATGATGACGGCAATGAACGAATTGTGGAGACTGATGGAAAGTAAAAAGAGTTTTCGTGTTGAGTTAAACTATAATGCGAAAACTCTTAATTCTGAATACCGGCTTTACTTACTTAAGGATGACGCTCCATTGGGTCGTGCAAATCAGGAAGTTCAATCAGACTTGTATCAAAATCTTCATCTATGAAGTATTGGGCAATGTCTGAATTAAAAGAAATGCTTGTAACAGCTATAGCATTTAACAGCTTTTTAAGTGCAGCCTTTTCATACGGTGTCATTTGTGAAAAATTTATAGTGTATTTTTGTAATGACATATTAGTTCCCCCTAATAGCTTTTCTAATTTAAAGAATAGGGAAAAGAGTAAGTAAAGTCAATATATGGAGAAGAGATGGAAACAAATTATACAGCAAGAGAAATGCTTGAAGAAGTTAATAATGCAATATATACAGTTCTTGTAGGAGGACAGTCATATAAGCTTGGTACAAGGCAGATGACACGTGCAGATTTGAATCTACTCTACAAGATGAAAAATGATCTGACCGCACAAATACAGTCAGAGAACGGTAATCACCTTTTAGATGATACCTATGTTGCTATATTTAGCGGAAGGTAGGTAATATGAGTTGGTTAGATAATTTAATCTCTTTTATATCCCCTGAATGGGGTGCAAAGAGAGAAGCATGGCGACAAAATCTTGAGGAAATGAGGAGCTATGATGCAGGCGATTACTCAAGAGGGAATGCAAATTGGAGAGTGATAAATCAATCGGCGGAGTATACTGATAAATATAGCCGTGATAATGTCAGAGCCAGAGCAAGGGACTTGGAGAGAAATTCAGATATGATGAATTCCGTTATAGGTGCCTATAAGAGAAATGTAATAGGTGGCGGATACACCTTGCAGGTGAAGACAGGTGATGATGAATTAAATGATACCATAGAGGCGGCATGGAAAAAGTGGTGCAAAAAGCAAAATTGTGATGTGACAGGTACTCAATCGTTTACTCAGATGATGCGAATGTGTATGAAGAGAAAGAAAGTAGACGGAGGAATTCTGATAGTAAAGAGGTATACAAGTGACGGGTTCCTGCCATTTAAGCTTCAGACATTTGAGGTGGATGAACTTGATAACGCTCAGATGACACCAAAGGTTCAAGGTAACAAGGTGGTTGGCGGTATTGAGATGAATGAGTACAACAAACCTGTCGGATATTGGATTAGGCAATATCCTGTTGACAGTTTAGCACTGACAACACCTGTATACATTGAGGCAAAGGATGTTATATTCCTTTACACAAAGCATAGGCCTTCACAGATTAGGGAAATTAGCGATATGAGTCCTACGATCACAAGAATTCGTGATACAAACGAATTCATGGTAGCGGTATCGGTAAAAGAGAGGATAGCAGCCTGCCTTTCGGTGTTTATAAAGAAAACTATACCTACTACAGGCATAGGAAGAGGAATTGGTGTAGCACAGGGAGCACTGCATGATTACCAAGGAAAGTCTATAACACCCGGAATGATTAAGGAACTTAATGCAGGAGATGAAATACAGGTGGTAAACCCTGCAGGACAGGCTACAGATGCAGCAAGTTATATAAAGCTTCAACAAAGACTTGTTGGTGCAGGACAAGGCATCAGTTATGAAGCAACAAGTCGTGATATGAGTGAAAGTAATTATTCTTCTACAAGGCAGGGAATCATTGAAGATGAAATGACCTATTCGGAAGAAAAAGAGATGCTGATGGAAGTAATGGATGAGATATATGAAACATTTGTTATATCATTATGGCTTTCAGGCAATATCATGGTAAAAGATTTCTGGGGAAATAAAGATAAATATTTGGATCATACATGGATTATTGCACCTAAAAAATGGATTGATCCACAAAAGGAGGCAAATGCAAACAGGATTGCATTAAATACAGGTCAAAAGACCTTTAAACAGATTGCTGCAGAACAGGGTAGGGATTGGAAAGAACAGATTGAAGAAATTGCAGAAGTCCTTGAGTACGCTAAAAGTTTTGGCATTGATATGGGCAGTGTGATTTTTAATAAAACAAAGGAGGAGCTATATGAAGATGAAGAGGAGAATTCTTCAGAGGGACAAGCCGGTGCAAAAAAGGAGTAAGGATACAGCAACCAGAGAGCTGATAAAAAACAGTATAAGAGCTTTAGATGGAGAGGGGAATGAGCGAAAGTTTATCCTCTCTTTTTCATCTGAAGAACCATATCAAAGGTTTTGGGGAACAGAAATACTTGATCACTCAGAGGGTGCTGTAGATCTTACAAGAATTCAGGAAATCGGATGTTTGCTTTTTAATCACAACCGTGATGCTGTAGTAGGAAAAATCACAAATGCATGGCTTGAAGATGGCCGTGGCATGGCAGAAATTGAGTTTGATACGGATGAAGCTTCAGAACTTATCTATCAGAAGGTAGCAAGTGGAACACTTAAAGGTGTATCGGTAGGCTATCAAATAGATTCATGGGAAGAAGTAATGCCGGGGAAACAGTCCGCAGATGGGAAATTTACAGGTCCTTGTGATATTGCAAGGAAATGGACACCTTATGAGATTTCAATCGTGAGTGTTCCTGCAGATCCTACAGTAGGCGTAGGTAGAGAGTTTGGAGAAGAAAAAAACATTTTAAAAAATCGCTCTTTAGCTTGGTTTAAAAGGCAACTTCAAATAAATAAAACAAGGGTAAAACAAGGAGGAAAAACAACATGAACAGAAAAGCATTAATACAAACAAAGCTTTCGCGTCAGCAGGATATAGTAAATGCTGCAAAAGAGGCAAACAGAGATTTGACTGCTCAGGAACAGGCGGAATTTGACACTCTTCAAAGAGATATTGATTCTTTAACAGCTGAAATTGCTACAGAAGGGGACCCGGTAGTTCCTACTACAGGAGAGAAGGACAAAGAGGCTATGCTTCAGAGAGCAGTAACTCAGGAGAGGGAACGTATAAGTTCAATAAATGACTTGTGCAGAGAGTTTGGAATGGAGGCTCAGGGATATATCGATAACGGTTCAACTATTGATCAGGTTAGAGATGCAGCTCTTGAGCATGTGAGAAAAAATGGAGCACCGGTCGCTGCAAGAGGAGTTGATGTAACGGCTACCGCAGAAGATAAGTTTAGGGCAGCTGCGGCAGACTCCTTATTGCTTAGAAGTGGAATGGGTATTGAAAAGCCTGCTGATGGTTCAAGACAGATGATGGGAATGTCACTTCGTGACTTGGCTATTGAGTGTCTTGCAGGTGAAGGAGATAGCAGTCTAAATCGTAGATCGTCTGATGAACTTTTTGGAATGCTTCAAAGACAGTTCTATAATCCAACTGCTTCTTTCCCGGCAATCTTAGATAATGCTATCAATAAGGCATATGTGGAAGGTCATAAGACTGTATCCGTGACATTTGACAGGTGGACTAAGAAGGGAAGTCTAAAGGATTTTAAGACCAATGATAATTATTATTTAGCAGGTCCGGCAGGAGAGTTCCTTGAAGTGCCGGAGGGCGGAGAGCTTAAGCACGATACATTCAGTGATGAAAAGCGTCCGACAAGAAGATTGAAGACTTACGGTAGGCAATTCACACTTACAAGACAGGCATTCATAAATGATGATATAGATCTTGTGACAAGAATACCTGCAAAGTATGCAGCAAGTGCAAGAAAGACAATAAATAGGCAGGTATACAATGTTTTGATAAAAAATCCGGCAATACATGACGGTACTGCTTTGTTCTCGACAATGCATAAAAACCTGCTTGCAACAGGAACAGGAATAACAAGGGAATCTATGCAGAAAATGATTATTGCACTTCAGAATCAGGTGGATGAGTTCGGAGATGCAATAATCATAAGACCGGCTACATTGGTTGTTCCTTCCGGTATGGGGTTTGAGATATTTACAATATTCAACAGTCCTACAATTAACACATCCGGCAATACGCAGGCGGTGAACCCATTGTTTAGATATGCAAGCTCTATTGAAATTGTGGAAGAGCCAACTATCAATGTATTATGTGGAGGCTACGGAAAGACAATGCCTTGGTTCTTAATCGGACATAAGGATGATACGGACTTTATAGAGGTTGATTATCTTAACGGACAGGAAGTTCCAACCATTAGACGAATGGAAACACCGGGACAGCTCGGATTCGTTTGGGATATATACCTTGACTGGGGTGTTGCGGTTATGGACTGGAGAGGTGCAGTCAAGAATAACGGTACCACAGTTGCGGATCCATTGGCGTAAATAAAGGAGGTTTAGTATGGCAAGTGCTACATATTTTCAGAGGGGTGAGGCTCTCGACTATACGAATACCGGCAGTGATAAGATTACTGTCGGCACTGTAATAAAGATTGGAACAAGAATTGGTATAGCAGGGGACGACATCCTGCCAAAGGCAACGGGAACGATTCATGTTTCAGGAGTGTTTGAGTTTAAGAAAACCGGAACGAATGAAGTAAAAATGGGAACAAATGTATACTTTGACGGTACGGGAATAACTGAGACCGTAGGAAGTAATACACCTGCAGGATATGCTGCTGAAGATGCAGCGGCGAGTGCTACATCCATCAAGGTAAAAATTGGATAGGAGGTAAATATGCGAAAACTTATAGCTAAATATCCAATTCTTTATTTGTCAAAGCAATATGATATTGGAGAAGAACTGGTTGCAAATAATCCTGAAATGGTAAAAGCTTGGCTTGATGCAGGAACTGCCGAGTGGGTAGAGGATGAGGAATCTGTATCGGATGGTACTACAGATGAAAAATCAGAAGAGGAATTGCCACATGCTACAGCAACTCCTGTGGTGGCAGAGGCAGGACTTGTAGGTGATGCAGTAGGTGCGGAAACAGATGAAAATCTTGTTGGGAAAATACCGAAGACACCTGCAAGGAGCAGAAAGTAGGCATTGATGCAAAGGAAGTCATTCAAGGAAATTTTAAATCAGGATATTGAGAATGTATTCCTTAACACTTTGGAGTTTGCAGATATTCATAATGTAGATGGAAAAGATATGCCGGTGCAGGTAGATGACAATGAAGTTATTGAAAGAGAAAAGAAAGAAAGGTCTCACATGGATGGCTTATATGTGAAGCAAAAGTTGATTTATGTGAAAGCAAAGGACTTTGGATCATTGCCTGCGATCGGAAGGCAAATCATGCTTGACGGTAAGCGATATTTAATTACTGACTCTACAGATGAGTATGGTATTTATACGATAACGCTGGAAGGAAATAGGAGCAAATGATTGAGTTTGGTATTGATGAGGTTAGTCTGTCAAGGGTTAGAGCTAAACTTTTGTTGTTCGAAAATCAAGTGCCTAATGTTATAAAAAAAGCCTTAAACGCTACTGCCAGAGATGCAAAGACAGCTCTGGCAGATAAAGCTAGGGAGACGTATGCTGTAAAATCTCCAAGATTTAAAAAAGCAATTAGGCAGAAAAATGCAACCGCTTCAAATCTTGTTGCAACTTTAAATATAACCGGAAAGGCTACTGCACTATCAGATTTTAAATATAGAAGGCATAGTGGTGGAGCGAGTGCAAGGGGTAAGCTTTATAAAGATGGAGCTTTAAAGGACTTGTCACTGAACGATAAGTTAAAAGCATTTGTTGTAAAGTACCATTCAGGACATGTAGCTGTAGTGAGGAGAGACCCACCTAATAAATATACAAATGGTATATCTAAGAGAAAAGAAACCGGTGGAGATACTACTAAATTAAAAGAATTTTACAGCCCATCAATCCCTAGAATGATTGGAAATGAGTTAAAAGTATATGGCATCGTCAAGCCTAAGATACAAGAAAGCTTGAAGAAGCATATAAATAGGGAAACAAGTAGAATTTTCAGAGGTAGATAATGACAGCAGGAAATCTTCAAAAAGAGTTGATGAAAGATATCGGTGGTATTTTTGAAAAAGGTTTATTTAAAGATTCTCTTGGTAAGTATGGTTCACTAAATATATATGCACAGAATCTTCCAATACGAGAAGACGAAGATGCACCGGATCCTGTTCCATACATTATCGTGAGGATTTTAGATGGCAAGATAAAAGGATGGGTGGAAGCACAGGAAGTTCAGGTGATGTTAATTCTTGGATGTTTTGATGACAATTTGAACAATGATGGTCATGAGACATTGCTTGAATTAATTCAGAAAATTAGTGAGAGATTTTTGAAAAATCCTATCTTGGCAAATCAGTTTGTATTTTTAAATGATGAACAGCATCCATTTGAGTGGGCTCTTCAGGAAGAGGAGTCATTCCCATATTTTTTTGGAGCTATCAGCATGACTTTTAAGACAGCAGCTATAAGAACGGAGGATAAATACGCATGAGTGAACTAAAGAAAACAATAACAGAACCGGTGGAAGAAGAAGTAAGAGCACTTATACCTACAGCCCAACCCAAGGAAGTGGAAACACTTGTTTATGTTGGTCCTACAATAGTAGGTGTAGCAAGTCACAGTACTATATTCAATAATGGTCTACCGGATAATTTAAAGGCAGCAATTGATAAAGAGCCTGCATTTAAAGGATTAGTTATTCCTGTAAACAGGCTTGCAGATGCACTAAAAGAAATTGAGACGAAGTCAGGAGCAACATTCTCATTATATGAAAAGGTTGCAGATTATAAATTACAGGAGGATAGTTAATGGCTTATAATCACGGAATAAGAATTGAGGAACAGGCAACAAGTATTGTTGCTCCAATTACGGGAAGTGCAGGACTACAGGTTGTAATTGGAACTGCACCGATAAATCTTGCAAAAGACCCATATAGTGTTACTAATGTACCACTGATTGCATATAGCTTTTCAGAGGCAGCGAGTCAGCTTGGATACAGTGATGATTTTAAAAAATTCACTCTCTGTCAAAGTATGGATGCAAGTTTTAGGATTTTTAATGTGGCTCCGATTATTTTTATTAATGTATTGGATCCTAAAAAGCATAAAAAAGATAATACAGAGGCTTCAGTAAATGTGGTTGCAAAGCAGGCAAAGCTTGAAGAAGATGGGATTCTTCTTGATACTTTAGTGGTTAAAGATGGAGCTACCACACTTACAAAAAATGAAGATTATATTACAAGTTTTACTGATGATGGAAAAGTACTGGTATCTCTGATTGAGGGAAGTTCACATGCAGGAGCAAGTACATTAACAGTAAAGTCCACAAGTATAGATCCTTCGGCTGTAAAGGCAAAGGACATAATTGGTGGATATGATGCAGCTACAGACAAAGAAAGTGGACTTGAACTTATCAGACAGGTATATCCGAGGTTCAACATGACACCCGGGCTGTTACTTGCACCGGGATGGTCACAAATACCTGAAGTAGGAATTGTTTTGGGAAGCAAGTGTTCGGAAATCAATGGAGTATTCAGTTGTGAATGTGTCCTTGATTTAGACAGCAGTAGCACCGGAGCGAAGAAGTACAGTGCAGTTGGAGAGTGGAAAAACAAGAACGGATATACAAATAAACACAGCGTTGTGCTATGGCCACAAGTAAAGGTTGGCAAGAAACAGTACGCATTTTCGGCAATATTTGCAGCACTTACTGCTTATACAGATGCAAGTAATGATGATGTTCCAAATCTTTCACCTTCAAATAAGATGGCAAAAATCACAGGTCTGGTACTTGATGACGGAATAGAGGTAACACTTGATCAGAATCAGGCAAATCTACTTAACAGCCAGGGTGTTATTACAGCAATTAATGTTAATGGTTGGAGAACCTGGGGAAATAATACAGCAGCATATCCAGGGGTAACAGATCCTAAAGACAGATGGTTTTGCTGTAGAAGGTTTTTTTCATGGTGGGGTAACAGTTTTATTATGACGTATTTCCAGAAAGTGGATGACCCTGCAAATTATCGTTTAATTGAATCAATTGTCGATAGTGAGAATATCAGAGGAAATTCATATACATCACAGGGCAAGTGTGCAGGCGCAAAGATTGTATTTGAGGAAAAGGATAATCAAATAACAGACATACTGAATGGTAAGATTAAATTCCGTCAATATTTGGCACCTTATACACCGGCAGAGGATATCCTTAATGTTTTGGAGTTTGATCCAAGCATGCTTGCAGCAGCAATAAGTGGAGGAGGTAATTAATTATGGCAGGAGTTCTTGGAATACCGGGAGTGATTAACAATTTTAATCTTTATTATAAAGGAACTGCTCTTGTGGGATTGACAGGAGAGATAACTCTCCCTGACTTTGAAGGAACAACGGAGACACTTAGCGGACCGGGTATACTTGGAGAAATAGAAGAGGTTGTAATCGGAGCTTTCGGAAGTATGGAGATTGAAATCCCTTTCCGTATACTTGATGAGGATGCTTTTAGCCTTATGTCTCCAACAGAAACTCTTGACTTAACTCTTAGAGCAAGTGAACAATATACGGTAAAGAGTACTGGTGGAATAGATACTAAGGGAATGAGAGTTGTAGTCAGAGGAAGGCAAAAGAAACTTACAGGTGGAACCATTAAGCAGGGCGGAGCAATGGATGCATCCGTTACTGTTGAGGTGGCATATATCATGATAGAGCTTGATGGTAAAAAGAGAGTTGAACTTGATAAGCTTAATAATGTTTACAAAGTCAATGATAGAGATTTGTTGGCAAAGATTAGAAGTCAGTGCTAAAGGAGATGGATATGGTAGATAAAGATAAAGTAGTTGATGTATCAGTTGCTCAGGATATTATTGTAGAGGGTTCTGACTCTGAAAATTCTATGGTGATTACTTTTTCAAGAAAGTACAACTATGAGGGCAAGGAATATGGACAGGTAGATTTAAGTGGATTAGAGGATATGACTGCAACCGATATGATTGCAGCAAATAAAATACTGGAAAAAAGTGGAAGCTTCTCATTCTTACCTGAGATGTCACTTGAATATGCTTGTATCATATCAGCAAGAGCAACAAAGATGCCTTTAGAATTTTTCCAGAGATTACACCCACGAGATGCTATCAAAGTAAAAAATAAGGTAACATCTTTTTTTTACGGAGAGGGATAAGACCTGAAGATGGTAAAAATTTAAGAAAAATTGCAATACAGCTTGCTATGTCATTACAGACAGGGATTGATTATTTTCTATCCCTGTCTGTTTTTGAATTGATAGAAATAGCAGAGGAGGTGGAAGAGATTGGCAGGAAGCAGCGAGCAAGAGCTGGCAATTCGAATCGCAGGTAAAGTAGAGAACTCTTTGAAGCAGAGCCTTGGCATGACTGAAGATGGGATTAGTCACCTTGCAGGAATGGCAAAAAAAGCGGCTGTTATGATTACAGGAGCTTTTGCTGCGATAAAGGTTGGACAATTTATTGGAGATGCAGTTAGCGAATATTCAGAGTTTGAACAATCTATGGCCAATACTTCGGGTATTGCCGGTGCTACTGCAAGTGAATATGAAAAGCTGTCAAAAGCCGCAAGAGATGCAGGAAAAGCTACAACCTTCACCGCCTCAGAAGCAGCAGATGCCCTTGGTTATATGGCTCTTGCAGGCTGGGATGTTGAGACCAGTACGAAAGCACTCACACCTGTTCTAAAACTGGCAGAAGCTACGCAGGCAGACTTAGCGACTACAAGTGATCAGGTCACAGACTCAATGAGTGCAATGGGAGTCGGTATAGATGAACTGCAGGAATACCTTGATGTAGTAGTCATGACAAATAATAAAGCAAATACTACATCTGCAGACTTGATGGATGCGATGATTGGATGTGGTGGAGCTGCAAGGGCATCAGGTATGGATTTCAAGGAGACGGCAACCGCACTTGGTATATTGGCGAACAACGGTGTAAAAGGTGCAGAGGCTGGTACTGCCTTGAATTCTATGTTGGTTCGTATTTCAACTAAAGATGCAGCAAAAGCGGCATTTGAAGACCTTGGTGTTGCAGTCTATGATAATGCAGGCAAAATGAGAGATATGCGTCAAATTCTCATAGACTTAAATGGTGCAATGTCAGGCTTGACAGAAGAAGAGAAAAATAACTACATGGCCGCAATTGCAGGAACAAATTATTACTCGAAGTTCGGATATCTACTGGATGGTGTAAAAGAAGGAGCTGATGGTGCGGCTTCGGCATGGGATGCATTGGCAGATAATCTTAATAATTCTTCGGGTGCACTTGATACGATGGATGCTAGAGTTACTAACACATTAAAAGGTGCCGTTGCAAGATTTGGAAGTGCAATAAGTGATCTTAAAATTTCTATGGTCGAGGCTTTTGGACCACATGCTATTAAAATAATGGATGGACTATCCAATACTATTCCTAAAATCACAGAAAACTTTGTCGGAATGATAAACAAACTTCCAATAGATGATTTTATGAACGGGGTTGGAAATATGTCCGCAGGTGTTATGGATTTCTTGGTTACACTCACCGGTGGAGAGGGAAGTATAGATGCATTTAGTAATATGATGAGCGATACTTTCGGAATTGAACTGCCTGAGTCAATAAGAAGTGCTATAGAGGTTGCACAGGATTTTATAAAAAGAGGTCAAGAAGTTGCGGGTTTTCTCATAGGAACTTTGAAAAATGCGATTGGTAATGTGATGGAGAAAATAGCAGAAAATGAACATACATTTGATGTTATTCTGGATCTTTTGAGCGATTTAAAATGGAAATTTCTTGAAGCTTTTGATAATGCAAAGCCTACAATAACATATATAGCAGAAACGGCTATTCCTAATATTACTGACGCACTTCTTAAAGTAGTCGGGGGTGTGACAGATGTAGCTGACGCATTCGTGCAATGGGACGGATTCCTTCCTACAATCACTGCAATAGGTGTAGCAGTCGGAGCTGTTAAATTTTATCAGCTTGTAACAGGTATTTATTCTGCTGTAAAGGCTATGGCTATTTTGAATATAGCTAAAATTAAAGATATAGCTCTTACAGCCGCAATTCATGGGCTATACATTAAGGATGCAATAGTAAAAGCTGCCAGCACAGCTCAAACATGGGCACATGCAGCAGCCACAAAGGCTGCCGCTGCCGGCCAGTGGCTATTAAATGCGGCTATGAATGCTAATCCAATCATGATAGTGGTACTTGCAATTGCCGCATTGGTGGCAGGGCTGATAATTGCATATAACAAAAGTGAAACCTTTAGAAATATTGTGAATAAAGCATTTGCAAGTATAAAGGTTGTAGCAGGAAATGTCCTTAATGCAGTTATTGGATTCTTTAAATCAGCATGGGAAGCAATAAAAGAAACTTGGAATACTTTTAAACCTTATTTCGTTAGTATATGGAACTCAATAAAAATCATATTCTCCGTAGTTGTTAGTGTATTGGGTGGAATTTTTAGGGCTGCATGGGATGTAATTAAAAATATTTGGCAAGCAGTAAAACCATTCTTTCAAAATATATGGCTTACAATTAAGAATATATTCTCTGTAGTTGGAAGTGTACTCGGTGGATTTTTTAGAGTAGCATGGTCAATAATAAAAGGAGTATGGTCTGTTGCAGTTTTATACTTCCAGATGATTTGGAATAATATCAAGGTAGTATTTTCGGCGGTAGGAAATGTAATCGGAGCATTTTTTAGAACAGCATGGGAAATAGTTAAATCTGTTTGGAATGTGGTAGGTGCCTATTTCCAAATGATATTTAATACTATTGCCGGGATTTTTTCTGTTATAGCAAGTGTTTTGACAGGTGACTTTGCTGGAGCTTGGGAAGCAATAAAAAGTATATTTGCAGGATTTGGAGCTTTCTTCCAGACACTTTGGGACTCAGTTGTGTCAATATTTGGTGCAGTTGGTTCATTCTTTGGAACGGTGTTCCAAGAGGCATGGAATATGATAACTGGAATATTTGGAAATATCATAACTTTCTTTAGTGGTGTATGGGATAGTATAGTTGGAATATTTACAGAAATTGGAGTCGCAATATCTGATGCCATCAGTGGAGCTGTGAAGGGTGCAGTAAATGCTGTAATAAGTGGAGCAGCCGGAATTATTAATGGATTTATAGCAGCCATTAACATTGCCATCAGTGCAATAAATGCAATTCCGGGAGTGAGTATAAGTAAACTATCACCGTTATCAGTGCCACAGCTTGCAACAGGTGGTATCGTTTCAGATCCAACACTGGCAATGATTGGAGAAGGAAAACAAAGTGAGGCAGTGGTTCCATTGGATACATTGTGGGATAATCTTGCATCATTTGTGGACAGTGCTCTAAATCGTCAAGGCAGTGTAATAGGCACTGCACTTAAGTTATTGTCAGAACGAATGGAAGATATGCTTATAGGCTCTGTTCAGACTCCGGTACCTGCATTAGTTGACGGCATATCAGGGGTAGGAAGTTCAAGGGATGATAATACTGGGCAAACGGAAGGAATAACTATCACATATGCTCCTGTATATCATTTTGAAGGAGCAGCACCAACAAAGGATGATATTGTTCAAGCAGAGAAAGAATCACAGTCTGAATTTGATAAAAAGATGGAACAGTGGCTTAAGAGAAAAAGAAGAGTTAACTTTTAGGAAGGTGAAAATATATGAGGGTATACACAACTATTCAAGGTCAAACATGGGACCAGATTGCATATGAGGTGTATGGAAATGAATATATGTGCGATAAAATCATGGATTTAAATAGGGAAAAGCTGGATACTTTCATATTCCCTGCAGGAATAAAACTCATACTACCTGATGAAGAAAATATAATCAGGCAATCTGTGCCAAGTGACTATCCAACATGGAGGGCTATGCTTAATGCAAAAGGCTAGAAGTGTTACATATCAAATACTGTATGACGGAGCGGAGGTAGGACTGTCAAGTCGATGTGAAAGTATATCGTATACTGACAATGATTCAGGAAGTGCAGATGAAATCACGATAGACTTGGCTGACAGAAATGCTGCTTGGGCAATGGGAAAAGGTTTTGTCCCGGAAAAAGAGCATGACCTTGATGTAAGCATATTCTTCCACAACATGACAGGCACCAATACATATCAGAAGTATCACTGTGGAAACTTTACAATAGATGATATTACATATTCTGGCGGAAGCAGTGGACATAAATGCAGTATTAAAGGAATTTCCCTTCCGGCAAGTCAAGGCTTTCAAACAGGTAAGGTAAGCAAGACTTGGGAGAAGGTCACTGTAAAGCAGATTGCTGAGGAGATAAAAGGCAAGTATGGTATGACAGACCTCTACTTCTGGGCAGGAGAACCGATAATTGAAAAGATAGATCAGGAAGAGCAATCTGACAGTGAGTTCATATCAAAACTTTGTAATGACCAAGGTCTCTTTATAAAGATTTATAAAAAGGCTTTGGTTATCTTTGATAAGACCATTTATGAAGGAAGAGGTATAACTGCAACATACTCAGAGTACGACTTTGAAGAGTGGGCTTGGAATACAACTCTGGTGGGAACTTATACAGGAGCAAAGATATCATACACACAGGTAGATAAAAATGCTAAAGATGAAAAGGAAAAAACAAAAGTTATATCTGTAACTGTCGGAGATGAAACAAGGCTTTTAATACTTAATGAAAAGGCCGACAGCAAGGAAGAAGCGGAGCGAATTGCAAAAGCAAAGGTTAATGCTGAAAATGAAAAAGCTATAACTTTAGAGTTTACGGCTTTAGGAGATGCCAATATTGTGGCTTCATGCAATATAGAGGTAAAAGGCATGGGAAGAATTGACGGTAAGTACTATGTAACTAAGGTCAGCCATGAGCTGTCAGGAGGCTCAGGTCATAAGATGCAGGTCAGTGCCTATAAAATATTTGAACGATTATAGGAGGCGGATAATGATAAGAATAGGATTTGTAAGTAGCATAGGAACCGGTGGAGTATCTGTCACCTATCCTGATACCGGAAAAACAACAACAGAACTTCCGGTATTGGCTTTTGCAGGGATAAAGCAGACATTCGAAAAGGATGATGCGGTAGTGGTTGTCCACATGAGCAACGACAATTCCATGGCAGTAGTTCTTGGAAAATTCTATGCAGGTGATGATCCAAATGCAGAGATAAATGTAAGCAATGGAGCATTAAATTTCAAAGACAAGTCGGGAAGTATCAGTTTAGCAGAGATTATTGCTAAGTAGGAGGACAAATGGCAAAGATTGGAAACTGGGGACCTTATCTTAAATTTGAAACCAGTGATAAAAGAATTCTCACATTTAATGGTTTTAAAAGAGATTTCGGAGTCAGAACTACACTACATCAGATAATTGGTGGCAAGCCTTTGGTGGAGCTACTGGGGAGTAATCTTCAAGCAATAACATTTACGATAAAAGTTATTGCTACAAGAGGAATGTCACCTAAGAAGCTCGAAAGAAAGCTTATAAACTATATGGCAGCGGGAGTAATAGCTCCACTTGTTATTGGAAGGCGAAACATATGTTCTAAGGCAATGATTACAGCGGTGTCGGAGAGCTTTGGAGTTGTGTTGAAAAAAGGAGAACTACTAAGTGCTCAATTTGATATTACAATGACGGAATACAGGTAGGTAAATTATATGAATGAATTTCAGTTCGAATTTTTGGATGAGGTAGACAAATCTGAAATCAAAGATATTCTTAGAAATTTGAATAATATCTTCAGACTGTCTGAAGGCACCGTGCCACTGATTAGAAGCCTAGGACTGTCAATTGATAATGTTTCTAAAATTCCTGTAGATCTTGAAAATGATATTGCAACAGATATTGTGGAAAAGGTTGAGATGTTCGAGTCGAGAGTATCTGTAAGCAGTGTAGATTTTAAGCATACACAGGATGGAGATACAAAGATAAAAGTATACCTTGAGAGGAGTGGTGACAGTGGAGAATGGTAATCTGAAGAGTATAAAAGACTATCCTGAAATATCTTTTATTAAGAACTATACAATGGAACAGCTCGCAGATGATATGCTTGTGTGGTTTAAAGAAAAGTACAAAGAGCTTACAAGTAAGGATATTGTTCTTGGTAAGGCTGATGATAGAAGAATAATGCTTCTTGCAGGTGCTTACTTCATATATCAGGGATATATGTGTATGGATGATGCAGGAAAGATGGGACTGCTTAAATATAGCCGTGGAAAGTATCTTGAAAATCTTGGAGCTCTAAAACACATACATAGAAAAACTGCAACAGGTGCAACAACGACAATAAGGTTCTCGATGAATTCTAAGAGGGCATCTGCAACCGGTATACCAAAGGGAACAAGAGTGACAGCAGGTGATAGCGTGTATTTTGCAACTGATGAATATGCGGAGATACCTGCAGGAAAACTAAGCGTGGATGTGCCTGCGACCTGTACAACTGTCGGACAGGAGACAAATAACTATGATATTGGTGACCTTAACACAATAGTAGATATTATAGCTTTCATTGATGAAGTAAAGAATATTACTAAGCCTGAAGGTGGAGCAGACATAGAGTCAGATGATTCGTTAAGACTACTTTGTAAGACAATTTTATTCAGATGTGAGCAGTGTAAGAATCTCAAGTCCAAGCCCAAGTGTGGTAAGGGTGCGATATTTACTTGGAAATGGTGTTATACCGGAAAGTGAGTCAATAAATAGATTAAAAGAATATCTATCAAGTCCAAGTATTAGGCCACTTACGGACAACATAGAGGTTCTTGCTCCAGTTAAGAAAACATACGCTATCAATATTACTTACTATGTTAATTCAAGTGATCAGAGTAGAGCGGAAAGCATACAGTTAAAAGTGCTTTCCGCAATAAATGATTATATCAATTGGCAGAAAAGTGAAATCGGCAGAGATATAAACCCGGATGTTTTAAGGCAGAAAATTTTAAACGCAGGGGCAAAAAGGGTAGATATAACTTCGCCTGTTTTTACAATTGTTGATGAGGATTCTGTCGCAAGCTTGGAAGCTCAGTCGGTGACATATGGAGGACTTGAAAATGATTAAATATAAGGATGCGGAACCTGCATCGGTATTGCCTTATATATTATCCTCAGATCCTGACATAGCTTCTATAAGCTATGCATATAAGAAAGCAATGAAAAAAATGATAGATACATCTGTGCAGACAGTACTATATGCAGATATTGATTGTATGGATGAGGAATTGCTTGATTTAATGGCTTTGGAATGTCGAACTCAATACTATGTGGAGAGTCTGCCGATTGATACTAAAAGAAAGTTGATAAAAAATTCATTAATCTGGCACCAGAGAGCAGGAACTACAGGGGCGGTAAATGAGCTTATAGATGCTGTACTTGGAGAGGGAGAAATAGTGGAATGGTTTAATTTCGGGGGAGCACCCGGAACTTTTAAAATATTAACTTCTGCTAAATTAAATGATTCTTCGCTTAAACAGTTTCAAAATATTATATCTAAAGTTAAGAATATAAGCTCCTCTCTGATAAGTGTTGAGCAAAGTTGCAAAATCGATGTGGATTTGTATGTAGGAGCAAGTATAGTTCAATCAATGAAAACTGTAATCAAATGAGGAGGATAAATGGCAAGTTTTAGAAGTACGGTAGTGACGAACACAGGTATAAGAGTGATAAATACTGCATTGGCAAATAAGCAAGAACTAAAAATTAGTAGTATAAAGTCAGGAAATGGAGTTTATACAGGCGGTGAAAATTTGGAGAATGCAACAGGACTTAAAGACCTGAAAAACAGTTTTCATGTAAAAAATATAAAGTTGGTAGATGATGTCACAATAAAGATACAAGCCTTAATAACAAATGATGAAATTACAGTTGGATATGATATCACTGAGTATGGGATATATGCAGAGGTTGATGGATCAGAAAAGCTGATCGCAATAGCTACTGCAATAAATGCAGATTTTATTCCTAGTAAAGAAAGTTCTCCGGCATCAATACTTCTTGAGATATACCTGAAGGTATCAAGAGCTAAAGAGATCCACTTTAGCTATACAGTGCCTGAAGGAGTATATGCAACAGTGGCTCAGATGGAAGGACTTATAGATAAAGATAGTGGATTGGTAGCAGAAGCAAAGTTGCCTGATGCCTGGCTTGAAAATGTTTCTATAACAGATATAACTGAAATAGGTTCAAAGCGAACAATTAAGAGCACATTAAGTGCTTTAGTGGCAGGCCTTAAATTCGTGGTCAACATGTTAAGTAAGACTACAGAAGTATGGATGAGGGCAAATGCATTCACACAAACAGCACCATATACTCTGAGAATTGAAATGCCCGGGATGAAGTCAACTGATACTCCGATAGTGAGTCACTTAATTAATAACGGAACAACTGATGCAAATACTATTAAAAGGCTGTGGAAGTCGTATGACTGCATAGACCGAATAGATACCTATGATGGATATATGATAGTTTCTTGTTACAGAAAAAGACCGGAGGTAGATGTACTGCTTGGAGTGAAAGGGAGGTAGTTCGTGGCAAAAGCAATATTAATGAAGGGTGGTTCCGGGGGAGTAACATCAAGTGATGTGACAGCCTCTAAGGCACAGGTCCTGCAAGGATATAGGACAATTACTTCAGATAGTGATGATGAAGTGGTCGAGGGGACTGTACACACATACGGTGCTTGGAATACAGCATCGGAAGTGGTAAATGCGACATGGGAAAATAAGGTTCACGTGAGGTTTGATGAAGGGTTCTATGCAAAAGATGGTAATTATAAGCCGGCGGCAATAGTGCCATATGATGTGCTTGCCAATGCTATCGGACTTGACGCAAGTAAGATGTTAAGTGCTCTCAATGTGCTTGGAAAGCAGGGGCAGATAAAATCCATTAACACTCAGGATAATAATTACAGGATTAACAAATCGACCGCCTTTGGAATTGACAACTGGACTGATAGAAATAATCCTGTTTTTTATGTAGATTTTCCACACGGTAATGGTTATTACAATCGCTCAGATGGACATCCACATGTCTGCATAGATGCAGCAAATCTGGGGACTGCAGGAGCCGATTCTGTTCTTCAATGGCAGACAGCTTCAAGCCAGCAGGGAATAAAATTCGAAGGATCTATACCACGATGGATTTGTACTACAGCTGGCGTGATTACGGCTTTAAATGGTGAGGGATTTGTGTGGGATGACTCTTCTGGTGCAAATAGAGGCAGAGGCATTGTAGTAAGAATACCGGACAAACACTTTATACAAGATGCGAGCTATGTTTTTCTAGCAAGTCCAAATTTTTATCCTCAGAATTTAGTAAAGAATATAAACATTAACGGCATAACAGGAACAAGGGATTATATCGACTTGATAAGTCCTACATGGCTGTCAGATGCAACTCTAAATTTGCAGGTGAATACTGTAGAGAAGGAAATCCATATTCCAAATAAGTTCACGCAATATAATGGACTTTTTTTGAAGGTTATAGTTTGGGGCAGTACACTGGATGGATACTATAAGTATTCAAACGGAGGTGCTTGCCCTTGCGTTTTAGCCGTGACGAATTGGGATGGTGGAGCAAACTTTACGGTAAAAGTTGGAGCAGCTATGTTTTATGGAACATTGGAAAGACAGGGAAGTGGATTTGATGATTTTAAGATGAGATACAGAGGTTCAACTGCTTTTAATCTGTCGCTGAATTTTTTAATAACACAGGGGTTTAGCCACCAATGGGCCGGAAATTATGCTACATAAGGAGGTATAAATGAAATATACGGTATTTTACAATGGAAATAACGGAGAAATTGTATTCTCAACTACAATTCCGGTGGATATTGAGAATATGAAAATAACTGAGTTTGATGTGGAGAGTGGGAAGACTTTAGTAAGTGTAGATATCAGTAAGAAAGAACACTCTATAATTGCTGAAGACAATCCTATCAGTGAAACTGCTAAAAACAGCAACAGGATAACTACGCTTGAGAAGGCAATGATGGATATGCTTGCATCTCAATTTGGCGATGATGAAGAGAGTGGTAAATAATAATGATATGGCTATGTACAAAGCTATATATCTTATTAGGTTATATTATTTGTTTTTCAGAAAGAAAGGGAAAAGATATGAAGTTTAAAAATTTAGCATTATTTTATGTACAGTTGATTTTGGATGGAAAGTGCACTTATTCAGATGTACCTAAGCGATTAAAGCCTTATGTTAAGCAGGTCGCTATTGATTTAGGAGTTTGGGAAGATATTGAGGGTAGCACTCAGGAGCATCCTGCTACACCTTCAAATGCCGATTAAAAGTAATTAGAAGTACCTTGGCAACAGGGTGCTTCTTTAATTTTAGATTTTAAGAAAGGATTAAACCATGATTAAAATTGGGCAAGCAAGCCGTGATGAGCGTGGAAAGTATAGTGGAGGCATGGCAGGAGATCAGGACAAAAAGGAAGTAGCGATTAGAGGGTGGTATAATCGCCCGTGGAATAAAGTTCTCAGACCGAAAAATCCTGCGATTGCAGGAAGGATAGCAGCAGCAATGGAGGATGCCTGCAGAAACGACAATATTGGATATGATCAGTATGAGCGAACTACATTATATGATCTGTGTAAGGAGAATGGCTGGATTATAAAAGCTGTAAATAGGCCTTGCGAGACCGACTGCAGTGCGCTGGTTGCAGTTTGTGTTAATGCAGCAGGAGTTAGAGTATCAGGAAGCATCTATACTGGCAATGAATCTGCTGCATTGTTGAGGACAGGGGAGTTTGAATTGCTTGATGCTCCTAAATATCTTATGACAGATGAGTATTTGCGAAGAGGGGACATTCTTTTGTACGAATTCCACCATACTGCCATTGTACTTGAAAATGGAACGAAGGCAGGTACTGAAACACAAAAAAAGCCTTCATTTAAGCTTGGATGGAATAAAAATCATAACGGACAATGGTGGTACGCAGATAGTCCGAACAGTTGTATTGCAGGCCGTTGGTCGCTGATAAATGGTCGCTGGTATGTATTTGATATGAAAGGCTATATGATAGTCGGATGGTTTAAGCAGGGTTCTGAGTGGTACTACCTGAATGTAGACGGAGCAATGCTAAGTGGTCAATGGATAGCAATTGATGGTAAGAGCTACTACCTGCAGGAGTCAGGCCTTATGGCAAGAAACTCATACATTAAGAGCAAGGATAAAAATATGTATTATTGGGTGGATTCAGATGGTGAATATAAAAAAGAATTTGACACCACGGATCCTGACTTGTCAAAGTATCAATTAGTAAAGTAAAGGAGGAACTTATGAGAGCAAGTGTTTTGTATTCAGCAGTTGGAGTAGTAGGAGGATTTATAGCAATGGTCTTTGGCGGATGGAGTGATGCCCTTATCACTCTTATAATTTTCATGTCAGTAGACTATGTCACAGGATTAATAGTCGCTGGAATCTTTAAGAAGAGTAAAAAGTCTGAGAATGGAGCTCTTGAATCCAGAGCAGGGTTCAAGGGCTTATGCAGAAAGGGAGTCGCTCTTCTTATAGTTTTAGTAGCAGTAAGGCTTGATGTAGTGATGCAGACTACGTACATAAAGGATGCTGTAATAATAGCATTCATAGTAAATGAAAGCATTTCAATCATAGAGAATGCTGGATTAATGGGCATTCCGATTCCGGTAGCGATTGCAAAGGCAATAGATATTTTAAAGAAAAGCTCCGATGGAGATGTAGTGAAATAAATTAAAAATGCCTTGCCTGGGAGTGATAGCACTCTTCCAGTGCAAGGCTTTTTGTTATTCCTGCTTTTCAAACTGTATGTGGATTGTTCTTTTTTCTTCGTCAAAAGTGGCTGTAACTTGCCTGCTATCAGGAGTTATACCCATGGCATTAATCCAATCCTTTGGTAAGGATAACCTTGTTGATATAGAGCCTGAACCTGCTTTTTGAAACATGACATTTAGTGTTCGCTGATTACAATTTTTCATGTTGTAAGATTTCCATTTCTATGATATGTTATTCTTAACAGGTGGAACGGCGTGAGTAAGTCCACCGTCCCCTGTTGCCTCATTACTAGCTATTCGCTAGTTTTTTCTTTTTTAGCCATTTCTCGAACATCATTGATAGCCTTTTTGACTTCATCCATAGTCTTACAAGCGGCAAACTTGTCAGCTACGAGATTAAGAATCACTTCCATTTGCTTATCTGTCATGCTCTCCATATGACCTCCTTTCTCCACCTACTCTTGGTTGATACAGTTAAGAGGTATTTCCCTTAACTGATATTAGTATAGCATAAAATAGACGGGTCGTCAACTACTATTAAAATATTATATAACTTTTTATTTTCCTGGAAATAGGAAGATTTCATACACTTCATTTGCTGATAAATTATAACGAGTTGCAATTTTACGAATATATTTTATAGAGAACTCACTTCTGCCATTCCAGATGGTTGAAAAGTTTGGAACTGACATGCCGATAGCCTCTGCCAAATCCTTGCACTTATCACCATGAGCATGCATTATTCCTAATAATTTGTCTTTTTGAAACATAATTTAAATATACCCTTTCATAAAAATGAATTAGCCATGTCGCCCTTCGATTTCACTCGAATGGATAGAGTGACCAGTGATACTGCTCATTGGTAGAAGCATCGTTTCTAACTACACATCACCTAACCTTCCTCTGCAAAGCAGGAAACAAAATCAACAAGTTACAATAGGTAATCGGCAGTGCCAATAACTCCTCCTATTTTTAAGGCTTTCACATTAAAAACCAGTCAAACCTGTCAACCAACACTCAGACACGGCATAATTCTTGCTCCCCTCACACTTTTTCATTCCGGACTTGGGACCGAACAATGGTGGCTTAGAGTCAAAATAAGTTCTATATATCAGATGAAATATAAAATCTGGTTTAACCACCCACCAGAAAGGACTTTGACTTGTAATACTTTTAATTTTTTGGATTTACATCTATAAGAGTCATTGACCCATACAAGCATTTATCTGCGATAGCTTGTGCTTTCTTTTTAGCGGACCTTAAAGTGCCGGTCTGTATAGTTCTTGTGGTTTCATATCCTCCACTAGTTAATTGATTGTTCCTTCTAAAGTATGTAGCTGTAAAATCTTTCATTTTTAAACCTCCGTTTTTTTAGTTTACCTTTAAGGTGTCTGTATATTACCTTGAACTTAATATAACTTCAAGTTATATATAAGCTAAAAATTTACCAATCTTTTGGCATAGCTTGAAGAGAATCTTTGTTGGTTATTTCATAAAGAAAGTATTGATTTTTTATAACTAGAGGCCATAATAATATAACTGATTGGAGGAGATGTAATGCGAAGGTTCAGACAATTAACAAGGTCGGATAGGTTGAAAATTGAAGCATTGGAAAAAATTGGTATTAGTAGAAGAGAGATAGCAGGACAAATAGGAGTGCATATAAGTACTGTCTATAGAGAGCTTGGCAGAGGGAGATATATACATACAAATACAGATCTTACAGAAGAAGAAAGATATTCTCCTGACATTGCAGAAGAAAAATATAGGGCAAGCCTGCGAGATAAAGGACCGGATCTGAAGATAGGAAACGATCATGAGCTTGCAAAGTACATAGAGACGAAGATCGCAGATGATGGTTATTCTCCGGAGGCTACACTACTAGAGATTGGAGCAAAGGGATTGCACTTTAAAACTACGATTAGTAAACAGACATTATACAGTTACATAGATAAAGGTATATTTTTAAGAATTACAAATAAAGAACTCCCGGTAAAAGGTGTTCGAAGGAATAGAGTTAAAAAAGTAAAGACTCAAGCAAGAGCGAATGCAGGAGTAAGCATTGAAAAGAGGCCTGAAGATATAAAGACAAGAGAAGAATTTGGGCACTGGGAGATGGATACCGTTATAGGTAAGAGAGGTGAAAGTAAACATAGCCTTTTAGTTCTGACTGAGAGAAAGACAAGGGCAGAAATTATTTGTTTGCTAAAAGAACATACCACGGAGCAGGTATGTGAGAAACTGGATAAAATAGAATCAAAATGGGGAGATAAGTTCAATAAGATATTTAAGACTATAACTGTAGATAATGGAACGGAATTTGCTGATTGGGAAAGAATGCAGAGATCATGTATCAACCCTGAAAAAAACAGAACAATGATTTTTTATTGTCACCCTTACTGCTCGTTTGAGAGAGGAAGTAATGAAAATCAAAATAGATTAGTGCGAAGAAAGATACCGAAAGGTACGAACTTTGATAGTATGACTGAAAGTGAAATTCAGAAAGTTGAAGACTGGATAAATAACTATCCAAGAAAGCTATTTGAGGGAAGAACGGCATCATACATGTTTGATATAGAGATTGCAAGTCTAACCGCATAAAATTATAAATTTATGGGGAAAGGGGAAGTGTGTTCATTTTTAATAAAAAACAAATAAGAAATAGTGCAAAATAGCAAAAAGAAGTATTGCATTAAATTATTTGCATTTAATGCTTAAAAAATGTGGTAAAGTAGAGTTGATAACCTGTATGGAGATATTATGGACTTATTTGATTATATGAAAGAAGTTAACGAAAAGGAAAGTGCCCCGTTAGCTTCAAGGTTAAGACCTGATTCTTTGGATATGATAGTAGGGCAGGAACATATTTTAGGCAAGGATAAATTCTTATATAGAGCGATAAAGGCTGATAAACTGAGTTCAATTATATTCTTTGGTCCCCCGGGATGTGGAAAGACAACGATAGCAAAGGTCATTGCAAATACCACCAAGTCAAATTTTAAGCAAATCAATGCCACCACAGCCGGAAAAAAGGAGATGGAAGAGGCAATCTCAGAAGCTAAAGTATCATTTTCCATGTATAAGAAAAAGACTATTTTGTTTATTGATGAAATTCACAGATTTAATAAATCTCAACAAGACTACTTGTTACCCTTTGTAGAAGATGGTACAATAATACTTATCGGTGCGACAACGGAGAACCCGTTTTTTGAAGTTAATAAGGCTTTGATCTCAAGGTCAAGAGTATTGGAATTAAAGTCGCTTTCATATAGTGATATAGAATCAATTTTAAATAAGGCAATAAAAGATAAAGAAAGAGGGATGGGAAAATATGAGTTAGATATTTCCGAAGATGCTATAGAATTTATTTCCAGAAACGCGGACGGAGATGCCAGAAGTGCATTAAATGCGTTAGAATTGGCGATTCTTACAACGGATATTTCAACAGACGGTAAAATTCATATAGATATAAATATTATCAGTGAATGTATTCAGAAAAAGGTTTTAAAGTATGACAAGGACGGAAACGGTCACTATGACACGATTTCCGCATTTATAAAGAGTATGAGGGGCTCGGATCCTGATGCGACCATGTACTATTTGGCAAAAATGCTCTATGCAGGGGAAGATATAAAGTTTATTGCCAGACGAATAGTCATATGTGCAGCTGAGGATGTGGGTTTGGCTGATGCAAATGCACTATGTGTTGCAACCAACGCTTTTTTGGCGGTGGAAAGAGTGGGAATGCCTGAAGCAAGGATTATTTTGGCTGAGGCGGCAAACTATGTTGCTTGTGCACCTAAATCAAATGCATCCTACCTGGCTATAAATGCGGCACTGAAGTTTGTACAGGAAAATGTTGATTATGATGTACCGAAACATATCAGAAATGCAAACTATGAGGGTGAAAAAGATTTAGGAACAGGTGTGGGATATAAGTATGCACATGATTATAAAAATCATTATGTAAAACAGCAATATTTACCGGATGAAATAAAAGATTCGGTCTTTTTAAATCTGACAGATATGGGTTTTGAAAAAAACATCAAAGAATATTTAGAAAAAATAAAAAAAGAAAGTTGACAATTATGAAGGAGAAGTTACAAACTTTATCATTAGTACAGTTGAAAGAAATTGCAAGAGAACAGGGATTTAAAGGAGTAAGCAATTTAAACAAAGCAAACTTAATAGATTTATTAGTGGAGTTTTCTGAAAATCAGAATAAACCGATAGCAAAAAGCGAAGGAGGTTCGTCTGAAGTGGCGACTAGAGAGAATTCTTATCAAAGAGATAATTATCAGAGCCAGAACGGTTATCAAAACCAGAATAACTATTCATCTCAAAATAATTATTCAAATCAAAGCGGCTATGCAAACCAGTCCGGATATTCAAATCAGAACAGGAACACATATCATAGCACACAGAGGAATAATGTTATGAATCAAAACAGAACAACAGGATATAACAATTCATATCAGCAAAGATATAACAATCAGCAGGGTAATAATCAGGGAAATACACCTAATTATTACAACAACCAAAATCAGTACGGCAATCAGTATAACAACCAGTATTCAAATCAGTATCAAAATCAATACGGAAGTAATCAGTACCAAAATCAATATCAAAATCAGCAGGGTTACAGAAATGATTTCTACGACCAGTACAACAGATACCAAAGGGACAGAGATTACACTACAGATATGAGAGAACTTGAGTCGGGTGAGATAGCTGAGGGAATACTTGAAATCATGCCTGACGGTTTCGGATTTATCAGATGTGAGAATTTCCTGCCGGGTGACAATGACGTATATGTTTCACCTGCACAGATAAAGAAGTTCGGACTGAGAACAGGAGATGTTGTGTCCGGAATGAAGAAGATAAAGACATCTACAGAGAAATTTGCGGCACTTCTTTATATAAATACGGTGAACTCAACACCTGCCGATGAATTGGGAGATAGGCCGAATTTTGAAGATTTGACACCTGTATTCCCGGATGTCAGAATACATCTTGCAACTAATGAAACCAAATCCAAGGCTATGAGAATAGTAGATTTGCTTGCACCTATAGGCAAGGGACAAAGAGGTATGATAGTTGCACAGCCTAAGGCGGGAAAGACAACACTTTTAAAAGAGATTGCAAAGTCCATTATAGCCAATGAGAAGGATATGCATCTTATGATTGTACTTATAGATGAGAGACCTGAAGAGGTTACAGATATTAAAGAGGCTATTGTAGGTGACAATGTCGAGGTTATATACTCTACATTTGACGAGGTACCTGAAAGACATAAGAGAGTATCTGAGATGGTTATAGAAAGAGCAAAGAGACTTGTAGAGCAGGGGAAGGACGTAATGATACTTCTTGATTCCATTACAAGACTTGCAAGAGCATATAACCTTACAGTTGCACCGAGCGGCAGAACACTTTCAGGCGGACTTGATCCTGCTGCGCTTCATATGCCTAAGCGTTTCTTCGGAGCTGCAAGAAATATAAGGGAGGGCGGCAGCCTGACAATACTTGCTACGGCACTTGTAGATACAGGCAGCAGAATGGATGATGTAGTCTTTGAGGAGTTCAAGGGAACCGGAAATATGGAGATAGTACTCAACAGAAAGCTTTCCGAAAAGAGAATATTCCCGGCGATTGATGTATTAAAGAGCTCCACAAGAAGAGACGATTTACTTCTCAGCGAGAGAGAGGCTTTGGCTGTAAACGCGATGAGAAAAGCCACTGAAAATATGAGACCGGAAGACAGTGCGGAGCAGATTATACAGAAGTTCGATTCCACAGAAAATAATGAAGAACTTGTTGAAGATGTTATTGCACATATTGAAGAATAAGATATAGATTTTATGTAACAGTTTGGTATTGCCGGACTGTTACATTTTTGTAAAAGAGAGGTTTTATGAAGGACTATAATGCAGGCAGTATTACAGTACTTGAGGGACTTGAAGCGGTCAGAGTAAGGCCGGGAATGTATATTGGCGGTGTAGGTGTAAAGGGACTCAATCACCTCATATATGAAATAATGGACAACTCCATTGATGAGCATTTGGCAGGATATTGTAAAAATATATGGGTGACTTTGAATGCGGACGGCTCCTGCACTGTAAAGGATGACGGTAGAGGAATACCCGTTGAGATGCATCAAAAGGGTATTTCGGCAGAGAGAGTGGTACTTTCCACACTACATGCAGGCGGAAAGTTTGATAATGAATCTTATAAGACAAGCGGAGGATTACACGGAGTAGGTTCATCTGTAGTCAATGCACTGTCAAATTTTTTGGATATAAAGGTATATCGTGACGGTTATATACATCACGACAGATATGAAAAGGGTGTACCTGTAATAGAGTTAAAAAACGGTCTTTTGCCTACTATAGGAAAAACAAGAGAGACCGGTACCGAGATAACATTTTTACCTGATGATACTATATTTGAAGTAACAAGGTTTAGAGCCGACTGGTTAAAGTCAAGGATGCATGAGAGTGCATATTTAAACCCGGGACTTATACTTCATTTTATCAATAACAGAGAAAATGAGCATGAAGAAAAGACATACCATGAGCCTGAGGGCATTGTGGCATATGTCAAGGAGCTAAACAAGGGTAAAGAAGTGATGCATGCACCTATATCATATAAGGGTGTATGTGATAATATCGAGGTTGAGGCGGCTATACAGTTTGTAGATGCCTTTGAGGAAAATATACTTGGATTTTGCAACAATATATTTACTCAGGAGGGCGGAACACATATAGCCGGATTTAAGACCAAGTTTACAGGGCTTGTAAATACATATGCCAGAGAACTTGGAATACTTAAGGATAAGGACAGCAATTTTACAGGAGCGGATACCAGAAACGGTATGACCGCAATAGTAAGTATCAAGCATCCGAACCCTATGTTTGAAGGACAGACAAAGACCAAGCTGGCTTCTGCGGACGCCACAAGAGCCGTACTTACCGTGACAGGAGATGAGCTTACAAGATATTTTGACAGAAATGTGGATGTTATAAAGGCTATTATTTCGTGTGCCGAGAAGTCCGCAAAGATAAGAAAGGCCGAGGAAAGAGCCAAAACAAATATGCTCACAAAGTCAAAATTTTCTTTTGAGTCAAACGGTAAGCTTGCAAACTGTGAATCAAAGGACCCGAGTAAATGTGAGATATTTATTGTAGAGGGTGATTCCGCCGGAGGTTCGGCAAAGACTGCCAGAAACAGAAACTTTCAGGCTATCCTACCTATCAGAGGTAAGATTTTGAATGTGGAAAAGGCATCCATTGATAAGGTGCTTGCAAATGCCGAGATTAAGACCATGATAAATACTTTCGGATGCGGATTTTCTGAAGGATACGGAAATGACTTTGATATATCCAAGCTTCGCTATGACAAGATAATACTTATGACTGATGCTGATGTGGACGGAAGTCATATTGATACACTGCTTTTGACATTCCTGTACAGATTTATGCCTGAGCTTATATATGACGGACATGTATACATTGCAATGCCGCCGCTTTTTAAGGTGGTACCGAAAAAAGGAGAGGGAATTTATCTCTACGACGAAAAGGCACTTGAAGACTATAGGAAAAAGCACAAGGAAAACTTTACACTGCAAAGGTATAAAGGTCTCGGTGAGATGGATGCCGAACAGCTTTGGGAGACTACGCTCGACCCTGAAAGAAGGGTGTTAAAGAAGGTGGAGATTGAAGATGCAAGGCTTGCAAGTGAAGTGACGGAACTTTTGATGGGCTCGGATGTGGCCCCAAGAAGGAATTTTATACATGAACACGCAAGAGAAGCCGTGATTGATGCATAGGAGGGTATATGGCTGAGAAAATATTGAGAACGGAATATTCGGAGGAGATGCAAAAGTCCTATTTGGATTATTCTATGAGTGTTATCACTGCAAGGGCGATACCTGATGCAAGAGACGGGTTAAAGCCTGTACAAAGAAGAGTTCTTTATGATATGAGTGAACTTAGGATATTCAGTGACAGGCCTCATCGTAAGTCCGCCAGAATAGTCGGAGATACCATGGGTAAATATCATCCGCATGGAGACAGCTCAATATACGAGACCTTGGTAGTACTCAGTCAGGACTTCAAAAAGGGCATGGCTTTGATTGACGGGCACGGAAACTTCGGCTCTATCGAAGGTGACGGTGCGGCTGCCATGAGATATACCGAGGCAAAGCTTGCAAAGTTTACAGAAGAGGTGTATTTAAAAGACCTTGATAAGACTGTGGAGTTTGTTTCAAACTATGATGAGACTGAAAAAGAGCCGCAAGTACTGCCTGTCAGGGTGCCGAATCTTTTGATAAACGGTGCGGAAGGTATTGCCGTCGGAATGTCAACATCCATACCCACCCACAATTTGGCCGAGGTTTGTGATACATGCATTGCCTATATAAAAAAAAGGGACATCGACACAAAAAAGTTACTCGATATCTTACACGGACCGGATTTTCCTACAGGCGGTATTATTGCAAATAAAAAGGATTTGCTTGAAATATACAATACGGGAAACGGTAAGTTAAAGCTTAGAGGTAAGATAGAAGTAGAGCTTGGAAGAAGAAAAAGTGACAAGGACAAGCTTATAGTCTCAGAGATTCCGTATACTATGATAGGCAGCGGAATAAATAAGTTTTTGGTGGATGTAGCCAATCTGGTGGAAAATAAGAAACTTAGTGATGTGGTGGATATCAGTAACCAATCCGATAAGAACGGTACCAGAATAGTTTTGGAGCTGAAAAAAGATGCGGATATTGAAAAGATAAAAAATATTCTTTACAAAAAGACCAAGCTTGAGGATACCTTCGGTGTAAATATGCTGGCAATAGTTGACGGCAGACCTGAGATTTTATCACTTAGAGATATCTTAAAAAATTATATTGAGTTTCAGTATGAAATTACTACAAAAAAGTACAACATTCTTCTTAATAAGGAGATTGAGAAAAAGGAAATTCAAGAAGGTCTTATAAAGGCTGTAGATGTAATTGACTTGATAATTGCCATACTTCGAGGTTCCAAAAATTTGGCTCAGGCAAAAAAATGTCTGACAAGTGGTGATACCACAGGCATCACATTTAAGGTAAAGTCACTTGAAAAAGATGCAAAAAAGCTCTCATTTACTGAAAAACAGGCACAGGCAATACTTGATATGAGGCTTTATAAGCTTATAGGTCTTGAGATAGAGGCTCTTTTAAAGGACAATGAGACTACTCTTAAGAATATAGCGGAATATGAGAATATTTTGAAAAATCACAAAAATATGGATAAACTCTTTATAAAGGACCTTGAAAAAATTAAAAAGGAGTTTGCATTAAAGAGAAGAACTCATATTGAAGACGCCAAGGAAGCCGTATATGTGGAAGAGGAAGTTGCCAGTGAAGAAGTGATCTTTGTTATGGATAAGTTCGGATACTGTAAGCTTTTGGACAGGGGCACATTTGATAAGAATGCCGAGAATATAGAGACTGAGAATAAATACGTATTCCCTATTATGAATACAGATAAAGTATGTATTTTTTCAAATAAAGGCATTTTATATAAAATAAAGGCAATGGATTTACCTATGTCAAAGCTTAGAGATAAGGGAGTACCTGTTGACAATCTGACAAAGTTTGACAGCGGCAGTGAAGAGATACTTTTAGCTTTAAGTGAAGACAGTATGCAGGGGTCTTATATTTTGATGCTTACCAAAAACGGATATATAAAGAAGGTGTCATCAAGCGAATTTAAGACAAACAATAAACAGGTGGCATCCACAAAGCTTAACGATGACGATGTTTTGGTGGGTGTAAAGCTCCTTGATGCAAGAATTAAGACGGATATATGTATTTCAAGCAGTGCAGGCTATGCGCTTAAGTTTAATGCCTCCGAGGTAAATGAATTCAAAAAGAGTACAAGAGGAGAAAAAGCTATTACGCTTGGTTACAATGAGTTTGTAGAAAATCTGTACATATTATCTGAAACAGGTATCGGAATCATTAGCGGAAAGGAACTAAACCTATCGAAAGTAAGGCTTAGTCACAGAGGATATAAGGGACAAAAAATCAAGTAAATAAAACATTTTAAAACAACTGTCTTTATGAGACGTACAAATGTGCGTGTATTGCGAAAAAGTGCTTGAAATATTATTCATGTTGTACTATGATTGCATGCAGTTAAAAAAGTCGTTCAAAAGTTTTGAATGACTGTTACAAAATACAGATAGATATGGAGAAATGTTATGGATAGAAAATTAAAAGTCGGTGTTCTCGGTGCTACAGGTATGGTAGGACAGAGATTTTTATCATTACTTGAAAATCACCCTTGGTATGAGGTGGTAGTTGTTGCAGCCAGCCCGAACAGTGCCGGCAAGAGATATGAGGATGCTGTAGGCGGTCGTTGGAAAATGACTACACCTATGCCAAAGGCTTACAAAGACCTTATCGTAATGAATGTAAATGATGTAGATGCTGTAGCAAAGGAAGTGGATTTTGTATTCTCAGCTGTAGATATGACTAAGGATGAGATAAAGGCTATTGAGGAGGCATATGCAAAGACTGAGACTCCTGTAGTTTCAAACAACTCCGCACACCGTTGGACAAAGGATGTACCGATGGTTGTACCTGAGATAAATCCTGAGCATTTTGCGATCATCGAGTCACAAAAGAAGAGACTTGGAACAAAGAGAGGCTTTATCGCAGTTAAGCCTAACTGTTCTATACAAAGTTATGCTCCTGTACTTAACGCATGGAAGGAGTTTGAACCTGAGGAGGTTGTTGTTACAACATATCAGGCTATATCAGGTGCCGGTAAGACTTTCAAGGATTGGCCTGAGATGGAGGGAAATATCATTCCTTTTATCGGAGGTGAGGAAGAAAAGAGTGAGAAAGAGCCTCTTAGAATATGGGGACATATTGAAGGCGGAGAAATAGTTCCTGCAACTTCACCGAAGATTACTTGCCAGTGTGTCAGAGTGCCGGTACTTAACGGACATACAGCCGCAGTATTTGTAAGATTCAAAAATAAGCCTTCAAAAGAAGAACTTATAAAGAAGCTTGTGGAGTATAAGGGTGAGCCTCAAGAGCTTAATCTTCCGTCCGCACCTAAGCAGTTCATACAGTATCTCACAGAGGATAACAGACCTCAGGTTTCACTTGATGTGGACTTTGAGAACGGTATGGGAGTTTCCGTAGGCAGACTCAGAGAGGATACAATCTATGACTATAAGTTTATCGGACTTTCACACAACACTCTAAGAGGTGCTGCAGGCGGTGCCCTTCTTTGTGCGGAGTACTTGACAGCAAAGAACTTTATACAGGCAAAATAATTTTTTGAATATTCTATCAAAGGCATTTGCATGGCAGATGCCTTTTTATTATCAAGTCACATAGTAATATTTACACTAAGTATTGCAAGGGAATAGAAAAATTTGTATAATGTATGGAAATAGCTGTCACATCAGGCTGTGACGGCTTTTTCTTTGTAGAGAGAGGAAAGTTATGGGTATTAAGAAAACTGAATTTGGAAAAACAAAAGACGGTAAGATAGTGAATCTGTATACTCTTACAAATAAAAACGGGTTGAGTGCGTCATTTACCGATTTGGGCGGTACATGGGTGAGTATGCTGGTACCTGATAAGGACGGAAACTTTAAAGATGTATGCCTCGGTTTTGACAGTGTTGCAGGCTATGAGGACAATAAGCCGCATTTCGGTGCTATAATAGGAAGATATGCCAATCGTATCGCAGGCGGCAGGTTTGTTCTTGACGGAAAAGAATTTCAATTATCTCTAAATAACGGTAATAATGCGCTGCATTCAGGTCCCGATTACTGGGATAAAAGGATATGGGAAGCAGGAATATTTGAAGATGAAGACAGAGATATGGTTACATTTATGCTGATAAGTCCTGACGGTGACCAGGGGTTTGACGGAGAAGCAAGAATAAGTGTAAGCTATGTACTTTCAGATGATAATGCTCTTACAATAGGATACAGTTTTGTATGTGATAAAAAGACGGCTGTCAATCTGACAAATCATAATTATTTCAACCTGGCAGGTGAGGATGCTAAAAATATATATGACCAGGAGGTTGAGATATACGCAGACAGCTTTTTGCCATGTGATGAAAATTCCATACCTACAGGCGAGATAAGAAAAGTTGAAAATACTCCTATGGATTTTAGAAGGTACAGAAAGATCGGTGACGGTATAGACTCCGATTATGAAGCTACAGTGCAAGGAGGCGGATACGACCATAACTGGGTTATAAGAGATTACGACGGCAATCTTAGGCTGATAGCCAAGGCAAGAGATAATGCAAGCAAAAGAGTTATGGAAGTGTATACGGATTTGCCGGGAGTACAGTTTTATACAGGAAATTTTTTGAATGATGAGATCGTAGGTAAAAACGGTGTACATTATAATAAGCGAAGCGGATACTGCTTTGAGACACAGTTTTTCCCTAATGCTGTAAACAATCCCGACTTTATACAGCCGGTAGTTAATGAGCTTGAAGAGTTTATCAGTGAGACTGTATACAAGTTCAGTGTAGAAAAAGATTGATGAAGAAACTTTTTATTGCGGAAAAGCCCAGTGTCGCAGCTGAGTTTGCAAAGGCTCTGAAAGTGCCTACAGGCAGGAAAAACGGATATTTGGAGGGTGACAATATTATAGTTACATGGTGTGTAGGACATCTTATAACTATGAGTTATCCTGAAAAGTATGATGAAAAGTTTAAACGCTGGTCGCTTGACACTCTGCCTTTTTTACCTAAAGAGTTCAAGTATGAAGTGATTGACGGAGTGAAAACTCAGTTTGATACAGTCTCAAAACTGCTTAACAGAGAAGATGTTGATACCATATATATATGTACCGACTCGGGAAGAGAGGGTGAGTATATCTACAGACTTGTGGATATGATGGCCGGTGTAAAAGATAAGGTCAGAAAAAGAGTCTGGATTGATTCACAGACTGAAGAGGAGATACGCAGAGGTATCAAAGATGCAAAAGACTGGTCATACTATGACAATCTTTCAGCGGCGGCATTCCTTAGAGCTAAAGAAGATTATCTGATGGGTATCAACTTTTCAAGGATTCTTACACTTAAGTACAGCAGAAATGTGGCAAATTTTTTAAAGCTTGACAGAGCGGTATTAAGCGTGGGAAGAGTAATGACCTGTGTTGTAGGAATGGTGGTCAACAGAGAAAGAGAAATAAGAAACTTTGTAAAGACTCCTTTTTATAAAGTATTGGCAAAGTTTGAAAATCAGGGGATGTTCATAGACGGAGAGTGGAAGGTGAATGAAAAGTCAAAGTACTTTAATTCTCCGATGCTTTATAAGGATAACGGCTTTAGAGAAAAGATATATGCACAAAAGCTTATTGAACATGTGGAAGAGATTGCAAATGAAAACGGCAGAGAAGCAGAGGTACTCTCAAATGAGAAAAAGAAGGAAGTGAAAAATCCTCCACTTTTATTTAATCTTGCCGAAGCACAGAATGAATGTTCAAAGAGATTTAAGATAAGCCCTGATGAAACATTAAAGATTATACAGGAGCTTTATGAAAAAAAGCTTGTTACCTATCCCAGAACCGATGCCAGAGTGCTCTCAAGCGCTGTAGCCAAGGAAATAGATAAAAATATCAGAGGACTTTGTAAATTCCCTTTGCTTGCGCATTTCGCAAATGATATACTTAATAAGGGTACATACAAAAATATATCAAAAACAAAGTATGTTAATGATAGTCAAATCACCGACCATTATGCTATAATACCTACCGGGTTTGGAAATATGAATTCTTTAGGCAGATTGCAGATGTTGATATATGAACTGATATGTAGGAGATTTCTTGCTATATTTTATCCTCCTGCCATATATCAGAAGTTTGCCATCAAGTTCGGTATAGGAGATGAGATATTTGTCACAAATACCAAGGTTTGTATTGAAAGAGGATTTTTGGATGTATTAAGTCCGCTAAAGGAAGACGGCGATGATGACGGAGACTCACAAAAGCCTGAATATATAAATATGATCTCATCGCTTAGAAAGGGCTCCAAGTTAAGGCTTGATTCTTTAAGCATAAAGGAGGGAGAAACTGTACCTCCAAAGAGGTATTCATCCGGATCCATAATACTTGCAATGGAAAATGCAGGTCAGCTTATAGAAGATGAAGAACTTCGAAGTCAGATAAAGGGAAGCGGTATAGGTACTTCAGCTACAAGAGCGGATATTTTGAAAAAGTTGTTTGCAATCAGGTATCTGGCTCTCAACAAAAAAACGCAGATAATCACACCTACACTTTTCGGTGAGATAGTATATGAAGTGGTGAACTGTTCCATTTCACAGCTGTTAAATCCCGAACTCACAGCAAGTTGGGAAAAGGGTTTAACAATGGTGTCAAACGGTGATATATCATCAGATGAGTATATGACCAAGCTTGAAAGATTTGTAGGGATAAGATGTTTAAATGTGAAGCAGCTTAATAATCAATATAGTTTAAATGCCGTATTTGAAAAGATTTCAAAAGAATATAAGGGCATGAAAGGATAAAAAATGAAGAAAATCGATGTAAAAACAAAAAAACTTTTTGATCTTGAGGAAACTGTTGCAAAAGAACTTTTTGAGAGATACACATATCCTTGGGAAGTATTCAAGGAGCTTGGAAGCTTCATAGAAGAAGTAGGAGCTACATTGCCTGATACCGAGTATCTGAAGATCGGAAAGAACATATGGGTACATCGTTCTGTAAAGATAATGCCGACTGTAGCGCTTGCAGGTCCGCTTATCATCGGAAAGGACGCAAGTATTCGTTCATGTGCATTCTTCAGAGGAAATGTAATTATCGGCGAGGGCGCGGTAGCGGGAAACTCATGTGAGTTTAAGAATGCCATACTTTTCAACAAGGCGCAGGTTCCGCATTTCAGCTATGTTGGTGATTCAATTATCGGATACAAGGCACATCTCGGTGCGTCTGCAATCACATCAAATCTTAAGAGTGACAAGTCCGATGTAGTGCTTCACTTGGAAGATGCCGAGCTTGAGACAGGTCTTAGAAAACTTGGTGCAATAGTAGGCGATGAGGCTGAAGTAGGATGTGGTTCCATTCTGAATCCGGGTACAGTTATAGGAAAGAATACAACCGTCTATCCGCTTTCAAGTGTAAGAGGTTGTGTAAGCAAGTCATCTATATATAAGAATGCAGATGATATAGTAACAAAGGCAAAGAAAAAGCCGGTTGTAAATAAATTATAAAATATAAAAGGTCTGAAATGCCACAGTTATGCTGCAGAGGTTTCAGACCTTTTTTTATCTTATATGATTTAAAATGTTTTCAAGCAGTGAGTAAGGCACTTTTAAATTGCCGTATCCACTTCCTATATCAAGTCCCGGCTTGTGTGCGCCGTGAAAGTCGCTTCCGCCTGTCGGAAACAGATTATATTTTTTTGATAAAGAGTGAAGAATTTTTATGTCTTCATCCGAATGTGTGGAGTGATAAACTTCTATACCGTTTAAACCGAGATCTTTTAAATGAATAAGCAGACTTTCAAGTTCGCTTTCGGAAAATTTATACTGGAACGGATGTGCAAGTGAAATAAAAAAATTATGTTTGGTTAAAAACTCCATACATCTGTTTGTTGTGATTTTCTTTACAGGCACATACTTGCCGCCGTATTCAAGATATTTAAAGAAGGCCTCGGATTTATCTGCAACAACTCCCTTTTTTATAAGGGCATTTGCAAAGTGTGCCCTTGTTATCTGAGTATTAGGATTGTCTCCGATCAAATCATCCATAGAGATTGTAATGCCGTCTTTTTTGAATCTGTTCAATATTTCATTGTTTCTTTCAGCCCTTTCCTTTGCAAAAAAATCCAAGTCGGCTAATATTTCCTCTTTGATATGAAGCTTTTTCGGAGGAAAAGTATCAGGCAAAAGATATCCCAAAATATGTATTTCCTTTGAGTTGTATACGCAACTCATCTCCACTCCTGCAATCACAGGCAAATCAAGTTCAAGTCCTTTTTTGAAACATTCGCCCACTCCCGCCATTGTATCATGGTCTGTAAGCGCTATTGCACAAAGGTTTGCTTTTTTTGCAAGTGCGGCTAACATAGAGGGAGAAAAGCTTCCGTCGGAAGCTGTGGAATGTGTGTGTAAATCAATATATTTCATATTATCCTCTGAAAATTATTCTGTTTTAATATTTGTCAATAAAAACCATAAACAGTCTAGCACAATGAATTGTTTAAAGCAAATCTTGATTGTTGTACCGGAATCATTTTCTTGGTATAATTTGACTTAAGAATATTACTTTTATTGTAAAAATAAAATATTATTGAGTGGTATTTTAATAATACATTCATAGGGAAATAAAATGTTAAAAAGACGAAAAAAGGAGCAGATGTCCGGGTCGGAAAGAGTAAGGGCAGCCAGAAGACGCTCACAAAGCGGCAGATATATAGCCGACATAAATATAAGGGGCGTGGCCTTGTTGACAGCTGTTTTTGTTATATTACTTGCAACCGTAATACTTTGTGTAAAGAAGGTAATAAAGCCTGTAAATGTATCCGGTGAGATAAACACAGAGTCGACAGTTGATATTGCAAATGAAAAGCTGAAAAAGCATATAAGTATTGATGAAGTGGATATAACGGGAATGAAGATGGCGGAGGCAAAATCCGCAATCGAAAGAGTATATCCCTGGAAAATGAAGTTGCATATAGATGATAACGACAGCTTGGAGTTGAATAATATACTTGATAAAAAGCTTGATAAGCTTTTGAGTGAAATATATTCGGATATTGATAAGGCAAATACGCATTATGATATAAGTTTTGATGACGGCGATATAGAAGAGATGGTTAATGAGGCGAAGAAAAAGTGGGATATTCCTCCTCAAAACGGCTCTATATCGGGATTTAACAAGGATACAAAGAGTTTTACCTACACACATGAGAGTGACGGCTTTTTGATAGATGAGAACAGACTGAAAGGTGATTTGAAGTCATTTACAGACAGAAAGGATTTTCAGGCGGACATCTTGGTTGTAAGAAATGAAGCAAAACCGAGTGTTACGGAGGTAAGTGCAAAGGAGAAGTATAAGGTAATAGGAACTTTTACCACAAAGACTACAGATAATAAGGACAGAAATACCAATATTTCGCTTGCAAGTGAAGCACTTGACGGGCTGATAATTAAGCCCGGAGAGGAATTTTCTTTCAACAATACTGCCTATTTTTTCAGAGGAATTATCTGCATGGATATTCATCATCTGTTCTGCGCTATTATTAGTAGTATTATTATAAATAGACAAAGTAGTTTGTTTAGTAGGAATAGTATTATCAGGTTTATCAGAAAGCATACCCGCACTAATTCTACTATATTTAATGCCTAATTCCAATGCTTGTAATAATTCCTTAGGATTTAAATTATTAATTTGTTTTGTTAA
>QWCZ01000133.1_pt1 | contig 44985 bp, 34 predicted proteins | sample 1972651 | NCBI WGS metagenome assembly QWCZ01 (sample SAMN09866695, study PRJNA288562) | Human oral metagenome isolate pre1_saliva, whole genome shotgun sequencing... | isolation source: mouth | host: Homo sapiens | place: USA: California
TCAATAAAAAGAACTGCATTTGGATATTCAAAATTTAGCAATTTTAAAAAGCGTATATTAATTCAAGAAGGAATTATTTCAATTAATGCCTAATTTTTTATGCAATAATGAATTTTAGTAACAATAAAAAAAAAAGAGAATTTTCAAGTTTTTATTCTCAAAAATTCTCTTAATTATGCTAAGTAATGGTCTAAACTTTTTCATCAACACTATTTGACAAATAACCTTAAATTTATACTTTCCTATAGAATCAAAAAAACGGAGGAGAATAATGACTAAAACTTATCTTATAGACTTAGATGGCACTATGTATAGGGGAAATACAAATATTGATGGTGCTCGAGAATTTATTGAATATTTAAACAACAATAACATTCCTCATGTATTTCTCACTAACAATGCAACTAGAACTAAAAAACAAGCAAAAGAGCATATGCTTAATCTAGGATTTAAAAATATTAGAGAAGAGCAATTTTTTACATCAGCTATTGCTGCAGCAAAATATGTTGCTCAAAATTATTCTGAAAGAAAATGCTTTATGATAGGTGAGAGTGGACTTGAAGAAGCTCTTTTAGATGAAAATTTTGAGTTTGTTGAAAATGATGCTAACTTTTTATTTGTTGGTTTAGACAGAAATGCTGATTACAAAAAATATAGCTCAGCTTTGCATTGTCTTTTAAATGGTGCTACTTTTATAGCTACCAACACAGATAGACTACTTTCTAATAATGAAACTTTTGATATAGGTAATGGAGCTATTGTAAATATGCTTGAATATTCTTCAGGAAAAACTGCTATAAAAGTTGGAAAACCTTATGAAATAATTTTAGATATTTTTTTAAAAGAAAAAAAATTAACTAAAGATCAAGTAATTTTAATAGGAGATAATCTAGAAACTGATATAAAATTAGGTTATGATGCTAAAATTGAAACTATAATGGTTTGTTCAGGTGTCCATACTGAAAAAGATATAGAAAAGTTAAAAATTTATCCTAATCATGTTGTAAAAAATTTAAGAGAACTTATATCTAAATAAAGTCTCTTGGTCTCTTGACAGCTGTATGAGTTCTATGAGCTCAATGAACACGGGCTCTTCGAACTAATACGGACGTCAGAGACTAATTTTCATTATTTATTTTTATACTTTCCTATAGAGTAAAAAAACACACAGTTAAAATTATACTGTGTGTTTTTTTATTTTGGCATTCAATAAGCCGGGTTTTGTATTTGTTAATTATTTTTCTCGAATTATAATTACTTATAATCTCTAGCGACTTACCCTGAAAGAGAGCGAGCAACTCCTATCACTTTCCTATTTAGTCTTGCTTCAAAGGGGGTTTACCTAGCTTTTTTAGTCTCCTAAAAAACTGGTGGTCTCTTACACCACCTTTTCACCCTTACCATAATGGCGGTTTATTTTCTGTGGCACTTTCCTTAAAGTTTCCTTTAGTAGCCGTTAGCTACCCTTTTGCTCTGTGAAGCCCGGACTTTCCTCTGTAAAATACAGCAATTAACTCGAATACCATTACTCATTCTATCTAATCATTTTTTTCATTAGAATCTCTTTTGTTAGCTCTTTTTTCTTCATATACAGTATAACCTTTATATCCAATTCCTACAAGTACCATTATTAATAAAATTGGCCATATAGAAACATCTTTCCCATCTTTTTGCTCTTTAGTCATTGTCATCTGATTTAAAGGATCTATATTAACTTCTTGTAAAATTGCTGTTGCACCATCAAGTATAGTTAATATATACTTTGTATATTCTTTTCTTTCAAGCAAGGTTGCAGTTTCATTTAGCAAATTATTCATCTCTTCTTGGTAATCATCAACATCTATATCCTTACTGAAAGAGACTTCAACATTATATTTTTCATCATTAGATTTTTTTAAATTCAAAACCAGAGCTCTCTCCGGATCTGAAACTACAAAACTTTCCTCCATGTATAATGTATTTACAAAGACTGTAACATCTTTCTCTTTTTTTATTTGTTCTATTTTTTCATTAATTTCTTTCTTATCATCATCTTTTAATAAATTCAAATTGTCATTAACATTTGCTAAAGATAAAATTGAAATTAATAAAAATAGAAATATTGCTAATATTTTTTTCATAATCTCTCCATTTATAAAAATTTAAACACTGGCTCACTATTAAAAACTATAAAATTCAATCCAGTTGCTTTCAATTCTTTGACTAAAATATCAGAAAAAAAGTTTTCACTTTCATAATGTCCAAAGTCTATAACACTTAAACCAGCTTCTTTTGCATCTAAAGCATCGTGGTAAGAAACATCTCCAGTTATAAATAAATCAATATTTTCTTTTTTAGCCTTTCTCCAATAACTCATAGCTGAACCATTGATTAAGACAACTTTTTTTATATCTGTATCTAAATCGTTTGTAATCACTCTCAAATTTGAAATATCCAATTTTTCTTTTATAAAATCTGAATATTTTGATAATGATATCGGCGTTTTTAATTTAAAAACTCTTCCTATTCCACAATTTTTTTCTTTATCCAAATCTAGAATTTTACTCTCTTCAATTTCTAATTTTTTTAAAACATAGTCATTCAACCCATCAATCGTAGAATCTAAATTTGTATGAATACTATAAACATTTATATCATTTTTTATTAAAGCTCTTATTTTTTTACCTAAAACAGTTTGCTCATTTATTTCCTTTATAGCTTTAAATATAATAGGATGATGAGTAATAATCATATCAACTTTTTCTTTTATTGCATTATCTATTGCTTCTAAAGTTGCATCTATAGAAAACTGAATTTTTTGAACTTCTTTGTCGTAATCTCCTATTAAAAGTCCGATATTATCCCAGTCTTCAGCATTTTCTCTAGGGAATTTTTTTTCAATTATTTTTATAATTTCTCTAGTTTTCATAGTTCAACTCTTTCATCTACAACCGATAATTTGAAAAGTCCATCTTTTAAAAGATTATCAAGTTCTTCTTGTTTCATATTCATGATTTTTTGAACTTCTAAAATATCTCTTTTTCTATGTCCATCTAAACCAAAGTATAGTGTCAAAGCCTGTATTTCTCTTTCACTTAATCTATATTTTATGTTAGAATAATCAAAAAGATTTTCAACTGTTTTTTCAAGTTTTCTCATTTCTTCAATCTTTTTTTCTTCATTTTCTTTTTCAAGTTTTTTCAATTTATCTGACTTACTTTTATCTTTTAAAGATACTTTAGAATGTCCACTTTTATGTATTTCACTTTCAGCAAAATTTTTATATCCAGCTTTTCTATAATTAGCATAGTCATCAATGTAATTAAACATTTCTCTAACTATGAAATAGTCTTTATATTTTTTAAAATCCTTATCATCATCAAATAAACTATCAGCTGTCATCATTCCTATAAAACCTTCTTGAGTTAAATCGGTGTATGATATTCCATCTTTTAACATGTGTAGCCCTATTTCATAAACTTTTTTTAAATTTTTTTCAACTCTTGTTCCACAGCAATCGTCAACACCACAATCATGTTCACAAGTACAAATGTCATCTTTTAGATTCTCCAAAGTTTCTGTTATTAACAAATCTATATACTCATAGTCTATTTCTTCTTCTGTTAATTTTCTACCTTCTTGAATAGGATATAATTCCAAATTTTTAGAATGTTCTAAAACATATTTTTTCTATTTGTCTTATTCTTTCTCTAGTAACATTGAATATTTTTCCAACTTCTTCTAAAGTTTTTGGTGAGCTATCATCTAATCCAAATCTAAGTCTTAATACTTTTTCTTCTCTTTGACTTAAAGTTTTTAACACACTATCCAACTCTTCTCTAAGTATAGCTCTATTAGTTGCTTCATATGGACTTGTTGTTTTTTGATCTTCAACAAAATCTCCAAGCTCACTATCTTCTTCACTTCCAACTGGAGTTTCTAAAGATATAGGTTCCTGGTTCATTTCTTGTATTGCTTTAATTTTTTCAACTTCCATATTTAATCTTTCAGCTAATATTTCAGGAGTAGCATCTTTTCCAGTTTCTTGTAAATAAATTCTTGATTCTTTCTTTATTTTATTTATTGTTTCTATCATATGAACAGGTATTCTTATTGTTCTACCTTGATCTGCTATTGCTCTTGTTATAGCTTGTCTTATCCACCAAGTTGCATATGTTGAAAACTTATACCCTTTTGTATATTCAAACTTTTCAACTGCTTTCATCAAACCAATATTACCTTCTTGAATTAAATCAAGAAGTTTTAATCCTCTATTTGTATGTTTTTTAGCAATACTTACGACTAATCTTAAATTCGCTTCTGTTAGTTGATTTTTTGCATACTCATCTCCATCATAAGCCCTTTTTGCAAACTCCAATTCTTGTTCATGTGATAACAATGGAACTTGTCCTATTTCCCTCAAATACATTTTTATAGGTTCATCAACTTTTGTACTTCCACCTAAATTTAAAAGTTTTTCATCAGTAAGTTCATCTTCACTTATATCTTCAACATAGTCTGGGTTAAACTCATCATCAAAAAAATGTTCTGTATCTTCATCAACCTTATCTTCATCATCTTCTTCTTCATCAAGTATATCATCTTCATGTTCTATATAATCATCTGAATCTTTATGTTCTTCTTCGTGTTCATCAAATTCATCTAATTCTTCTTCTTCATCCTCTTCTTCAAGTTGACTTTTACTTACAATTTTTCCACCAGTTTCTATTATTGTATGTATAAGTTTTTCTATTTTTTCAATAGGAAAGTCATCTTTTAATTCTTCATTAATTTCTTCATAAGTTATCTTATCCTCTTTTGCTTTGTTAATTAATGCACGAACTTTTTCTTTCTTTAATAATTCTTTCATGCTACCTCCCTTAAATAACTTTAAACTTTAATTTTCTTGAAAAAGATATTTATATTTTTCAAAAATTACCACTAACTCATCAAAACTCATATTAGTTCTTACTTTTTTTATATTTTTTTTCCCAACTCTTCTGTTTTCTTCCACAAAGACAAAATTTATCTCGTCAAAAAAAAGATTCCAATTATGTTTTCTTTGAAGACTTAAATCACCTTTTTCTATTTCTCGATCTCTTCTATTTCTAAAATAACTCTTCATGGTTTCTATATTATTTTTTTCATCTTCTATATCTCTATCGTTTTCCATAGAGCACTTTATATTTAATATTCCTAGTATATCTTCTCTTTCACTAAGGGTTAAATCATTATCTTCTTCTATAAATATATTGAAATCCTTTATTATATTATTACTACCTAAATCATTATCTTCCTTTATTTTTTTTGAAAAAAATTCAAAAACTTTTTTTAAAATAAAACCATTACTCATTTTTTCATCAAAAAACTTATAATATTTAGGTTTTAATAACAACAATTTAGATATAGCAATTTCTAAATTTTGACTTTCTCTATCTTGACTGGAAAATCTTTCTTCTTGTTTTTCTTTTCTTTTTTCCTTTTTAATTTCTTCCTGAAAATAATGTTTTATATTCTCTTTATTATTTTTAACAAGTTGATCAAACAAGCTTTCAAAACTAATCCCTGTCTTTGACGATAAATTTTTTAAATATGTTTCTCTTTCAATAGGATTAGCCACTACAGAAAAGAAAGGTGAAAATCTCTCTATAAAATGTTGTTTAGCTAATGGGTTTTCCAAATCATATTCGCTCGAATAAGTTTTATACAAGAAATCAAATATCTCTTGAGATTTTTTTACAACTTCTATAAATGCTTCCTTACCATTTTTCTTTAAAAACTCATCTGGGTCTTTACTTCCTTCAAATTGTAATACCCTTATATTAAATCCTTGTTCTTTTAAAATCAGTCCTGCTCTTTCTGTTGCTGAAACTCCTGCCTTATCCATATCAAAAGATAGAAAAACATTAGCTGTATATCTCTTTAATAAACTTGCTTGTTCAACAGTTAAAGCTGTTCCTAAGGGAGCAATACTTGTATCAAAATCATATAATACTCCTGAAAGGACATCCATATATCCTTCCATCAATATACAATAGTCTTTATTTTTTATAATAGGAGCTCTTTCTAATCCGTATAAGTTTTTACCTTTTTTAAATATGGGAGTATCTGGAGAATTTATATACTTAGGAATTTCCTTATTATTTTCTAATGTTCTTCCTCCAAAAGCTATTACTCTTCCATGATTTGAAAATATTGGAAAAATAATTCTATTTCTAAAAGTATCATAAATATTTCCGTTATCATTTTTCTTAATAAGACCTAAAACTAATAAATCTTCTTCTGTATAACCTTTTAAAGTTAAAAATTCATATAAATCAGACCATTTGGCTGAAGCATAGCCTAGTTGATGTTCTTTTATGAGATTTGTATCAATATCTCTACTAGAAAGATAATTTAGAGCTCCCCTAGCTTCATTTTTGAATATATTTTCCATAAAAAAACGATGAGTTTCTTCCATAATTTCATAAAATTTCTCATACTCATCAACATTAGAATTGTCTTTTTGTGGCTTTATATTGACTTTATATTTTCTTGCTAACTCCTTCACAGCTTCATAAAATGGTATTTTTTTATATTTAGAATAAAATGATATTGCATTACCACCATTATTACATACAAAACATTTACAAACTCTTTTTTCTGGATTTACTGAAAAAGAAGGATTTGTATCTGCATGAAAGGGGCATAACCCTTTATAACTAGAACCTGATTTCTTTAAGTCTACAAACTCTCCAACAACATCTTGTATTGCAACTGTATCTAATAACTTATCTACATCTTCCGGTTTATAATACATCTCTCCTCCTTCTTTTTTTATAAATAGCTATATAAATTTTATAGCTTCAACAAAGATATATTTCTTATTAAGACTAACATTAAAGTTCAATTTTTCTATTATTTTTAGATTTCCCCATAGAGAATAAATAAAGTCTCTGACGTCCGTATTAGTTCGAAGAGCCTGTGTTTATTGAGCTCGTAGAACTCATACGGCTGTCAAGAGACTAATTTTTGCTATTTTTTTGATTTTTCAAAATTGGCTAATTCTGGTTTCACTTCTTTAGTCTTTTGAACTAATAATATTGTATATTTAGTAGGTGTTGGTCCAAAATTATTTATTATCTTTATACTATTCAAAGGAGCTTCAAAAATAGCTTTAGCTATTTCTGGGCTATATCCAACATTAGGAATATTTCCGTCTGGAGAAACATCTTTAACTTCTATATTTTGAATAACATCTTCGTCTATTTTATCATTAAATGCTATAACTCCAGCTTCTACATCAGATTTAACTTTATTTAATTTATCCATTTTAGCCTTTATTGTACTTTCTGAAGGTTTAGTTGGAACCATTATATGAGATGCTGTCCATTTTGAATTTTTAGAATCATTTTCTCTAACAAAAATTACATGGTATCCGTATCCAGTTTTTACAACTTTCTTTACTATTGAATTACTTGGAGCATCTTTTACAGCTTCTTCAAATTCTTTTACCATCATTCCTGTTTGGAAAGTTCCTAAATCTTCATATACATATTCTCCAGTAGCTTTTAACTCATTTCCTTTTTTTTCAAAATTTTGAGTTGTTACTTCAGCCAATACTTTTTCTGCTTTTTGTTTAGATAAATTTTCATCTTCTTTAGATGGTTTTACATTTATAAATATTAATTTTGCATCTGCAGAAGGTAAAATATCATATCTATTTTTGTATCTTTCAAAAAACTCTCTTAATTCTTTATCAGTAGGTTTTATATCTTCCCCTACTTTTTTTGATAAACCTAGCAAATACTCTTGTAATTGAGATAGCATATCTAAGTTTTCATCAACTGAAACACCTTTTTCTTTTGCAATTTTTGCTACTTTTATTTGATTAGATATTATTTGTTTAGCTTCTTTTTCAGCTTCTTCTTTAGTTGTTTTCTTTGATAACATTACTTGGATTGTAGCCTTTGCTAAATCTAAATTTGTTATAGCAAATCCTTCTTCTTCATAAGAAGTTTTTTCTACTAGAGCTTCATACTCAGGAGCCAATTCTTTTATTGTCATAGCTTTTTTAGCTTTTCCTAATTCAATTCTATATTTTTCAGCACCTTTTTCAAATTTATAGCTTTCTAGCACTTTTGCTCTATCAGCATTCACTAATGAATGAAGTGCTATGTAACTATTAAGTTCTTCATCTGTTGGATTAATATCCTTAGAGAATTGTTCAATAGTCTTTTGAATTAATAAATTTTCTTCAATTTTATTCTTTAAAGAATCTTTAGTAAGACCTTGAACTTGAAGCATTCTTTTAAATTGTTCTTTATCTCCCATAGAAGCTTCTAATTCTTGATATTGTTTATCTATTTCTGAGCTAGGTACTTTTATTTTTAAATCTTTAGCAAGATGTAATGTTAGATTTTTTTCAATAACATCATTGAATGCAAGTATATCTATTATTGATTTATCTACACCTTCTTTATATGTGTTATTTAATTCTTGTTTTGCTCTCTCTATATCAATCTTTTGTACATAATCAGCATTTAAAAGCATTGCTTCTTGTGCTTTTTTATCAGCTCTACTTTTTCTAAAACTTTCATATCCACTGTATGCTAAAGATAATATAAAGACAACTGTTAAAACAATAATAAAAGGTTTCATTTGTTTACGAAATTTTCTAATTGACATTTTAAGATTCCTCACTTTTAATTTTCATTATTTTATATCTAAACCATATTTTCTAATTTTTTCATATAAAGTTGTTCTTCCTATACCAAGTATTTTAGAAGTTTCTTGCTTATTCCATCTAGTTTTTTGAAGAGCTATAGCTATAACAACTCTTTCAACTTCTTCTAAACTATATATTTCTTGTTCTAAGATTTCTTTTAATGGTCCTACCCCAATAACTGTTTTATTTTCAACTATATTTGATTTAGTTTTTATTTCTAAAGGTAGTTGTTCAACATCTAATATTTTATCTTTAGATAATAAAGCCATTCTTTCTATTAAATTTTTTAATTCCATTATATTTCCTGGATAATAATATTCCATTAAAAATTTCATAGCTTCTCCAGAAATAACTGGTGTTTCTTTGTGAAGTATTCTTACTATTTTATTTAAAAAGTAATTTGCTAATACTGGAATATCTTCTTTTCTTTCTCTCAAAGGAGGAACTTCTATTGTTAATGCTGTTAATCTATGATATAAATCTTTTCTGAATTTTCCTTTTTCAGTTTCAACTTTTAAATCTATATCTGTTCCAACTATGAATCTAACATTAGTTTTTCTAACTTTAGTCCCACCAACTCTTTTAAATTCACCATATTCTATTGCTTTTAAAAATCTTGATTGAACTTTTATATCCATTTTAGCTATATCTTCTATGTATATAGTTCCACCATCTATTTCTTCAAGTAGTCCTTTCTTACTTGCATTTGCTCCTAAAAAAGCTCCTCTTTCATAACCGAACATTTCTCTTTCAATTAATTCTCCAGGAAATAAAGCACAACTTATTTGAGAATATTTTCCTTTATTTCTTTCACTTTTCTTATGAATTTCTTTAGCTATGATGTCTTTTCCTGTACCAGTTTCTCCAACTATAAGAACTGGCAAATCACTGTCAGCTATTTTTTCTATAAGATTTCTTACTTCTTTTATTTTCATAGATTGACCAATGATATCTGTATCTTCTTCTAGTATACTTATTTTATCTTCTAGTCTTCTATTTTCTTTCTTTAATTCTAAACCTTTTAATGATGGTAATAATATTGCATCTAAGTCTTCTATTTTTAAAGGCTTATTTAAAATAGCAAAAACTCCTGAATTTTCTATTGCTTTATAAATATCATTGTTATACTCATCAACTAAAGCTATAGTTACAAATTCCTTTCCTATACTTTCCAACTTCTTTTTAGCTTCTTCTATAGATAAACCTTCTAAATTGTTATCTAAAAGAATCAGATCAAAATCACTTTCTCTAACCATATCTATTGCATCTAATAAATTATTGAATGTTATAACCTCATATTTTTCAGCCAACTCTTTTCTTATTTGTTTTAGTACTTCTTTCTTTTCAGAAATTGCTAATATTGCATTTTTCATATTTATCCTCCTTTTCTAAAACAAAGCATTTTTTTTATTTGTTATCATTTTGTATTATAACCGATTATGTGTATAATTTCAAGATTTTTTATTTGTTATCCATTAAATTACTTTTAATTCATTATTTAAATTATTATAAATAAAGTCTCTGACGTCCGTATTATTTTGAAGAGCCTATCTTCATTGAGCTCGTAGAACTCATACGGCTGTCAAGAGACTAATTTTTTTTATTTAATTTTATACTTTCCTATAGAATAAAAAATATTTGCATTTTTTCTTATATAAGATAAAATTATACTATTAAATAATTTATATCATTTTAAAAAAATATATAGCAAGGAGAAAAGAATGCTTTTAGAAAAAATTAATAAACCAGAAGATATAAAGAAATTAAATTTTAATGAGATGAGAGAATTAGCTCAAGAAATTAGAGACACTATCATAAAAAGAGATGCCATATATGGAGGACACTTTGGTCCTAACTTAGGAATAGTTGAAACTACAATAGCTCTACATTATGTATTTAATTCTCCAAAAGATAAGTTTGTATTTGACGTATCTCACCAAACTTATCCACATAAAATAATTACAGGAAGAAAAGAAGCTTTTATTGATGAAAAACATTTTGATGACGTTACTGGATATAGCAATCAATATGAAAGTGAACACGATCATTTTATATTAGGTCACACATCTACTTCTATTAGTTTAGCTTTAGGACTTGCTAAAGCAAGAGATGTTAAAGGAGAAACAGAAAATATCATTGCTATAATTGGAGATGGTTCTCTAAGTGGTGGAGAAGCCCTTGAAGGATTAAATTTTGCAGGTAGTGAATTAAATTCTAATTTTATTATAGTAGTAAATGATAATGATATGTCAATAGCTGAAAATCATGGCGGACTATATAAAAATTTAAAATTATTAAGAGATACTGATGGAACAGCAGAAACTAATTTATTTAAAGCTATGGGACTTAACTATATATATGTTAAAGACGGAAACGATATCGAACAAGTAATAGAGGCTTTTCAAAAAGTTAAAGATATTGAACAACCAATAGTTGTTCATATTTCTACTCAAAAAGGTAAAGGATATAAACAAGCAGAAATAGATAAAGAACCTTGGCATTATGTAATGCCTTTTGATTTAGAAACGATGGAACCAAAATCAAAAAATAACTCTGAGAATTATACCAAAGTTACAAGAGAATATCTGCTAAAAAAAATGAAAGAAGATAAAAAAGTTGTACTTATAACAGCAGGAACTCCTGGAACATTAGGATTTAACAAAAAAACTAGAGATGAAGTTGGTTCTCAATTCATAGATGTCGGTATAGCTGAAGAAACAGCAGTTGCTATTGCATCTGGTATGGCTTCAAAAGGAGCTAAACCAATTTTTGGAGTTGTTAGTAGTTTTATTCAAAGAACTTATGACCAATTATCACAAGATTTAGCAATAAATAATAATCCTGCTACTTTTATCATTTATTATGGTGGAGCTATTGGAATGACTGATGTTACTCACTTAGGTTGGTTTGATATACCCCTAATAAGCAATATTCCTAATATAGTCTATCTTGCTCCTACTACTAAAGAAGAACATCTTGCAATGTTAGAATGGGCAATAGAACAACAAAAATATCCGGTTGTAATTAGAATTCCAGGTGGAAATATAGTGTCAACAGGAAAAGAATTTAAAAAAGATTTTTCTAAATTGAATACTTTTGAAATGAAGCAACAAGGAAAGAAAATTGCTATTATTGGACTTGGAACTTTCTATCAACTAGGAGAACAAGTTGCTAAGCTATATCAAGAAAAAACAAGTATTAATCTTACTGTTATAAATCCAATTTATGCAAGTGGAATAGATAATAAGATGTTAGAAGATTTAAAAAGAGAACATGACTTAGTCGTTACTCTTGAAGATGGAGTTTTAGATGGTGGTTTTGGAGAAAAAATTGCTAGATTTTATGGAAATTCAAATGTTAAAGTATTAAACTATGGTCTAAAAAAAGAATTCTTAGATAGAGTTAATATTAGTGAATTATTAAAAATGAATAGATTAAAAAAAGAACTAATACTTGAAGATTTATTAAATCTAACAGACAAATAAGAGTTAATAACATACAAAAGTAATATTCTTATCATTTTTTATATACTTTTTTTAACTAAATAAAGTCTCCTGACAGCCGTATGACTCTTCCAAGTTCACCGAAATGCTCTCCAGAGTAATACGGGTGTCAGAGACTAATTTTGCTATTAAACTTTATACTTTCTTATACAAAAATAAAAAAACTTGACATCTATATAAGTTTTATGAACTCAATAAACACAGATGTCAAGGGTCTTTTTTATCTTTTTAATTTTTAAAATCAAATTCTATTGTTGTTCCAATGTCTTTTTGGCTCTTAATTTCTAAATTTCCTTTTAATTTATCTTTAACTAATGAACTTATAATTAAAAGTCCCATACTATCATTATTTTCTGTCCCTTTCATACCAATGCCGTTATCAGAAACAGTAATTTTTGAACTTTTTTCTCCTTTTTTTATAGTTATATCAATTTTCCCACTATCTTTTGTTACAAAAGCATGTTCAGTTGCATTTTGTACTATTTCATTCACTACTAGAGCTACTGAAGTTGCTTTATCAGAGCTGATAAAAAATTCATCTCCAACTATTTCAAAATCTATTTTTTTAGACCTATCTATATTATTTTTAAAATAATTTTTACATAAAATATCCAATATTTGTTTTATAGAAATATTTTCTATTCCAGTAGCAGATAAAATCTCATGAGTTATTGCTATACTTAAAATTCTATTAATAGTTTCATCTAAAATCTTTTTAGTTTCAAGACTTTTAACTCTTCTTTTTTGTATTCTAAGCAAACTTGCAACTGTTTGTAAATTATTTTTAACTCTATGATGAATTTCTTTAATAAAAACTGTTTTTATTTTAAGCTCTTCTTCATATTTTTTTTCTTCTGTAATGTCCTTTATAATTAAAGTTACTCTTTTTACATCTTCATTTATCTTACTTACTAAACATTGTACATTTAAAATAAAATCTAATATTTTAACTTCTTTTTGTTGGTACTCATCTGGGTTTTTAATTATGTCATTATATTTAGCTCTCTCAAAATATAAATTTTCAAAACTTTGACCTGTTATAGAGGTTATACCTAATTTTTCATACAAACTCTTTGCAACTTTATTAGCATATGTTGAATAACCATTTTTATTAAAAATTATTATCCCATCATTGATGTACTCTGTTACCCTATCTTTTAGATTATCTATTTGTCCCATCAATATTCCAGCTGCTTTTTTGTCATATTCCTTTTCAAAAAACTCTTTTTGCTGCTCACTATACTCTATTATTATAGTACAAATCACCTCATCTAAAGAATTAAATATAGGTAAAATATTTTGTAAAACATTAGCTTTTTCTTGAGTGATAGCCTTGTAGTTTCTTGAGGGTAATCCTGTTTCAAATGTCCTAAAAACTGCTGGTTCATCTAGCCTATATGCTATTTCACCAGAAATATTTTTGCTGTATAAACTATTTTTTTCTGGTCTTGCATGGAATACTACCATAGCTTCTTCATTTTTCTTTGTTGGGCAGTCCAAAAATACGTCCATATCCAAAATGTTACTAAGTATTGTAGCTACATTAGACATTTGTTCTACTATATCTATATCAGATGGAGTTAAAGTGGCACAAATTTTACAAAGTAATCTTAGCACTTTACTCAAGACCTCCTGTCATTATAATTATTTCTGATAACTTATACATACTTATTCTTTTCTGCATACTTAAATCTCTAATTTTTTTATACGCCTCTTCCTCAGAAAGAGTATATTTTGCCATAACTATTCCTTTAGCTCTTTCAACAATTTTTCTTTCTTCTAGTTTCTTTTTAGTTTCCTCAACTTCTTTTTTCAAGTCACTATATAGCTTAAAATTTTTATATATCATTTTAAGTCTTTCAATAAAAATAGGCTCATCTATTGGTTTTAAAATATAGCCCATAACTATACTATTAGAAGCCTCTTCTATATATTCAGCAATATTATAGGCTGTAAGTATTACCACGCAACCTGTGAAACCCTCTTCTTTTAAAATATTTGCTACTTTCAAACCTGAAATGTATGGAATCTTTATATCTAATAAAACTATATCAGGCTGCATCTTTTTACACACTTCAACAGCTTCTATTCCATCAGAAACTTCTCCTACAACATCATATCCATTTTCTTTTAATATTTCTATAAGGTCTATTCTTGTTAGTGTTTCATCTTCCACAACAACAACTCTAAGCTTCATCTAACCCCAACCTTTTTCTAATAGCTTCTAAACCTTCACTATCATTTAGTCCAATTCTATATATTTCTGTTGCTCCTGCCTCTCTTAATATTTTTTCACTTCTTTCTGCATTGGAGTTTTCTAGGTCTACTTTTGTAATAACTCCAATTACTTCCTTTCTAGGAAACATAGTTGCAAATTTTGGTGGAAATAATGTTGATTCATCTATTGAAGATTGCACCATTACTATCATTTTTGCATCAGACGAAAGAACTAGCAATGACTTGTAATATACTTTATTTTCAACATACTCTCCAGGTGTATCTATTACTTTACTCTTATAAGAAACTGCTTGTGTTTTTTTGTATTTAACTTCTTCATTATTTAATTTTTGAGTTAAAGTTGTTTTTCCACAACCAGTTTTTCCTATTAACATTATTTTTTTCATTTTGTAACCTCTTCAAAAAACTATGATTTTGTAATTTCACAAACATAGAATTTTAATGTATTTTGTAAAAATTCTAATACTGCTTTTAAAGAAGACTCTACACTAGCAAAATCTCCCACTAATAAAAGTGTTCCACTAAATCTATCTAAAAATCCTAACTCTATACTTCCAGACTTTATAGCTACATCGGCACTTATTATAGCAGCTTCTCCAGGTGTTATTGTAAGTATTCCAATAGCATTAGTTCTTTCTTCATCTAATCCTAATTTTATACACATATCTTTATCTGGATTTGCTATTAAATGTGCAAGTGTTACTTGCTTCCCTGGTACATATTCTTGCACTACTCTTTGTTTGTTCATTTCCATTTTTGTTATTACTCCTTACTTATTACTATTCTATTTCCTATAAATCCCGTCTGCAACTAAACAAGCTCTTTTATTTTCTAAAACATTGTGAACTCTCACAATATCAATTCCTTTTTCAATACCTATTACTGTCGTTGCAACAGTTCCTTCTACTCTTTCATCAAAAGGTAAATCATTCAGAAGTTTTCCTATAAATCTTTTTTTAGAGGCTCCTAATAATATAGGACCCATATCCCTAATTTCATTTAATCTAGATAACACTTCTATATTTTGCTCAGCATTCTTCCCAAATCCCAAACCTGGATCTAAAATTATTTTATTTCTATCTACTTCGTATTTATCTGCTATTTTATAAGTTTCTTCAAAAAAATCTCTTATAGATAAAATTATATCTTTTTTATAAAATTCATTATTTTGATTATGCATAGCTATTAAAGGCAAATTATATTTTTTTACAATCTGTGCCATTTCTCCATTATCATATTGTAAGCCCCAAATATCGTTTACGATATTTGCACCAACTTTTATAGCCTCTTCAACTACATCATATTTATAACTATCTATTGATATTATTGTATTTAAATTTTTAGAAATTTTTTCTATTATAGGTACTACTCTTGAAATTTCCTCTTCTGAACTTATTTGTATATGCCCTGGTCGTGTCGATTCTCCACCAACATCTATTATATCTGCTCCATCTGAGATAAGTTTTTCTGCTTGTTTCATAGCAGCATCTAAATTATTATACTTACCTCCATCTGAAAATGAATCAGGTGTAACATTTAGAATTCCCATTACTAAAGTTCTTTCGCCCAAAATAATTTCTTTATTTCCACAACTAATTTTTTTCATTTTCAAGCTCCTTTCTAAGTGTACTAATTCTCTTTGAAAGTAAAGGATGAACAAAATTAGGTATTATTTCTTCCAAAGGTTTCAAAACAAATTCTCTATATTCCATATATGGATGAGGTACTATCAAGTCATCTTCTTCTATAACTTCTTTTCCATAAAAAATAATATCTAAATCAATAATTCTAGGTCCCCATTTAATTTTTCTTTCTCTTCCCATTTTCTTTTCAATAGAAAGTAATTCCTGTAAAATTTCTCTGGAGCTAAGCAAAGTTTTTATTCCTATACAAGAGTTTAAAAAATCATCTTGTTCTTTGTAACCAAAAGGTTCTGTCTCTATAATTTTACTTTCCTTTATAATAAAAGTATCTCTTATATTAGCTACTTCTTTAATAGCTTTTTCAAGATTTTCTCTTTTATTTCCCATATTAGAGCCCAATGAGATATATACTTCTGTCCATTTTCTTGTAATCTCAACAGAAACTTCTTTCAAAGGTAAGCCTACTGGAGCCCAAGGTTTTTTTATTTCTAATTTTAACTCATTTATCAGAGGGTAATTAACTAATACTTCTCTAGCAATATCTTCTGCTAACGTTTCTATCAAATCATATTTCTTTTGAAAAAAGACTTTCTTTATACTTTCTGAAACTTCTCCATAATGAGTTGTTTTTGTTATATCATCATTTAAGCCTGCTTCTCTTAAATTAGTCGTAAGCTCTAAGTTTATAAAAAATTTTTGTCCTAATTTTTTTTCTTCTTCAAAAACTCCATGATAACCTATAAATTCTAAATCTCTTATATAAATTTTATCCATTTCTACTCCTCATTAAGTAAAATAAATTAAATACAAATTGATGAATTTCTCTTTCTTTTTATTTCAATAATGTCAAAACTTCAAGTTTTTTATTAATATCAGTTTCAAACACACCTTTTACAGAAGTCGTTAAAATTTTTGTATTTTCTTTTTTTTGACCTCTCATAGTCATACACAAGTGTTTAGCATCAATAACAACATAAACCCCTTGACAGTTTAAAATTTCATAAATATATCTAGCTATCTCTTCTGTAAGTCTTTCTTGCAGTTGAGGTCTTCTTGATAAAATTTCTATAAGTTTTATTATATCTCCAAATCCAAAAATTTTCTTGTTTGGTATATAGGCTATGGAAATAGTCCCAAAGAAAGGTAGAAAATGATGTTCACACATTGAATAAAAATCTATATTTTTTTCTATAATTAAGTCATCACTAACAACTTCATAAGTTTTATTCAATACAGAAAAAGGATCTACTCCAATCCCCCCAAATATTTCTCTATAGCTATCAGCTATCCGTTTAGGAGTTTCTTTTAATTCTTCCTTATATTTACTGTTATCATCTAAGGCATCTATTACTTCAAAAAAAGCGTTTTCTATCTTCTTTGAGTCCATTTTCCCTCCAAGTTTTAATCTAACTTATTCAAATAAGCTACTTTATCAAATATTTCTAAAATATAAGTTAATTGATTGATTCTGTTTTGTTTAATTTCGTTATTTTCATCCATAACCATAGTATTTTCAAAATATTTATCTATAGCAGGTATAATTGTAATCAATTTATCAAAATATTCTGAATATTCTTTATTTTTCAAAATTTCTTGAATTTCTACTGCTAAATCTTTAGCAGATACATATAAAGTCTTTTCATATTCATTTTGGAATAATTTTTCATTAACTTCTTTTGTTTTATTATTTTTAACAATATTTGCAATTCTTTTCAATGTTTGTAAAAGTTTAACAAATTTTTCTTTTTGAAGTTTTTCTGTTATTGCTTTTACTACATCAAGAGCATCTATAATATTATCAAAATCTTTATCTAAAACTGAATTAATTATATCTTTTCTATATTTCATATCAGAGAAAATATTAATTATTCTTTGTTTAAAAAATTCTAGTACTTCTTTTTCAGTCTTAGCTCTATCTTCTTTTAAAACTCCATCTTTTTCTAATGTATCAAGAGATACATTTACTAAATCTTTTAAAGATACATTCAATGATGAATTAACAATTATATTAACTATACCTAGAGCTGATCTTCTCAATGCGAATGGATCTTTAGAACCTGTTGGAATTAATCCTACTCCAAAGCATCCAACTAAAGTATCTATTCTATCTGAAATACCTGCTATTATTCCTTCTATTCCACTAGGTAATAAATCTCCTTGGAATCTAGGATAATAATGTTCTTTTATTCCAAGAGAAACACTATCTTTTTCTCCAAGTTTTAAAGCATAATCAGCTCCCATAAATCCTTGAAGTTTTGTAAATTCTTTTTCTCCTATCATATTAGACACTAAATCAGCTTTAGCCAATTCTACTGTTCTTAATATATCTTCTTTTTTATATTCATAACCAAGTTTTTCTATTAAGAAATTAGCTATTTTTTCACTTCTCTTAATTTTTGAATAAATAGTTCCTAAGTCTTTTTGGAAAACTACTGTCTTTAATTTTTCAACATTATTTTTTAAAGGAATTTTCAAATCTTCTTGATAGAAAAATCTAGCATCTGAAAGTCTTGCAGATAAAACTTTTTCATTTCCTGTTTTAACATTTTCTGAATAATCTATACCATTTCTTATTACAACAAACTTAGGTAATAATTTCCCTTTTTTATTTAATATAGGAAAATATCTTTGATGTACTTGCATAGATATGATTAAAACTTCTTGTGGAACTTCTAAGAAATCTTCAGAAAAAGAACCTATAATAGGATAAGGATATTCAATTAAGTTTGTTACTTCTTCTAAAAGTCCTTTATCCATAACTACTTGTTCATCTTCTTTTAAAGATTCATTAATCATCTTTTCTATCATTTGTTTTCTTTCATCAATATCAATTATTACATTATTTTCTTTGATTTTTAACAAATAGTCGTCAGCTGTTGCAACTTCAAATTCTTTTCCAAAGAATCTATGTCCTTTAGATTTATTTGAGCTTCTAATTCCCTCAATTTCAAAATCTATAACTTTATCTCCATATAAAGCTAAAAACCATTCAATTGGTCTTGCAAATCTCAAAGTTTTATCCGACCATCTCATTGATTTTGGAAATGTTTCTTCTAAAACTAAAGATTTTAATATTTCAGGAAGTATTTTTTCTGTTGCTTCTCCTTTAGAGGATTTTCTAATAGCAATATATTCTCCCTTATCAGTTTTAATTAGTTCAACTTGGCTTTCTTCTGCTCCTTGCCCTTTTATAAAACCAAGTCCTGCTTTTGTTAAAACTCCATCTTTATATGCTATTTCTTTTGATGGTCCCATATTTAACTCATTTAATTCTTCTTGCATTTCTGAAACTTCATCAACAACTAAAACTAATCTTCTTGGTGTCCCATAAGTTTTTATTCCGTCAAATTTTATTCTATTTGTAGTTAATTTTTTTTCAAAATTATTTTTTAAATCTGTTAAAGCTTGATTTAAAAATCTTGCTGGTATTTCTTCCATTCCTATTTCAAATAATAATTTCACTTTATATCCTCCTCTTTTTTCTCTTTTCTCTAAATATTTTACTATAAGTTAGATGTTATCTAACAAACAAAATATTTTCCTTACTTTTTATTTAAAAGAGGGTAGCCTAATGCTTTTCTGTTTTCTACAAAAACTTCTGCACATTTTCTAGCCAAATTTCTAACTCTCAATATATATGCCATTCTTTCAGTTGTAGAAATAGCTCCTCTTGAATCTAAAACATTAAAAACATGTGAACATTTTAAAACATAATCATAAGCTGGTAAAACCAACCCTTTTTCTAAAATATATTTTGCTTCTTGTTCAAATTCATCAAACCATTTAAAATGTTTATCAAGACTAGCAAGTTCAAATGAATATTTTGAATTTTCAAATTCAAATTGATATCTCATATCTCCGTATTTTACACCTTTTGCCCATTCTAAATCATAGACATTTTCTTTATTTTGAATGTAAAGAGCCAATCTTTCTAGTCCATAAGTTATCTCAACTGGAACTATATCTAATTCTAATCCTCCAACTTGTTGAAAATATGTGAATTGTGTTATTTCCATTCCATCTAACCAAACTTCCCAACCAAGTCCCCAAGCTCCTAAAGTTGGTGATTCCCAGTCATCTTCAACGAATCTTATATCATGTTTTTCTGGTTCTATTCCTAAAACTCTCAAGCTTTCCAAATACATTTCTTGTATATTAGTTGGAGATGGTTTCATAATTACTTGAAATTGATGATGTTGATATACTCTATTAGGGTTTTCTCCATATCTACCGTCTTTTGGTCTTCTTGATGGTTCTACATAAGCAACATTCCATGGTTCTGGTCCTAAAGACATCAAAAATGTATTAGGGTTAAATGTCCCCGCTCCTTTTTCAACGTCATAAGGATTCCCTATTATACAACCTTTTGAGCTCCAAAATCGTTGTAAAGAAAAAATTATTTCTTGAAATGTCATTTTTTATTTCCTCCTCTTTTTCTATCGAAAAATATATGTTCTACAATTATTAATATTACCCCTATGTTTATCCATACATCAGCAAAATTGAATATAAAATGCCATATTCCTCTAAAATCTAGCATATCTATTACATAGCCTCTGAATATTCTATCAATCAAATTTCCAATAGCACCAGAAACTATCATAGTATAAGCAATTCTCTCAATAAAACTAATTTTTTTTAAATTTTTTATGAAATAAAACATAATAAATATTACTGCTACTATTGCAAAGATTGTAACTACATCTATTTTTCCTTGAAATAATCCAAAAGCAATTCCTCTATTTTGAACATAAGTTAAATTGAAAAAATTTTCCACTATGGGAATAGATTGGGTTATATGCATAACCGAATCTATTATATATTTAGTGTATTGATCTATTATCAATAGTATTAAAAATAAAAATATGTATATCATTGTCTTTTCTCCCTATTTCAAGACTTCTGTACATCTTGGGCAAAGTGTTGGATGTTCTGCATCAACTCCTAAATTATCATACTTCCAACATCTTTCACATTTTTCTCCTTCAGCACGAGTAATTTTTATTTCTAACCCTTCCACTTCTTCAGCTTTAGTAAAGTTTTCGTCTGTACTTTCTGCTATTTCAACTTTAGAAACTATAAAAACTGTTTCTAGCAATGATATATCAGACTTCATAAATTCTTGTAAAGATGAATCTTTTGAGAAAAGACTTACTTTTGCATCTAGAGAGTTTCCGATAATTTTATTTTCTCCTTGTCTTGCTTTTTCTAATTTTTTATTTACTTCTTTTCTTAATTTTATAATTTGTTGCCATTTTTCATCTAACTCAGGATTTAAATATTCATCATTATTTTCATACCAATCAACTAAGAATACAGACTCTTCATCTCTTGTTTCAACTGGTAAATTTTCCCAAATTTCTTCAGCAGTAAATGATAAAATTGGAGCTATCATTTTTGTTAATGTCATTAATACTTCATGCATAACTGTTTGAGCAGCTCTTCTTGCAACAGATTCCTTCTTTTCAGTATATAATCTATCTTTTATTATATCTAGATAAAATGCTGACATATCTATTGCTGCAAAATAATGAATTTCTTGGAATAAATTATAGAACTCATATTTATCATAATTTGCAGTTACACTTCTTTTCAATACTTCTAATTTGTTTAAAGCCCATTTATCTATTTCAAGCATATCTTTATATGCTACTTTATCTGTTTTTGGATTGAAATCATAAGTATTTCCTAAAATATATCTAGCTGTATTTCTTATTCTTCTATATGCTTCAGACATTTGTTTAACTATATTATCAGATATTCTAACATCATCTCTATAGTCAACTGATCCACACCAAAGTCTTAAAATATCTGCTCCATAAACTTTTATTACATCATCAGGAGAAACTGTATTTCCTAATGATTTAGACATTTTCTTTCCTTCTCCATCGTTAACGAATCCATGAGTTAAAACATTTTTATACGGAGAATCTCCTGTAGATGCAACAGATGTTAATAAAGATGTATGGAACCATCCTCTATGTTGGTCTGAACCTTCAAGGTATAAATCACATGGTCTATGCAATCCTTCCCAAACTTCTAAAACTCCTCTATGGCTACTTCCTGAATCAAACCAAACGTCCATTATGTTTGTTTCTTTTCTCAATTTTACATTTTTTAAGTTATATTTTTCTAATAATTCTTCTCCAATTAATTCTTCAGGAGTTTTTGCTACCCAAACATTTGAACCTTCAACTCTTACCATATCACAGATATGGTCTAATATTTCTCTATGGAATATTTCTTCTCCTGTCTCATCGTTATAGAATATAGGAATTGGAACCCCCCAAACTCTTTGTCTTGAAATACACCAGTCAGGTCTTGTTTCCATCATAGATCCTATTCTATTTCTTCCCCAAGATGGTATAAAGTTTATTTCATTTATAGCTTTTAAAGTTTTTTCTCTTAAATCTCCACCTTCCATTCTAATGAACCATTGTTCAGTAGCTCTGAATATAACCGGAGTTTTTGATCTCCAGTCATGAGGATATGAGTGGCTTATTTCTTTCATTTTTAATAAATGTCCTGTTTCAGTTAAATGAGCTATTATTGCTTTGTTAGCTTCTGTATAGAATAAACCTTTAAATAAATCTCCCGCTTCATCTGTTAAATATCCTCTATTATCTATTGGAGAAATTACTGGTAATTTATATCTTATTCCAACAACATAGTCATCTTGTCCATGCCCTGGAGCAGTATGTACACAACCTGTACCTGCATCAGCTGTAACGTGATCTCCTAAAATAATATATCCTGTTCTTTCTAAGAAAGGATGTTGATAAGAAGTATTTTCTATATCTTTTCCTGTAAACTCTGCTACAAGTTCAGCATTTTCTATTCCAATTTCTTTGAAAGCTATTTCTGCCAATTCTTTAGCAAGTATTAAATTGCAATTAGCTGTTTTGTAAACTCCGTATTCAAAATTTTCATTTAAACATATAGCCACATTTGCTGGCAATGTCCATGGAGTTGTTGTCCATATTACCATGTATGTATTTTCATCAGCAAAGCCAATTTTTTCTAACAAATCCTTATTAGCTTTCATTTTTACATATATAGATGGAGATGTATGATCATGATATTCTATTTCTGCTTCAGCTAAAGCTGTTTCAGTTACAGGAGACCAATAAACTGGTTTTAATCCTTTAAATATATATCCATTGTCATATATTTCACCAAATAATTCTAATTGTTTAGCTTCGAATCTAGGATCAAGAGTTAGATAAGGATTATTCCAATCTCCTAAAACTCCTAGTCTTATAAATTGCTCTTTTTGAACTTCTACCCATTTTCTAGCATATTCTTCACATAATTTTCTTATATCTAAAGCTGACATTTCTCTAGCTTTAGCAACTCCTAATTTTTCTACAACTTTTAATTCTATTGGTAGTCCATGTGTATCCCAACCAGGAACATAAGGTGATCTAAATCCTCTAAAAGTTTTATATTTTAAAATGATATCTTTTAATATTTTATTTAAAGCATGTCCTATATGTGTATTTCCGTTTGCATAAGGAGGTCCATCATGTAATATAAAATCCCCTCTATCTTTGTTTTTTTCCAAACCTTTTTCGTAAATTTTTTCGTCTGTCCATTTCTTAATATACTTTGGCTCCTTGTTTGGTAAATTAGCTTTCATTTGAAAGTCTGTTTTTGGCAAATGAAGTGTACTTGTGTATTCTTTTTCACTACTCATTTATTTTTTCCTCCCTATATTTGTTAAAAATTATTCTTACTTTTGTTCCAACATCTAATTCTGAAGTTATACTTACTAAACCCTTATGCTCTTTAACTATTTTATAAATAGTTATAAGACCCATACCCATTATATTTTTAACTCTATTTTCTGTTTCAGTATATGGTTTCATAAGTCCATTAACTTCTTCTTCAGTCATTCCAATACCATTATCCACTATATCTATTATAACCCTATTGTCTTTGTCAGTAATAACTATAATATTTATTTTTTTATCTAATTTATTTCTAACTAAAATAGAGTTTATAGAGTTTCTTAAAATTTGTAAAAACAATTGATATATTTTTTTCTTATCTCCATAAATTTCTCCTGAGAAATCTACAAATACAGAAATATTTATCCCATATTTTCGTAAAATTCTATCGCTGTTTTTCACAATTTTATCAATCAATCTTTCAAGATTGAAAGGTCTAAAATTGTTGGTATTATTATTCACAGAATAATTGAGAACAACATTTCTCTTTTTTTCATCTCTAACATAGCGAATAATTTTATCTATATCTTTACTATTATATCTATTATTTTTAATTTTTTCAATAAAAGTTTCTACATTATTGATTAAATTCTTATTATTTGAAATAAATTTACTAGAAATCTTAGTCATAGTTAAATATCTTTCTTTCATAAGTTTATCTTCTTCCAACATATTATTTTTAACTCTTATCAAAAAATTCATTAACAATAAAGCATTCAATTCAACTTCTTCTTCTGATATCGTTCGATCTCTTCCAAAATAATCTACTATTATACAACCTACTTTTATTTCTTTATCAGCTATTGGTAACACCATAAAATTTCTTAGCCCTAGTGCTTTAAAAAGTTTATTCCCAAAAGTATACTTAAATCCTTTATCGTTATGATAAATTATTTTTCTACTGTTCATACTTTCCCAAAAAATTCCTCCGGGTTCATACTTAACATTTAATAAAGGTAACATATTTTCTATATCTTTCAATTGAAATTTAAAACCACTTATACCTTGAGTATATTTCTCTATATTAGAAACTATGTGTGCATTCACAGAATAATTTTTTGCCGTAAGCTCGTTTCTCTCTTTATCATAATGCATATATATTGCTCTACTATAACCTAGACCTACTTCTGAAGTCATAGCATGTAATATTTGCTCTATACTCTCTATAAAGTTTTTATTAATATCTACTCCTATTAAAATATTTTCAATTGTAATAATCCTGTTTAAGTTAAAATTTAATTTATTATTATTCTCTCTTAATAACGTTTCATTTTCTTCTATTCTTTTTGCCATATTTTTTAAGGAGTTTGATATAGATCTAATCTCAAAAATGTTCTCTTCATCAAAATTAACTTCATAGTCATAGTCTTTCTTTAAATTATTATAAATTCCTATTTCACTAGTTTTATCCGCAATTAGCATCAAAGGTCTTAATAACCTAGCAAATATTCTTGCACATAATGTTGTACTTATTACTACTGATAATAAACAAACAGCAAGTATCATGGTTGCAAGCATATATTTTATAGCTATAGAACTACTCTTTGAAATTGCTACACCTATATTTCCTATATAAGTATTATCACTGTTTTTTAAAGCTAACATTCCTAGATAGTAGTTATTTCCACCAACTTTTTTTTCTGAGAAATAGTATTTATCACTAGATAACTCTCTCGCAACCTTATTAAATTTAAAATTTTTAAAAAAATCTAAAGGTTTTTCTAAATATAACTCTCCATATGATTTTCCCTCTTTTGTTGTAAAAAATATTTTATCTTCATCTGATAAATAAGCATATTCTTTTATTTTAGAGAGACTATAATTTTTTAAAGGTAAAGTCAGTACAATATAATTTCTTTCATGAGATTTATATACTCTGTACGGATAAATTATCCTCACATATAAATCATTTTTTGTTCCTAAAAATTCATATTTTACATTTTCTAATTTTGATAGGCTTGGATTGATATTATTAGCTAAGTATAAATCATACTTTATTTCTCTGTCTCCACTTTCACCTAAAATTAAATTTTTAGAAGAAAGTACTTGAATATAACTTTTGTTATATAAAGAATAAGAATCCACATTCAATTGATTTTTTATTACATCTGCTAACTTGTTTTTAATAAATTCATCATTACTATCCACCAACACCAAATTTATAGCATCGTTAGAAACATCATTAAGTGTTTCTTTTGTTTTTTCAATTAAAGAAAGATATGCCTTATTCACTAATAAAGTTCTTTCCCTTGATTTATCCAAAAGTCTCATATTTAATTCATTAAAAATCATTATTCCAAACAACAGTGCCATAACAATAGATATCATTATTATAGCAATACCATTGTATGAAATTATTCTTAGCAATAAAGAGTCTTTTTTTATAAACATCTAGTTCCCCTTCTTAGTTAAGCCTACTCTTCCTCTTTCCTTATCAACTTCTTTTATCTTTACTTTTATAATTTGTCCAACTGATAAAACTTTGCTCGGATCATCTATATATTTATCAGATATTTCTGATATATGTAATAGAGCATCATTTTTTAAACCAATGTCTATGAATGCTCCAAATTTAACAACATTTCTAACTGTTCCCTCAAGTTCCATTCCAATTTCTAAATTATCAATATTTAAAATATCTGATTTTAAAAGTGGTTTTTCAAAATCATCTCTTGGGTCTCTTCTATCTTTTAATAAAGCTTCATACACATCTTTTACTGTCTCTAATCCATAAGAGTTTTCTTGAGCAAATTTTGTATAGTCAAAAGATTTTAATCTTTCTCTAGCTTCTTTTAAATCATCATTATATTTTTGAAGATTAAATCCGATTTTCTCTAAGATATGTTCTCCTATATGATAAGACTCTGGGTGAATAACTGTATTATCCAATATGTTTTCCCCTTCTGGAATTACTAAAAATCCTGCCATTTGTTCATAAGCTTTAGGACCTACACCTTTTACTTTTAAAATTTCTTTTCTATTTTTAAAGTTTCCATTTTCTTTTCTATATTCAACAATATTCTTTGCAACTGTCTTCTTTATTCCAGATATATGTGATAATAATGCCCAAGAAGCTGTATTTATATTTGCTCCAACATTATTTACAACATGACTTATTACATTGTCTAAAGACTCATCTAATTTAGATTGATTAACATCATGTTGATACATTCCTACACCAATAGATTTTGGATCAATTTTTACAAGCTCTGCTAAAGGATCTTGTATTCTTCTACCTATTGAAATTGCCCCTCTAACAGTAACATCTAAATCCGGAAATTCCTCTGCTGCTATTTTTGAAGCTGAATAAACTGATGCTCCTGCTTCATTTACTATAAGATATTTTATATTTAATTTTTCTTCTTTTATCAAATTAGCTACAAAAGTTTCTGTTTCTCTTGAAGCTGTTCCATTACCTATAGAAACTATATCTATGTCATATTTTTTAACTAATTTTATAAATTTATCCTTTGCATCTTGTATTTGCTTTGGATTATGCATGGCTTCAACCAAATAAAAAACTGTATTTTCTCTATAAAAACCAAATTTATCTATAACTGCTACCTTACAACCTGTTCTATATCCAGGATCCAATGCTAAAACATTTTTTTCTTTTAGTGGAGCTTGTAATAATAAGTTTTTCAAATTATCTTTGAATACATCTATTGACTCTAATTCAGCTCTTTCTGTCAATATATTTCTAACTTCTCTTTCTATTGATGGAAGTATCAATCTATCCAATGAATCCTTTATAATACTCTTATATGTTTCTTCCAATTCATTTTTTGGAAATTCTTTGATTATCATTTTTTCAACTCTATCTCTATCACCATCTTCCAACGATAAATGAACTGTAAGTATGTCTTCTTTTTCTCCTCTATTTACTGCCAATATTCTATGAGATGGCATTTTACTTATTTTTTCTTGATACTCATAATAATCTGTATAAACCTTTTTTTCATCTAATTCTCCAGCTTTTTTACTAGCTTTTGAATCTATGATAGAGACCTTTAAATATATTTCTCTAATTTTTTCTCTATATTCAGCTTTTTCAGAAATATTTTGAGCTATAATAAGCATTGCTCCTTCTATTGCTTCTTCAACAGTAAGAACTTCCTCAGTAATAAAGTCTTTTGCAGCAATTTCTATTTCTTCTAAATTATTTAATGAATAAAATTTTTCTGATAATGGTTCTAAACCTCTTTCTTTTGCTATATCTGCTTTTGTTTTTTTCTTCTTTCTATATGGAAAATATATGTCTTCTACTTCTTGTAAAATTTTTGCTTCTTCAATATTTTTCTTAATTTCGTCTGTCAATTTACCTTGTTCTTCAATAAGTCTTATTACTTCTTCTTTTCTCTCTTCAAGATTTCTCAAATATTCCACTTTTTGTAAAATATTTCCGATTTGGACTTCATCTAGATTTCCTGTAACTTCCTTTCTATATCTAGCAACAAAAGGTATTGTTGCACCTTCATCCAAAAGTTTCATCGTACTTTCAATTTTGTCTACAGGTATTTTTAATTCTTCAGCTACATTAATAAAAATTTTTTCCATAACTTTCCCCTTATTTAAATTTTATGTCTTTTTTATTATATCATTTTTTTTGTTTATTTTATAGTATACAAAAATGTCTCCTGATAGCCGTATGACTCTTCCGAGCTCACCGAAATGCTCTCCAGAGTAATACGGATGTCGGAAACTAATTTTCATATTAAATTTATACTTTCCTATGAAATAAGAAAAAGCTCTTTACAAATAAAATAACAGATGTTATTATATAAAAAAACAAAGGAGTTGAAATTTATGAAAAAACTTATTTTTATATTAGTCTTATTACTATCAGCTGTATCATTTGCTAGTGAAGATAGTATAGTTGGACTTTGGATTACTGAAAAAGGAGATAGTGGAAATCAACTTATAGTTGAAATTTACAAAAATAAAGATAAATATAATGGAAGAATTAAAAATATGACTATTCCTACTTATCCAGATGGTGAATTTAAAGGTCAAGAAAAAATGGATTTAAACAACAAAGATAAATCTTTAAAAAACAGAAAACTTATCGGAATTGATTTTGTCTATAATTTTGATTACAATGCTACTGATGATAAATATGAAAATGGTAATATCTATAACCCTGAAAATGGAAAAGTTTACCACAGTTATATGAAACTAAATAAAGATAATACTTTAACAGTAAAAGGTTCTATTGATAAGAGTGGACTTATAGGTAAAAAACAAATTTGGAAAAGATATAACTAGATAAAATTAAATAAAGTCTCTTGACAGCCATATGAGTTCTACGAGCTCAATGAACACAGGCTCTTCGAACTAATACGGACGTCAGAGACTAATTTTCATTATTTAATTTTATACTTTCCTTATAAATAAAAAAAAACTAGATTTTAAGTTAATCTAGTTTTTTTTTATTTTTTCAATATTATAATTTTTATAAAATTAATTTTCAAAGTCAAAATTTTTTATTGACAAATAAAATAATATTCTATACTCTAAAATATAAAATATTTTTATAGAAAGGATTTAGTTATGATTGATAAAAGACTTTATGACTTTTCTGGAAATATAAAAAAATATATTTCTATAACAACCGCATTATCTTGTGTCAAACTTATTGCTAATATAATTTTCTACTCAATAATTGCATTTTTACTTAATAGTATTATAGATAAAAATTTTTCATTTAATTATATCTACATTGTTTTTGCAATTATTGTTCTTATTGCAATAAGACAGTTCTCAACAATAAAAGTTTCCCATCTTCTAGGAGATTTAGTTGTTGATGTAAAAAGAAATTTAAGAAAGATAATTTTTGAAAAAGTTTTAAAATTAGGTTTAGGATATAGCCAATTATTTAAAACACAAGAGTTAATACATCTTTCTGTTGACAATGTTGAACAACTTGAAGTTTATTTTGGAGGATTTCTTACTCAATTTTATTATTGTGTTTTCTCTAGCTTCATCTTGTTTATACCAATAGCATTTTTTAATGTTAAAATTGCTTTAATTTTATTGTTATTCTCATTATTTATTCCTTTTTTACTTTATGTTATTTTAAATAAAGTAAAAAAAATTCAGAGAAAATACTTCTCAAAGTATATGAATGTTGGAACTTTATTTTTGGATAGTTTACAAGGACTTACTACTCTAAAACTTTATGGAACAGATGAGCAAAGAGAAAAAGAAATAGCTAGAATGTCAGAAGAATTTAGAATAGAAACTATGAAAGTTTTAAAAATGCAATTGCTATCTATTGCTCTTATAAATTGGGTTATTTACGGTGGAACTATCTTGTCTATCATTTATTCAATAAAATTTTATTTGAATGGAAGTATAAGTTTATTCTCTATGCTATTTATTTTTATGTTAGCTCCTGAATTTTTTATTCCAATGAGAAGTCTAACAGCTCTATTTCATGTCGCAATGACTGGAGTTACTGCGGCTGAAAATATTAGTAAATTTTTAGATGCTCCTGAAAAGCAAAGTAATGGAAATTCTAATTTTAAAAACAATAATGAAATTAAAATTAGTAACTTGGATTTTTCTTATACTGATGGAACTTTAGCTTTAAAAGATATTAGTTTGAATTTTAAAAAGAACTCTCTAACAGCAATAGTTGGGCATTCTGGTTGTGGAAAATCCACTTTAGTTTCAATTCTATCTGGCGAACAAAAAGTTCCTAGAAATAAAATTTTTATTGATGGTATTGATATCACAGAAATTAAAAGCGAAGATTTAATAAAAAATATTTTAAAAATTACTCATGATTCTCATATTTTTGCTTCTACTGTTAGAGAAAATTTAGCAATGGGACAAGTTGATATTCCAGATGAAAAAATGATTGAAGTTTTAAAAACTGTAAAACTTTGGTCTATTTTTGAAAAAGATAGAGGACTAGATTCTATATTAAAAAGCCAAGGAAAAAATTTATCTGGTGGACAAGCTCAAAGAGTTGCTCTTGCAAGAGCATTATTGTATGATGCTTCAGTTTACATATTCGATGAAGCAACATCAAATATTGATATCGAATCAGAAGAAATTATTTTAAATATTATTCATAATTTAGCAAAAACTAAAACTATAATTTATATTAGCCATAGATTATCAGCTATCAAAAATGCTGACTGTATATATGCTATGGATAAAGGTAGAATTATAGAATATGGTAAACATCAAAAACTTTATGAAAAAAATGGATTATATTCTGAAATGTATAAAAATCAAGAAGTCTTAGAAACTTATTTATCAAAGAGAGGTGAAAAGAATGAAAAATAGATCTGCTTTTAATATTATGTATAATTTAATAAAATTATTAAGCTCTCTTTGGTCTAAAATGACAATAGCTGTTTCAACTGGTGTTATTGGTTTCTTATTTTCATTTGGGATAAGTCTTTTTGGAGCTTATGCCATATTATCTGTTATCCCTGCAACAAAAGATACTTTAAAAGATGTTGTCGGTGGTTCTTTTTCTACTCAAACATATTTCTATGCTATGATTTTTTGTGGATTTTTTAGAGCTATCCTACATTACTTAGAACAATTTACCAATCATTACATAGCTTTTCATATACTTGCTGATATTAGAGTAAAGCTATTTAAAGTTATGAGAAAATTAGCTCCTGCTAAAATGGAAACTAAAGATCAAGGTAATCTTATATCTATTTTAACTGCCGATATCGAACTTTTAGAAGTTTTTTATGCTCATACTATTTCTCCAATTATTATTGCATTTTTTACAAGTATCTTCTTATTTGTATACTTCTATAATTTGCATTTTATCTATGCTCTTTATATGCTATTTTGCCAAATAATTGTAGGAATTATTATACCTTACATTGCTCATAAAAGATCTTCAAAAGCAGGTATTGAAATTAGGAAAAAATTAGGATCTCTTAATGATGAATTTTTGGATAAATTAAAAGGGATTAGAGAAATAATACAATATTCTCAAGGTTTATTAACAAAGAAAAAAATAGATGAAATTACTTCTTCTTTAGGTAAAAATCAAAAAGATTTGAGAAATAAAATGGCTGAAGTTCAAATGATGGCTGATTCTGCTATTATTTTTCTTTCTACTATTCAAATTTTACTAAGTTGCTATTTAATAAAAAATTCTATTCTAACAAAAGAAGTTGCTATACTTGCAGGTGTTTTACAAATTGGTAGCTTTGCTCCATATATTAATCTTGCTGCTCTAGGAAATATCTTAGCTCAAACTTTTGCTTCTGGTGAAAGAGTATTGGATTTAATGGTAGAAAAACCTATCATTGATAGTAACGAAAATGTTTCTAATAATTTCAATTATGTTTCAAAAAATGGTGTTGATATTATTTCTATTAACAATATTTCTTTTTCATATAATGAAAACTCAAGAGATATTTTAAAAGATTTTTCTTTAAAAATAAAAAAAGGTAAGATAACCGGTATAATGGGAGAAAGTGGTTGTGGAAAATCTACTTTACTTAAATTAATTATGAGATTTTGGGATATAACTTCTGGAGAGATTATTTTAGATAGTAATAATATAAAAGATATTCCTTTAAATCAATTACATAAAAAATTTAATTATATGACACAAAGTACTAATCTTTTTATTGGAAATATTAGAGATAACTTACTTGTAGCTAAACCAGATGCTACTGATGAAGAAATATATATAGCTCTTAAAAAAGCTTCGTTCTATGATTATGTAATATCTTTACCTAATAAATTAGATACTGTTGTAGAAGAAAGTGGAAGGAATTTTTCTGGTGGAGAAAGGCAAAGAATTGGACTTGCTAGAGCATTCTTAGCTAATAGAGAATTTTTCTTATTAGATGAGCCGACTTCTAATTTAGATATTTTAAACGAAGCTATTATCTTAAAATCACTTGCTGAAGAAGCTAAAGATAAAACTGTTATTTTAGTCTCTCATAGAGAATCTACACTTTCTATTTGTAATGAAATTTTTAAAATATAGTAATAAATAAACAGATATTAGATATTAATTTTTTAATATTTTATTTTATTCTATAGGAAAGTAATAAATTTAATATAAAAATTAGTCTCTTGATAGCCGTATGAGTTCTGCGAGCTCAATAAACACAGGCTCTTCGAACTAATACCAACGTCAGAAACTTTATTTATATTTTCTTATAGAATTAAAAACTAACTATTTCAAGGAGGATTTAAAAATGAAAACTTTAATAATTTATTCTTCACAAACAGGAAATACAAAACTTGTGTGTGAAAAAGCTTTTGAATTTCTAAAAGACGAAAAAAATATAGTTCCTATCGAAGAGATTGAAACTATAAATCTAGATGAATATGATAATATAATTATTGGAACTTGGATAGACAAAGCTACTGCTGATGCTAAAGCAAAAAAATTTATCAACTCTTTAGTTGATAAAAAACTTTATTTTATAGGAACTTTAGCCGCTTCCCTATCTTCTGACCATGCAAAAAAATGTTTTAATAATTTAAGTAAATTATGCTCAAAGAAAAATAATTTTATTGACGGGGTTTTAGCTAGAGGAAAAGTTTCTGATGACCTAAAAGAAAAATTTACAAAATTCCCTCTAAATATAATCCACAAATTTGTTCCTAATATTAAGGAAATAATAGATGAAGCTCAATCTCATCCTAACGATTCAGATTTTTCGCTTATCGAAGATTTTATAAATAAAAATTTTTAATAAAAGAATATTGATAAAATCAAAAAAATAGGATAAAATGAAAATATAGAAGTTCTTTACGAAAGGAGTTTTTTTATGGCTAGACGAACCGAGTACACAAAGGAAATGATACTAGAAGCAGCTATAAATTTATTTAAAAAAGAAGGTACTTCTGCTATTACTGCAAAGAAAATAGCTAATGAACTTCATAGTTCAGTTGCTCCTATTTATTCTGTATATTTAAGTTTAGATGATTTAAAAAAAGATTTGTATCAGAAAATTGAAGAACATTTACTTGAAGAAAATTGTGGTTGTGAAATTTGTGAACAAAAATTATATAGTACTGATACCAATTTTGATTCTCTTATTTCAAGAATGGCAAGTAAATTAGAAATAAATGAAAACAGTGATATTAAACTTCAAAAAAAATTAAAAGAGATTAAGGAAAATTTAAGAAAAGGCGAAAATAGATCTTCTATATTCTCTCAATTTTCAGAACTTGCTACTTTAGTTTTAAATACAAATAAAAGAAAATTTTCAAAAATACAAATCTTAGAGCTCATTGCTAAACATAAAAAATATATAATGGAATTCAGAAAAAAATAAATAAAATCTCTTGACATCCATATAAGTTCTTCGAGCTGAACAAACACAGACTCTTCAAACTAATACTAACGGCAGAGATTAATTTTAACTATTTAATTTATACTTTTCTATAAAAAAATAAAAAGCCTATAAAATAATTTCTATAATCAGTATATAGTAAATATTTTGTAGGCTTTATACTATTATTAGCTTGTTTTAAATTTTAAAAGCTTAAGTTCTAAAAAATAATTATTGTTTGATTAAGCTTAAAAATTTTATTATTACATTATATTTCATTTTGTAACTCTTATTACTTTTCCGTTTAACTTATTTGTCGATTTTCCTTCATTTACTGCTACTTTTCCATTTACCAATACATAATCTATTCCATCTGGAAATTGAGTTGGATCAATAAAAGTTCCTTTATCTATGATTTTGTTCTCATCAAAAATTACTATATCTGCAAAATAATCTTCTTTCAATAAACCTCTATTATCTATTTTAAAAGTTAATGCCGGTTTGTGTGTCATTTTATAAATGGCTTCTTCTAAAGACATTGTTTGCATCTCTCGAACAAATTTTCCCAAAACTCTTGGAAAAGACCCATATACTCTTGGATGAGGCTTTCCACCTAATAACCCATCCGTACAAACATTACTTTCTGGTCTTCTCATAAAAGTAACCACATGTTCATCTTTTCCATAATAATCATACATACCAACTGCATTTTCTTCTTCCATTAGTAAGTCAAATACAGCATCAAATTTTTCTTTGCCTCTCATTTCGGCAATTTCAGTTAAATTTTTACCAATACAATCTTGATTTTTATTTGTTTTTACAGATGTTACATAAATTCCATCAAACCCAGCGAAATCTATAAAATTGTCCCAACCTGGGATACCTTTTATAATATCTTCTTTCATTTTTTCACGTAAATCTTTATCTTTTAATCTTTCTATTAATTTATCTGTTCCACCAGCATGTGCCCAAGGTGGTAAAATTACCCCTAACATTGTACTTCCTGCTACATATGGATACTGATCATAGGAAACATTTATTCCTTCTTCTCTACATTTATCTAATAAAGCTATTACTGGATCTATTAATTTCCAATTTTTTTGTCCACATATTTTAAAATGTGAAAAATGTATTTTTACTCCGCTCTCTTTTGCTATCCTAATAACTTCTTGCATGGATTCTACCATAGTGTCTGCTTCACTTCTTTGATGTATAACTAAAGGTCTCCCATACTCAGCGGCTACTTTACAAATTTCTATTAATTCTTCTGTTTCTGCATAAGCACAAGGTATATAAATAAGACCTGTCGAAAGTCCAGCTACCCCTGCTTCCATTTCTCTTCTAGTTATTTCTTTCATTTTTTCTAATTCTTCTTTTGTTGCTTTTCTTGCCTCTAATCCCATAGCTTCCATTCTTATATTTCCATGTGGTACTAAATATAACTCATTCGGTCCAGAACCTGTTTTTGAAATTAAATTAAGATAGCCATTTGTATCATTCCAATCCCAATTTAATTCATCACTATCACCATCTAATCCAGCCAAATTTTTTCTCCAAGAGCTAACATATTTCTCAGGAAGAGGTGCCATAGAGATGCCATCTTGTCCTAAAATTTCTGTTGTAATTCCTTGTCTAATTTTAGGTTCTACGAATGGTTCAATTAAAACTTTTAAATCTGAATGACTATGTGTATCAATAAAACCAGGAGAAACTATTTTCCCAAAAGCATCAATTATTTTATCTGCTTTAATATTTAAATTACCTATTTTTTTTATTTTTTCATTTTCTATTAAAATATCAGCCAAATATCTCTTACTTCCACTTCCATCAATTAAAGTTCCATTTTTTATTAAAATAGTAGACATATATCTTACCTCCTTATATATTTTCAAATTCTATTTCAGGAGCTGCTTCAACTCCCATTTTTCTTTCAATATAAGAACCTACAAATATTACTATGAATGCCATAATTCCCCCTGGAACCATTGCATTTAATCCCCAAGGAGTTTTTAAAATATAAATCCATATTGCTGCTACTATTGTTCCTGCAATAATAGATAAAAATCCTGCTCTTTTAGTAACATTTTTATAAAATATTCCACAAATAAAAGCTGCAAATGGACCTGCACTTCTTAGTGCAAAAGCACCCATCATAACACTAATTACATTACTTGCTTCAAGCGCTATAAATAGTCCAGCTACACCCACTACAAACATTGCTATTTTAGAAATCCATATTTCTTTTTTATCATCTTTTATTCCTTTATTTATATATGGTGTAAAAATATCATTCGTAAACATAGTTGCTGTTCCAATCATATTTCCAGAAGCACTACTCATTGTAGCAGCAACTATTGCTGCTAACACAATACCTGCTACAACTGGAGGTGCAAATGTTATAGTTGCTTGAGCTAAAGCATTTTTTTGAGCACCTTCTAATATATAGCCATCAATACAAACATAAGCTAAAAGTCCTATAATAGCAGGAACTATCGCATATATCGCTGACACAAACCCCGCAAGGACAGAACCTATTTTAGCTGATTTTCCATCTTTAGCTGAACAATATGTTTGAACTATTTCTTGTCCAGTTGGAAAAGTCATAAAATACATTGCTATATAACCTAAAATTGTTGTTGCTCCTATTTTAGTCATACTTAAAAAATTCATATCATTTCCATCAATATCATGTATATTTTTAGCTTTTTCAAATAAAATTTGAAAACCTCCAACAGCTTTGTTATTTACCATTATAAACATTGCTATTGTCATTCCAATAGTAATAAATATTACGTGCATTAAATTAGCAGCAGTAACAGATTTAAAACCTCCAAACATAGTATAAATAATAACTACTATTGTACTAACTATTGCAGCTGTTTTAAAATTAAAACCAGTAACAACATTTATAATGGATGCTGTTGCAATTATTTGAGCCCCTGTTGCCATAAATAATGCTAATATCGAAGTAAATGCTGTAAAAATATGTGATGCTTTCCCATACCTCTTACTTATAATTTCTGGAACTGTATTAGCCTGTGCTCTTCTAAAATATGGAGCTATAAAAGATACAAGAATAAAACCAATTCCTCCTGCTATAACATACCATGAAGCTGACAAACCATATTTAAAAACATTGGTTGCAATCCCAGTTGTACTTGCACCACCTGTATTCGCTGCAAATAAAGTTCCTGCCAATACAACTGGTCCAAGTGATTTACCGGCCATTAAGAAGTCATCATTACTTTGTTTCTCTTCTTCTTTTCTTTTAGAAGCAATAAGTCCAATAAGAACCGTTGCTCCCATATATATCAAAATAATTATTAGAGCTATCACTTGTGTTCTATTCATAAAGTCTCCTCCTCGTTTCCAATAAAATTAAAGTTAAACTTCCTAAGTTTTATAAATTTTTATTTTCCTAAATATCCATCCAATATTGCATAGTATCCTTCTGTTACTTTTTCTATTTGTTCAACTTCAACATATTCATCTATGACATGAGCTAAATTTTCTTTTGATGGTCCATATCCTATTGTGTGTATTTTAGCCTCTCCTGCATAATGTGAACCATTTGTACAGAAGTTATAATATGTTATTATTGGACTTTGACCTATTTTTTTTAGACTTGAGTATGCCTTTTGAATATAATCTGCCTTTTCATCATAAAGCCATCCTGGAAAAAATCTTTCTCCTTTTATTTCTTCTCCAGTCCAACATTTTTCTTTACCAATAGCATAAGATACTTTTGCTTCTAATTCTAAGTCTTCTTTTTTCAACTCATTAATACAATCTTGAATTGGCTTTAATACCCCTTCCATAGTTTCCCCAACTAAAAGTCTTCTATCATATGTAGCTCTACAATAGTCAGGAACCACTGAAGCTCCTGGATATGGTGAAGATTTTATATCAGTTAATTCCAAAATTCCATATCCTAATTTGTCTTGATGTGTCATAGGCAATTTTTTGATTTTATCTATTAGTTTCATCATCTTATAAACTGCATTTATTCCTTTTTCAGGATTTGCAGAATGAGCAGGTTTTCCAAATGTTTCTACTACAATTTCTGCTCTTCCTCTTTGACCAATTTTTAAATTTAATTCAGAAGCTTCCCCTATAATAACAATATCTGGTTTTACATATTTGCTAACTTCTCTAGCAGCAACTCCTTCAAAACATTCTTCATGTACAATTCCTGCTACATATATTTCACCTGAAAAATTTTTATTCATATCTTCCGCGAAATATGCTCCAGCTAATGCCATTGAAATTAAAGCTCCTTTCATATCAGAAGTTCCTCTTCCATAAATTTTCCCATCTTTTATTTCTGCAGAAAAAGGTTTTTCTTTCCATTTTTCTTCTTGTACAGGAACTGTGTCCATATGTCCATCCATTAATATTTTTAATCCTTCTTTTTTACCTTTAATACAACCAATAATATTTCCGTAATGGTCTACATGAATTTCATCATATCCAATTTCTTTAAATAATTTTTCCAAATATTTGACTACTCCCTTTTCTTCTCCAGAATAACTTTTTTCTTGTATTGCTTTTTGTAATGCCTCTACTACTCTTACCTTTCTTTCTTTTGTTAACATAACTTCTCCTCCTTAATTATTTTTATAATGTCCATTCCAAACTACATTTCTATAACCTTCTGTATCTGTATCTCCTTCTGTACTTATACATAAAATAGATGAGTCCTTATTTATATTTAATTTTTCCCATAACTCTTTATAATCTTTTTGATTTTCATAAAGAGTTACAAAACTACCTACACCTACTGCTCCTGATTCCCCAGAAATAATTCTCTTATCTTCACCAAGTGGAGAAGATAAAATTCTCATCCCTTTTGCCGAAATACTATCATCACAAGATAAAGAAAAATTAGAATAATCTCTTAAAATCTCCCAACTTATAGTATTTGGCTCCCCACATGCAAGTCCTGCCATAATAGTTTTCAAATCTCCTGTCACATTATGAGGTTTTCCATCATTTGCTTTAAAAGATTTATATATACAATTTGCTCCATGTGGTTCACAAATAACTGTAATCGGTCTTTCTTCTCCATATATCTCAGTAACTAGTGCTTGCATTGCTCCAGCAAATGAACCAACCCCTGCTTGTAGAAATATGTGTGTTGGCTTTTCTTTATTCTTTTCTAATTCATCTATAATCTCGCTCATAATAGTCGAATAACCTTGCATTATCCAAAGAGGAATTTTTTCATATCCTTTCCAAGCAGTATCTTGAACCATTATCCAATTATTTTCTTCCGCTCTTTTATTTGCTAATCTTACTGCATCATCATAATTCAACTCAGTTATACTTGCATCAGCACCTTCATTTTGAATTGCTTTTAATCTCATTTGCGATGATCCTTTTGGCATATAAACAACAGATTTTTGTTGAAGGTGACTTGCCATCCAAGCAACTCCACGTCCATGATTTCCATCTGTAGCTGTAATAAAAGTTATATCTCCTAGTTTTTCTTTTATTTTTTTTGAAGTTAGTATGGAAAATGGAAGATTTGATATATCTTCATTTAAAATCTCACTTAAACATTTTCCTATTGAATAAGAGCCCCCCAGAACTTTAAAAGCATTTAATCCAAAACGCTTAGATTCGTCTTTTACCCATATTTTTTTTACTCCACAATACTTTGCAAGTTCTTTTAAATCTATTAAAGGGGTTTTTTCATATTTTGGTAAACTCTGATGAAATTTTAAAACACTTTTTATTGAATATTTGTCAAAACCATCTACTATTCCCTTATTTTTTTTTACTTTATCATTTTCTACCCATTCAATTATTTTCATATAAATATAACCTCCTCATTTCTCTCTTGCTTATATTAATAAGCAAGAATTATGCCATTTTTATTTTTCTAAATAGATCAATGGATTTTTATAAAAACCTATTTCTTTTTATTATCAAATTGATAAAGTATTATCATTTTGATATTTTTTCTATCATTATATATAAAAAGAAAGAATATGTAAAATATTTTAACTATATGTTTATCAAAATGATAAAATATGTTATAATTAATATATTAAAATATAAAAAAAGGAAAAGATATTATGAATTTTTTAAATTTTATTTTAGATGATGTAAAAAAATATTCTGAAATTATTTCAAAAGTTATAAATATAGATGTTGAAATTATGGATTCTTCTTTTATTAGAATTGCAGGTACTGGTAATCTAAAAGAAAAAGTTGGATTAAATATGAAAGATGAATCCCATATATATCATCATGTTTTAAAAAATAAAAAAACAACTATAATTTTAGAGCCTCGTGAAGAAAAACACTGCTTTTATTGTCAAAAAAAAGAATTATGTAAGGAAGAATTAGAAATTTCAACACCTATTATTTATCAAGAAGAAGTTATTGGTGTAATAGGTCTTATTTGTTTTGAAAAAAATAAAAAATATGACTTTATAGAAAAAAAAGATTTATATATTGAATTTTTAGAGCAAATTTCAAAATTCATCTCATATAAAGTTTATGTATATTTTAGTAATTTACAACTAAAAAGAGATAATGAAATTTTAAGTAATATTATTAATAGAGTTCAAGATATTATTATATTAACAAATAGAAAAAATCAAATTGAATTAATTAATAAAAAAGGTAAAAGTATATTGGGAGATATTACTAACAAGGAAAAACTTATTTTAAAAACATCTTCAAATTTTTTAAATCAAAAAGAATTTAGTTTTTTATATTCTGGAAAGGAAATTACTGCAATAGGAGATATTTTTACTTTTTCACTAGAAAATAGTAAAGAACTTACAAAAACACTGTTTGTTTTTAAAGAGATTTCAGAATTTAAAAATTATCTTTTAAGTTTTCATGGAAATTCTTCAATTATTTTATTAGAATCTCCTCAAATGCAGAATATTTATTCACAAGTATCAAAAGTTGCTAAAAATAATACTTCAGTTCTAATTACTGGTGAAAGTGGAACAGGAAAAGAAATTATTGCAAAACAAATCCATGATCTGAGTTCTTATTCAGATGGTGCTTTTATAATAGTAAATTGTAGTGCAATACCTGAATCTTTATTAGAAAGTGAACTTTTTGGTTATACAAAAGGTGCCTTTACAGGTGCTGATCCAAAAGGGAAAATTGGTTTCTTCGAAAAAGCAAATAATGGAACCATCTTTTTAGATGAAATAGGTGAAATGCCCTTACAAATACAAGTAAAAATATTAAGAGTTTTACAAGATAAAAAAATTACTCCTATTGGTTCTCGTACAGAAAAACAAATTAATGTTCGAATTATTACAGCAACTAATAAAAATTTGGAAGAAGAAGTAAAAAAAGGAAATTTTAGACAAGACTTATTTTATCGTTTAAGTGTTTTTCCTATTGATATTCCTCCTTTAAGAGAAAGAAAAAAAGATATAAAAATATTAGTTGAGTTTTTTATAAAAAAATATTATATTTCTTTTCAAAAAGAGCAAAAAGAAATTTCCGCAGAGGTTTATCAACATTTCTTGGAATACTCTTGGCCAGGTAACATTAGAGAATTAAAGAATACGATCGAATATTGTATGAATATGGTAGAAGAAGATGAAAAAACTATTGATTTAAAACATTTACCTCCTAAATTTTTAGAAAACAAAGAAAAAACTAACCAAATAAAAACTTTAAACGAATTAGAAAAAGAAGCTATTTTAAATCTTATAAAGATTTATGGTAATAGCTCAGAATCTAAAAAAATTATAGCTAAATTATTAGGAATTGGGATTGCAACATTATATAGAAAACTAAAATTTTATAATTTTTAGTATTTTCTTCTTTTATGAGCAGCTTTATAGCCTAAATTCTTCCTATACTTGGTCACTGTTCTCCTTGCTATTTTTATCCCATCTTTTTCTAAAAAAAATACTAATTCCTGATCTGAATATGGGAATTTTCTATCTTCATTTTCAATATATTCAACTATTTTTTCTTGATATAAAAATACCATTGAGTTTATATTAAAAAATTTTCTTAAAGAGATTATTCCAAAATCTGATTTTACGTATTTTTCTTTTATCGCTCTTGATATCGTTGAAGAACTCAAATTTAATTCTTCAGCAATATCACAAATCTTTAAAGTATTCATTTTTTTACCTTGACTTGTAAAGAATATTTTTTGTTCTCTAATAATAATTTTCATAATTTTATCAAGAGTTTCTATCCTTTTTTCAATACAATTTATTAATTCATTTATTTTAGTATAATATTTATTATTAATTTTATCTTTCACTTTTATTTGAGGTATTGATTCTCTATTTATTTTGTAAAATATCTCATCTTTTTTTAATTCTACTAAAATATCTGGAATAATCTGTTTTATTTTTCCAACACTATACCCACGACTTGGAATAGGGTTTAAAGATTTTATTATACTTATGTATGAAAATAAAGTGTCCTCATCAATATTTAATTTTTCTTTTAACAAATTATATTTTTTATCAGCTAATAAATAAAGATAATTTTCTACAAATAAAATTAATTTTTTATCTGTAATTCCCTTAGATTTTAATTGAATTTTTAAACATTCTTCCAATGAGTACGCACCTGTTCCATAAGGTTCTAAATTATGTACTATATTAAATGCTTCTTCCAGTTCTTTATCATCTATTTCCAGAATATCTTTTATTTCAATTTTTGATAATTCTAAATATCCTTTTTTATTTAAATTATTTATTATAAATAAACAAATTTCTTTTATTTTTTTTTCAATTTTAAAATAAGATAATTGTTCTTCTAAAATTTGAAAAAAATCTTTTTCTTCTGTTAAATAATTAATCTCTGCTTCTTTTTCATCATCATTATTAGCTTCTTGATAAGAATAATTTAATTCAACCAAACTTTCTAATCCGTTCAAAAACTCTTTGTGAATAAAATTATTTATTTCCATTATAGACATTCCTAATATATTTAATGATAATCTCATTGTTTGTGATAATTTTAAAGAGTGCATTAATTTTTGATTTTCAATAATACCTAATTTATTATCCATAATTTTCACCTTTTTTCTAAATAATTTAATTATAATATATAGTTTTTATAAAAATTATATAAAAGAAAGAGTATAAAATAATTTCTATAATCAGTATATAGTAAATATTTTGTAGGCTTTATTTATACTATTTATTTTGAGCTGCTGTCATTAAGAAAGGAATTATTTGTTTTTTTCTTGATACAACATTTTCAAGCATTATTTCATTATTTATAATATCTTTTCCATAAGCATTTTTTACAAGTTCCAACTCTTTTCCATAAGCAAATACTAAAGAATTTGAATTTATTATATCTGTTACAACAAATAAAAATAAAGAATATCCATATTTTCCTATTTCATGTAGTATTTCTTTTTCAATTTCTTCTTTTCTATCTGATAATTCTTTTATTTGAACTGTATTGACTTGAGCTACAGCAATTTCTATATCTCCAACTGGAAATACTTTTTTATCTTGATTAATTATTTCTTTCATACTAGCCTTAGCAAAAGATGTTCCTGCAATCAACATTTCCATTCCATATTCTTGTATATCTGATACATTAGCAATTTTAGCTAATTCCTTTGCTACTTCTACATCTCTACTTGTGCAAGTAGGAGATTTAAAAAGTAAAGTATCTGAAAGTATTGCACTAAGCATAAGTAATGCATTAGTTTTATCTACTTCTACTTTTGCTTCTTTATATAATGAGTATACAATAGTTGATGTACAACCAACAGGTTCTGTTTTTATTTTTGTAGCTTCATTTGTTTGGAAATTTGCAAACTTATGATGATCTACAACTTCTAATATTTGAGCATCTTGTATTCCCTCAACTGACTGAGAAAATTCATTATGATCAACAAGTATTACTTTTTTCCTATTAAAATCTATTAAATGTTTTGTTCTAATTGTTCCAAAAACTTTTCCATCTTCTTCTAATACAGGAAAATTTGTTTGATTAACTTCTTTCATTATATTTCTAGTTTCATTTATAAAATCTTCTTTATGAAAGGAATAGTATACTTTTTGTGTATCAAGTATTCCTCCAACAGAAATAGACTGACTAATTAAAGATATAGATTTGAAAAAAGAATGTTTTACAAGCATGATAGCACATTCAGACGTTACTCTTGGACTTATAAAATCTTTTTCACCACAGCAAACTATAACAACCTTTGCTCCAGCTTGAATAGCTTTATCTATTCCATCAGTTAAAGAAGTTGTTATAACTATATCTCCTTTTTCAAGTGTATTCAATTCTGAAACTTCTTTTAAATTAGTTGTTATTTCTCCCTTAGGATAATTCCCACTTATAATCTTACCATCTAAGGCTTCCTGTAAATTTTCATAAGTTGTACTGTATTTAGCAAACAAATCTGAATAATCTATTTCTAAATAAGTGTTAGCAATATCAGATATGCTTAACATTGTCTTAAATTTCTGGTCTTTATCTACAACTGGCAAACTTGAAAAATTTTCTTTTGTCATAAGTTGAAGAGCTTCTTGTATAGAATCTTCCACTGAAACTGTACTTTTTTCAACATAGTTTAAATCTTTTATTTGAGCACTAACTGTTTTTAAAAGTTTTGGAGCTTCTACTCCAATTTTTTTTAATACAAATGCCGTTTCTTTATTTAATTCTCCCAAACGACATGGAATTACATTTAATTTTTGATTTTTTCTTAAATTTGCCATAGCTATGCTAGAACATATACTATCTGTATCAGGATTCTTATGACCAAAAACTAAAATTTCCTCCATCTATTTATCTCCTCGCTCCCTCTCTAAAAATTAATTTCTTATCTAAATTTTAATTTGTTGATTTAAAAATAGTTCGTTATAACCAGATTTCTTAACGATTAAAAATCAAGAGTTCGCTACAAATTTGGCAAAACTCGCTAAC
>QWCZ01000336.1_pt1 | contig 44660 bp, 36 predicted proteins | sample 1972651 | NCBI WGS metagenome assembly QWCZ01 (sample SAMN09866695, study PRJNA288562) | Human oral metagenome isolate pre1_saliva, whole genome shotgun sequencing... | isolation source: mouth | host: Homo sapiens | place: USA: California
TAACCCCCATACAGCAAAGGTTTTTCCTGTAAGGTCTTCTCCATATTTTTTTATTACTTTCTGTGCAATGACATATTTCTGACGATTATTGACATTGTCTACAGATTCTATAAGTTCAGCTTTGTAATTGACTTTTTCAGCCAATTTCTTTAATGCTAAAACATCCTTTGGAAAGCAGGAACCTCCATAACCACATCCAGGGTAAATAAAACTGTAACCAATACGGGTATCGGAACCTATCCCTAAGCGAACTTTATTTACATCAGCTCCTACGCGTTCACAGATATTGGCAATCTCATTCATGAAAGATATTTTTGTAGCTAGCATTGCATTAGCAGCATACTTTGTCATCTCTGCAGAACGAATATCCATGGTGATAAAGCGTTCATGTTGTAGGAAAAATGAAGAATAAAGAGTCTTCATTTTCTCAAGAGCATAAGTACTTTCAGCCCCTATTACCACTCTATCAGGTTTCATAAAATCTTGAATAGCTTTTCCTTCTTTAAGAAATTCAGGATTAGATACAATATCAAAATCAATAGAGAGTTTTCTTTTTTCTAAGGTTTTGAGAATAACTTCTTTTACTTTATCAGCAGTACCTATAGGAACTGTAGATTTATTGACTATAACTAACCGATTCTCCATAACTTCTCCAATAGATTGAGCTACAGAGAGAACATATTGCAAATCAGCGGAACCATCCTCTCCCATAGGAGTTCCCACAGCTATAAAAACAACTTCTACATCTTTAATAGCTTCAGCTATATCAGTGGTAAAAAAAAGGTTTTTATTACTTATATTATTTGCCACCATAGCATCAAGTCCAGGTTCATAAATAGGAATAATACCTTGTTTGAGTCTTTCAATTTTATCTTTATTGACATCTACACAAGTAACAATGTTACCTACTTCAGCAAAACAAGTTCCTGAAACTAAACCAACATACCCTGTACCAATAACAGCTATTTTCATATGGGCAAAGTTATAAAATATATTTTGATTAAGCCTTGTAATTGTTGTTAAATTTACTAAAAAGATTATATACTCATAATCTCAGCTATGCGGATAAGATCTGGGTCGAGCTTACTTTCTCCTCCTTTGATGGCTTTTTCTAAAGGAGTGAGATCAATCTTGTCATTATTGATACCTACCATATAGTTAGACTTACCTTCGAGGAGGGATTCCACAGCTTTTACCCCCATACGGCTTGCCAATACACGGTCAAAGCAAGTAGGGGCACCACCTCGCTGGATATGTCCCAGTACAGTGACACGAATATCGTAATCGGGGTTTTGCTTTTCTACGTATTTTTTGAGTTCGAAGACATTCTTTCCGGTGGTATCTCCTTCGGCTACTACAATGATATTGGACATTTTCCCTTTATTGTGGTTGATCTCTATCTCGCTTACAAGCTCTTCCAAGGTGCTATGTTGCTCTGGAATAAGGATTTTCTCGGCACCTCCTCCTATACCGGAGTTCAGAGCGAGGAAGCCAGCATCACGCCCCATTACCTCGATAAAGAACATACGATTGTGGGAACTGGCGGTATCACGGATCTTGTCTATGGCTTCTACTACAGTATTCAGGGCTGTATCATACCCTAAGGTATAGGTAGTCCCATAGATATCGTTGTCAATAGTACCGGGGATTCCCATGACAGGAAAACCAAATTCTTGATTGAAGAGAAGAGCACCAGTGAAAGATCCATCTCCACCAATAACTACTAAGGCATCAGCTCCGGCTGCAACAAGATTTTCATAGGCTTTCTTGCGGCCTTCAGGAGTGTGGAAATCCTTAGAGCGTGCTGATTTTAGAAAAGTACCTCCTCGGTTGATGAGATTGCGTACACTACGAGCATCTAAGGGAGTAAAGTCATTCTCTATCATTCCTTGGTAGCCTCGGTATACTCCTAATACTTCTATATTGTGATAGACACAGGTGCGTACTACTGAACGTATGGCGGCATTCATCCCTGGAGCATCTCCTCCTGAGGTGAGGACGGCTATTTTTTTCTGTTTGTCATAATTGTTATAATTGGTATTATTTATTGGGGCAAATTTACGGAAAAAATCTATAATAGCTCCAAAAATAAAAGTTTTTTCTCTATTTTTTATATCTCTGTGGTAGTCAGAGGGTTTATTCAGAAGCAAACTGCATATTGTACAGGTTTTTATAGTATCCGTTGGGAATTTCAAGTAGCTGTTCATGAGTCCCTTCTTCCACGATATTTCCTTTGTTCATGACAATGATCCTATCGGCCTTACGTACGGTGGAGAGGCGGTGGGCAATCACAATTGAAGTACGCCCTTGGGTGATCTTCTCTGTAGCTTGCTGTAAGAGCTTTTCCGAATGCGAGTCTACTGAAGCGGTAGCCTCATCAAGGATAAGTATTTTGGGCTTGTGTACATAGGCACGCAGGAAGGAAATCAGTTGTCGCTGTCCGGCAGAAAGTACAGCTCCTCGCTCCTTCACATCAAAGAGATAGCCGTTGGGCAGCTGTTCTATGAAGTCGTGAATGCCTATCTCCTTAGCTGCTTCTTTGACCTGTTCTAAGGAGATGTTCTCATCTCCTAAGGTGATGTTGTAGAAAATACTATCAGCAAATAGAAAGACATCTTGGAGGACAACGCTTATCTGTTTGCGGTAGTTTTCCAGATTATAGTCGTTGCAATCCACCCCATCTATGAGTATTTTTCCAGAATTGGCCTTATAAAAACGAGAGAGGAGCTGTATCACGGTGGATTTTCCTGCTCCAGTAGCCCCGACAATGGCTATAGTTTCTCCTTGTTGGGCAGAGAAATTGATTCCGTGAAGTATTTCTTCTTCTTTTTTGTAACCAAAGGTAACCTTGTCAAATTGAATATTTCCTTCTATATCTCGGCAGATGCCTCCTTGAGCATCTTCTTGACTTTCCTTGCCCTCCTCTATAATATCAAAAACACGTCCGGCGGCAACCATCCCCATTTGTAGTACAGTAAACTTGTCTGCAATATGGCGCAGTGGGCGATATAGCTCCTGAACCAATTGGACAAACATAAAGATTACTCCCAGACTGGCCATTTCATAGTGGGCAACTTGTAAGCCTCCATACCAAATAACTAAAGCAATAGCAATAGAACTTAATATTTCAGCAATAGGAAAGTAAATAGAGTTCTGGAGGATATTGCGCAACCACGCTTTTTTATGTTTTTCATTAATCTCTTGAAAGGCTTTGTACTCCTGCTCCTCTCGGGTGAATAGTTGGACTACTTTGATTCCTGTGATGCGCTCCTGTACAAAAGAATTCAAGTTGGCTACCTCTCGGCGGATGTCTGTAAAGGCAGCTTTACTCGCCTTCTGGAAGAGATGGGTAGCATAAATGATAATTGGTAAAGTCAGGAAAGTAAGGAGTGATAATTTCCAATCAGTCAGTAACATCAAGGACATAATCAGTAGCATTTTGAGGATATCCGAAATAATCTCAAAAAATCCTGCGCTGAAAATCTCTCCAATACGTTCTAAGTCATTCACTGCACGAGTAATCAATACTCCTACAGAGGATTGGTTGTGGTACTTCATATTGAAGCGAAGCATTAGAGAGAATAACTTCTTTCTCATGTCATAAATCACCATTTGTCCTATCCATCCTGAGTAATAAGCAAAGGAAATCTGAGAGATAATTTCTGATAGGAGGATCCCCACCAAGAGCAAACTGGCATATAATAAGCCTTCGTAGTCCTTGGGAACAATATAAGTATTGATAATTTCCTTGGAGATATAAGCCCTCAGAGAACTTGCTCCTGATATATAGATGGATAGGAAGGCTACTAAGGCAAATATCCATTTGTATGGTTTGGTGTAGCTAAAAAGTTTCTGCAGGATAGAAATATCAGTATTTTGTTTTTTTTGTTGAGTCATTTTATTGGTAAATCAAGTCTTGCAACTTCCTTGAAGTTTGTTCTTAATGTTTTGCGGCAAAGGTACGAAAAATATTAGAATTGAAAAGAATTATGAACTTGTTTTTACCTAGAACAAAAATTAAAAATATTTTCTTAGTTTCGAAAAAAGATGTAATTTTGTACCTGATAATAGTTAATAGTATCAGGTTGTATTTATAATAATTTTACAATGAGTTTAGAAGCAAAAATAATGGAGGCTCTTAAGGAGGCTATGAAAGCCAAAGATACCATTGCTTTGGAGTCCTTACGTGCTGTAAAATCAGCTATATTACTTGCTAAGACAGAAGCTAAGGCAGGAGATTCCCTTTCAGAAGAAGATGAAATAAAGCTCTTACAACGTCTTGTAAAACAGCGTAAAGAGAGTGCTGACCTTTATCAGAAACAAGGTAGAGAGGATTTGGCTACTCCAGAATTGGCACAAGCAGAAATTATTGCTAAGTTTCTTCCTGAACAACTTTCCGAGGAGAAAGTGGAAGCTATTATTAAGGAAATTGTAGCTCGTTTGGGAGCTTCAAGTATGAAAGAGATGGGCAAGGTGATGGGAGAGGCTAACAAAGAGCTTGCAGGCAAGGCCGATGGTAAGCTTATAGCCGCTCTAGTTAAGAAAGTATTGTCATAAGATATTTATTATTTCATAAAAGGCCGCGTAGTTCAACTGGATAGAATATCAGATTTCGGCTCTGAGGGTTAGGGGTTCGAAGCCTCTCGCGGTCACTAAAGGGTAATATCCTTTTGGATATTACCTTTTTTTCTTTTTTTAAAACAACTTCCTGATAATCATAAATACAGCAATAAGCAATAAAATATGTTGCAGAGGGAACATAGGCATAAAATAAAACCCTTGTATAAAATAATAAAACCGACTACTATAATCCCAAGGATTTTCAAGACATACCTCCCAATAGAAATCATCCCAAGCAATACGAGAAAATATAATACATAAAACCCAATTGAGTACAGAAAACCAGATAAATCTGTCCTTTCTAATGAATAGATAGGTAAGGAAAAGGCTTTCAAAAAAGGTAAATATCAGACCTGAATAAGTGGATATGAAAAAATTCTCGTCCATGATTTTCTAAAAAATATAAGAATTATTCTCCTTTGAAAGAGGGGATCCAGTCCATTTGACCTGCTATATAACAGAAAATGTTGAGTAGTCCGAAGACTACAACTAAGTAAATTAACCACTTCCCACCAAATACTTCATAATTACTTTTTGCAAATTTCTTCCTGCTGGCACGAACCAGAAGAGCGGGAGTGATAATCATCCAAATACTTACGGCAAGTCCCGCATAGCCAATGGCTGTTACAAATCCATAAGGATAAACTAGGCTCATCAGTAGCGGAGGGACGAAGGTAATCAAAGCCGTTTTTATTCTTCCCCATAGGCCGTTACCAAACTTGAATACATCGGAAATGTAATCGAACAGTCCTAAAGTTACTCCTAAGAAAGAGCTAGCAATAGCCATATAAGCAAAGAAATCAAGCAATACACTTATAGATTGTGTAGGGATATATTTGTTTAAGGCTGTTAATAAGGTAGCTACATCTCCATTCTTAGCAATGATGGGAGCAAATTCTCCTCTGGGAAGGTTGCCTTGTACCGCCATCTGCCAAGATATATAAATAATAAGTGCTAAAAGAGACCCGATAAGTATTGAATAGATTACTTTTTTACTCTTCTTATCATAATAATTGACCAAAGTAGGTACACAAATATGATATCCAAAGGATACTAAGCAGGTAGGAATGGCTGAAAACAGATAAGGAAGGTAGGAAGTCTCCGTATGTGCTACTGTATTGAGTAAGATCTCGCTCTTGGCAGAACTTAGCAATCCTGTTGTCGATAAGAAAAAAGCAATCACCATACCAGAAATAAGAATTGTGCTCATCCTGTCCACTGCCTTGGTAGAAATACTTACAAAAAGTGCTAATGCCAGACAGAAAAGCAATGCCGCAAAAGTATGATTGATAGGAAGTTCAGGAACAAACCGATTGAGCAAACTCTTGGTGATGCTTCCTCCTGAGGTAATATAAGCATACGTAAGGATGTACAGGGTGAAGGCCACCGAAATTCCGTTGAATATATTCCAGCCTTTTCCTAATAGTTGGGTTGTGATTGTGTCAAAATTAGCACCTTTCTCAAAGTGAAGATTGGCTTCTAAAAGCATTAATGCCGATAGGGTGGTGATGCCCCAAATGATAAGGAATAAAATCACCGAACCGAGAAACCATATCCCCGACATAGCTGTCGGATTGGCAAGCATCCCTGCACCAATAGCAGTTCCTGCGATGATCATTGACCCACCTAAGAGTGAAGGAAGTTTTTTGAGGTCATTTTTTTGCCTAATTTACATTATCTGTTACTTGTTTCCATTACCTATTTAAAGGTTGGGATAATCCCCATTTGTATTCCTATTTGAGCTATTATATTGATAAGCCCAAAGAAAATAATAAAGTAGACCATTCCTTTTCCTCCATACACTTTATAAGAAGACTCAGGAAACTTTTTACGGCTGGCCTGTACCAATAGAGCGGGAACTATGGCTGCCCAAAGAGTAGCTGCTAATCCTGCATAACCAATGGCGATGACAAAGCCATAAGGAAACTGTAAGCTCAGTAGTAGAGGAGGAAGAAAGGTCAGTAAGGCTGTCTTAGCCCTTCCCCAAGGGGTGTCAGGTAGCTTGAGCAAATCCGCTATATAATCAAAAAGTCCTAAGGTTACCCCCAAGAAAGAACTGGCGATAGCCATATAAGCGAAGAAGTTTAGAGCAATACTTATATATTGGATAGGTATATAGGCACTTAGTGCTTCCAAAAGAGCAGCTACATCTCCACCCTTAGCTATGACAGGAGCGAATTTGTCTCTTGGGAGGTTTCCTTGTACTGCCATTTGCCATAATATATAGATAAAAAGCGCTAAAAGAGTTCCGATAAATATGGATTGCATCACACGGCGTCCATCTCGATTATAGTATTTGACCAAGCTGGGAACATTTCCATGAAAGCCAAAAGAGACTAAGCACACAGGAAGTGCTGTAAGCAAGTAGGGGAGATGTGCTGTTGCATTTTTATTTTGAATATCCAACAATATATGACTACTTACCGAAGAGAGTAGTCCAGTTGTTGAGAGAAAGAAAGCAATGATCATACCTCCAATAAGAATAGTGCTTAGCCTGTCTACAGCTTTAGTAGAAAACCATACAAAAAGGCCTAATACTAAGCAAAAAAGCAAAGATCCTATGCTTCTAGAGATTTGTACTTCTCCTTGTAGGCTATTAATGGCATTTTCAGTAATACTTCCCCCAGAGGTAATATAGGCATATGTCAGGATATAGAGCACAAAAGCCACAGAAAGCCCGTTAAGAAAATTCCATCGCTTTCCAAGCAAATCTGTAACAATGGTATCAAAACTAGCTCCAGTAGGGTAGTGGAGATTGGCCTCCAAGAGCATAAGTCCGGAAGTAGTCATACAGAACCAAGTATAAAACAGAATGATTGCCGAACCCACAAACCATATTCCTGCAGTAGAGGTAGGATTGGCAAGCATTCCAGCTCCAATGGTCGTTCCGGCAATAATCATAGCTCCTCCCAGTAGGGAGGGAATTTTTTTTTGTGTCATGTTTTAGTTTGATTTACAATAACATATATAATAAAAATCCCTGTAAAAGAGCATTGATAATCAGTGCCCAGAGTGCCCAATAGCCTCGGCGCTCATCCTCCACGCTCTCCTGCATATAGTGTTGTACTTTTTCATATAGGACATCGCTTTGCTTCTGTGGGGAAGTAAGGGTAGGAGTGGCTACAATATCGGCGACAAAGCCTACCATAGGAGTAAAAGAAAGCACAAAGAGCAGGGGCTTTTGGAAAGCCTTGGGAACCTTAGGAAGAAAACGCTGGAAGGTATCTTGCAACTGCCCTTTACTGATAATTTTTTCAGTGGTATTCTCTGCTTTTTGGAAAACACTTTCGAATACCTTGTGAATCTGAGGTTGAAACTGATTGAAAAGATAGGAAGCATACTCCATTTTAAGCAAATCAAAAACTTTTCTGATGGCGATAAATACAAATAGTACACCTATTCCTATCATAAGAAGCAGGAAAAATAGTTTTTTATAAGCAAAAGTATGGCTAAAAAGTAGATAAACCCCCACCAAAAAAAAGATAAGATATTCTTTACAGACTTTACCCCAGAGCCAATTCCTAACACACTCATTTCTTTAAATATTTTCAGAGGATTAGAGCTCCTCTGTAGGCGTTTGAGTTCGTTAGAGAGTTCTAAAGACCCCTCTGAGTTCTCTTTATTTTTTTCCAGAGTTTCCATAAGTGATATTTTTTTGCAAAGGTATAAAAAAATTTTTTTTATTAAAAATATAGTTGTACTTTTGCAAAAAATTTTCCGTTGAAAAAACTAATTTTATTTTTGTGCCTTTTATGTGGTATATCCTCTTGTGGTATCTATAATTTCACAGGAGGAAGCACAGGGAATGCCAAAACTTTTCAGGTGAATTTTTTTCAAAATAGAGCACCATTGATAGAGCCAGGAATGGATAGAGAGTTCACTTTCTACCTACAGGATTTGATTAATAATCAAACAAATCTTTCGCTTACCAATAGCAATGGAGACTTGGTCTATGAGGGAGAAATAACAAACTTTACAGTGGCTCCTATGGCTGCTACAGCAGATCAGCGAGCAGCCCAGAACCGCCTTACAGTAACAGTCAATGTGCGCTTTACTAATAATAAGGAAGAGGACAAGGATTTCGAAAAACAGTTTTCTCACTATTACGATTTCCCTGCCAATGCGCAGCTTAGTTCGGTCAAGAGTGCTGCTTTTGAGGCTATTTTTGAGCGAATAGGACAGGATATTTTTAATGCTTCTTTAGCGAATTGGTAAAATGACAGCAGCAGAACTCTCTCTTATCATGAAGCAGCCTAATCATATCACCTTGTCACAGGTGTATGAGCTGGAGAATATCATACACGAATACCCTTATTTTCAGGTAGTAAAGGCTGTGTATCTGAAGATATTATATGCACAAGAGAGCTATCGTTATAATAAAGAACTAAAAATAACAGCTGCTCATATAGGCAATAGAACTTTATTGTTTGATTTTATCACCTCTTCTTCTTTTAAGGAAAAGAAAGATTTCTTTAAGAAGAGTTCCATACCCAAAGCTTATGCTGATGAGGCCATTCCGTCAGAGTTTACCACTTATGTAACGGGAGACGCCTTTGAGCGAAAGGAGTATTATCCTATAGAGAATCGCAATGCATCTTCTGTGAGAACAGAGCAAGGTGAGCAGACAGAGCAAGATGATATAAAGGGCTCTTTTGTTCCTACTTCAGAGCAGACAAGAGGTGAGGAAGAGGCTTTACAGATGGGTAAGCCTATAGAATTTCAAAAAGCAGATAAGCATTCTTTTGCCCAATGGTTAGAAGTGACACGCTACAAACCTATTGATAGAAGAGTCCATGCAACTGCTTCAGTAGATTTACCTTTTGTGGATAAGAATATATTTGAGGAAGGGGATGCCCGTGCTAAGAAGTTTGATCTGATAGACAAATTCTTGGAAAGCAATCCTAAGATAGAAGTTAATAAGGATTATGATGCACCGAGTGCAGTGGAGATTGTGGAGAAGAAGGATATAGGACGACAGTTCATGACTGAAACTTTGGCAAAGGTATACCTTGAACAAGGAAAATATAGTGAAGCTATTCAGGCTTATCAGATATTAATGCTTAAAAATCCAGCTAAAAGCGGTTATTTTGCAGAACAAATTGCAATTATTAGAAAATTACAACAAAATAAATTATAATTATGCTAACATTCAACATTGTTTTAGGGCTTATTCTATTGGTATCTTTCTTATTGATATTAGTAGTCATGGTGCAACAGCCTAAAAGTGGAGGTCTTTCATCTTCTTTTGGAGGGAATGCACAGATCGTAGGAGGGGTAAAGAAAACAGGAGATTTTCTTAATACAAGTACATGGACACTAGGGGTGTCTCTTATTGTACTTTCCCTTATCAGTAATCTTATTCTTACCAACGCACATCCAGAGCGAGGTGGAAGTGTTTTAGATGGGGTAAGCACACCTCCTGTCTCTACACAACAGCCTGTACAGACCCCTCCAACACAACAACAAAGCAATCCTTAAAAATAAAATGTAATAAAAATCAAAAACAATATTAATTTATATTAATATTGTTTTTGTTGTTATTGATATAAACTTTTTGAAAAGCGGTTTGTATAGGAGGCTATCTCTCTGATAGAGAGTGTCTAATGTTACTATGGTAGAACCCTTGGTATGGTATTAGAATTTATAAATTTTAAAATATAGAGATATATAAAATGTTGATAACTTCTGCGGAATAACTCCTTGTAGAATTGAAATAATCTCTATATTTGCAATTACAAATAAAAGAAATTTTAAAATAAAACGAAAGATGAAATTAAGACTATTCCTATTATTATTAGTTAGTGGGATGCAGGTATTTGCACAGGTGGGCAACTCAAGAGAAAGTAAGAACCACTTGAAGGATATGAATCTTTACGGAAAAGTAAAGACATTCAAAATAACTCCCTATAAATTAGTAGATTATTTTGGAAAAGTAACAAAAGGAGATAAACAAGACTTCTGGAGAGGAGATGTAGTCATTGTTTTTGATGAGCAAGGCTACAAAGCAGAGAATAATACCTATAATAAGGTAGGGCAACTCTCTCAAAAAGTAGTCTATAAATATGATGCTAAAGGCAAACGTACTTCTCGTGACTTATATAACTCTTATGGTAAGTTACAGATGAAATTCCTTTATGTATATGACAATAAGGGATACAAGACTGCCTATAATAGCTATTCTCCTACAGGAGAACTCAACGATTCTTATCTATATAAAAATGATGATAAGGGACGTATGATTGAGGAAACTTGGATTAAAAAGGACAAATCTTTCGGATCAAAATATACATATGAGTATGATAAGTTAGGAAAATTGATAAAAATGTGCCAATATACTACTTCTGAAACTCAAGTGGACAACTGTACTTCTTACAAGTATGATAAATTGGGGCAAATAGTGGAGATGGAAATTTATAGTAATAATGCTCTATCAAGAAGAAGTGTTATTACATATGACGACAAAGGTAATGAAAAGGAAATAAAATACTATGATGGTAAGGGAGTATTCTTGGAAGAAAGAGCTTACGAATATAAGTTTGATAAGCATGGAAATTGGATAGAAAGAATAGAGTATATCAATCAGTTCCCTAAGAGTTTCTTAGAAAGAGAAATTACTTACTATTAGGATTGTTTTTATTTGACATATGTTTAGAAGGGGTTGTTCTATTTCTATAGAATAACCTTTTTTTATTTTTTAATAGATAAAATCATGCAAGAAAAAAGAGAAAAACAACTACAGGCCTTTAGTCGCCTATTGGATATTATGGATGAGCTTCGTGAGAAATGCCCATGGGATAGGAAGCAAACCATGGAAACCCTTCGTCCCCTTACTATAGAAGAATTGTATGAACTTACCGATGCCATTCTGGCAGATGATTCTCAAGAGATTAAGAAAGAATTAGGGGATCTTCTTCTGCATATAGTCTTCTATGCTAAGATTGCAAGTGAGAAGAATTTGTTTGATATAGAGGATGTTATCCAATCCATCTGTGAGAAACTTATCCAGCGACACCCTCATATCTATGGAGATGTATCGGTAAGGAATGAAGAAGAAGTCAAGCAGAATTGGGAAAAGATAAAACTACAGAAAGGAAGTAAAGGAGTACTTTCGGGAGTTCCTAAGAGCTTACCTTCCTTAGTCAAGGCTTATCGGATACAGGAGAAAGTGGCCGGAGTAGGTTTTGATTGGAGCAATAGGGAAGAGGTATGGAAGAAGTTTCAAGAAGAACTCTCTGAACTTGAGGCAGAGATAAAGAAAGGAGATTCACAGAAAACAGAAAAGGAAATGGGAGATGTCTTCTTTAGCTTGGTTAATTATGCTCGTTTTTTGAAAATAAATCCCGAAAATGCTTTGTCGCTAACTAATGAGAAATTCTTACAACGTTTTGATTTTCTTGAGAGTAGCGCTAAGTCGCAAGGTAGAGATATCACCGATCTCACTCTTGAGGAAATGAACGATCTATGGGAACAATCGAAAGTCTATTTCTATTAAATAATTGTTAATGTTGTGTAGGTGTTTTTTCTATAATTCAGATATACATAGTATTGCTTTTTGGTAATAAAAAGACATTGTTAAATCTTTCGATAAGTGGGTGGGTGAGAAACGATTTGTATAACCATGAGATTCTACCTAATAATTGCCTTATTATTAGGTATCTTTTTTACAAAACAAGGAACAAATAAACAAGAAAGGACAAAATAATGAACCAAGAAAATGACATTTGGTGGCTTAATGACGAATCTGAACAGATACTCAATCGCGGGTATTTGCTCAAGGGAGAAAGTGTAGAAGGCGCAATAGAGCGTATCACGAGTGCTGCAGCTAAGCGATTGTATAAGCCTGAGTTACAACCTGCATTCAAAGAAATGATTACTAAGGGTTGGATTAGTTTTTCTTCTCCTATATGGGCGAATATGGGTACTGAGAGAGGACTGCCTATTTCCTGTTTCAATGTACATATTCCCGATAGTATAGAAGGAATCACCCATAAGCTTGGGGAGGTAATTATGCAAACAAAGATAGGTGGAGGCACCTCTGGATATTTTGGAGAGTTGCGTCACCGTGGTTCTGCCGTTACGGACAATGGAAAATCCAGTGGTGCGGTGAGCTTTATGAAGCTATTTGATTCAGCTATGGATGTAGTCTCTCAAGGAGGCGTACGTCGTGGCGCTTTCGCAGCTTATTTAGACATAGATCACCCAGATGCAGAAGAGTTCCTACAGATAAAAGATACAGGCTATCATATACAAAACCTATTTTTTGGTGTGTGTGTGCCAGACTATTGGATGCAAGAAATGATTGAAGGGGATACTGAGAAGCGAAAGCTATGGGCAAGAGTCTTGGAATCACGTCAGCAAAAGGGGCTCCCTTATATTTTCTTTACAGACAATGTAAACCGTAAGCGCCCACAAGTGTATAAGGATAACAATATGTTCATCCATGCCAGCAATCTTTGTAGTGAGATCATGCTTCCTTCCAACGAAGAGGAGTCTTTCATCTGTTGCCTTTCTTCTATGAACTTAGAACTCTTTGATGAATGGAAGGACACCAAGGCAGTGAAGTTGGCTATCTTTTTCTTGGATGCAGTACTCTCTGAATTCATTGAGAAGACCAAAGGGAACTACTACCTACAGTCAGCACGCAACTTTGCCATTCGCCATCGTGCAGTAGGCTTAGGGGTATTAGGTTATCATTCTTACTTACAGAAGAATATGATTCCTTTTGAAAGCTTTGAGGCTACTCAGTTCAACGCTCGTGCTTTTCAGCATATCCAGAGTGAGGCAGAGAAAGCCACTCAGGAGTTGGCACACATCTATGGAGAGCCAGAATTACTCAAGGGATATGGCAGGAGAAATGCAACTACTATGGCCATAGCACCTACTACATCCAGCTCAGCTATCTTAGGACAGGTATCTCCAGGAATAGAGCCTTTCTCTAGCAACTACTACAAAGTGGGGCTCTCTAAAGGAAACTTTATGCGTAAGAACAAATACCTCACTCAACTCTTGGAAGAAAAAGGACTTAATAATGAAGATATTTGGCGAAGCATACGTCTTTCTGATGGTTCTGTACAGCACTTACAAGAACTCACTCAGGAGGAAAAGAATGTATTCAAGACCTTCAAGGAAATATCTCCTATGGAGATCATTACCCAAGCGGCACAGCGCCAACAGTATATAGACCAGTCTCAGAGTCTAAATCTCAACATACCGCCTACCATGCCTGTAAGGGATGTGAACAAGGTGCTTATTGAGGCTTGGAAGCTAGGAGTAAAGAGCCTTTATTACCAGCGCAGCCAGTCGGTAGCCAAGGAGATGATTATGAACTTTGTCAATTGTAGTAGTTGTGAGTCTTGATTTAGATGTTAGTAGTTAGATTTTAGGTAAAATTAGGCATTATTATCATTGAACATTCATCATTAAAAAAATATTACGAATTATTAGTCAAATTGATTAATAATTCGTATTTTTGCTTTATGATATGTGGAAGAAACTTTTAAAAAATTTTGAGCATTACCTAAAGATAGAGAGAGGGATGTCTCCAAATTCAGTACAATCCTATCTCTTTGATTTAGAGAAGCTCAGTGACTATATAAACTTTCATCAGATAGAGGAGCGTCCGGAAAATATCTCGGCAGAGACACTCAGAGAGTTTGTCTATCAGCAGAGTAAGGAGCTACAAGCACGTTCTCAATCACGGCTTATATCCTCTTTGAAGAGTTTTTTCAAGTATCTGCTCTTGGAAAACTATCGGGAAGATTTCCCTATGGAGTACATAGATACTCCTAAATATGGTATGAAGCTACCTGATACCCTCTCTGTCGAGGAAATAGATGCGCTTATTGCAGGAATAGACCTTTCCACATCGGAGGGGCATCGCAATCGGGCTATTATAGAAACTTTATATGGGTGTGGGCTACGTGTATCAGAGCTGGTAAACCTACACCTCTCAGACCTTTTTTTCGATGAAGGATTTATACGAGTATTGGGTAAGGGAGACATAGGGCTGACTAAAACTATCAGTCCGCACACCTTTAGGCATTCTTTTGCTACCCATTTGTTGGAGAATGGAGCTAACCTTAGGGCTATTCAGCTTATGTTGGGGCATGAGAGCATTACCACAACAGAAATATATACACATATAGACCATTCTTATCTTTCACAAGTGGTAAATACTTATCACCCAAGGAAATAGAAAAGAGAAATAAGAAAAAATATTTTAATTTATTTTGATATATGATACGAAAATATCTATTATTTGCTATGCTTGCAACCTCTGTGGGAGCCATAGCACAGACTGAAACTTCTGGGCGTTCCCTCTATCACGCCGAGGCTACTAAGTACAGTGCCTTGGATCATACCAAGCTGCGCGTATCTTTGAATTTTGAGAAAAAAGAACTCTATGGAGAAGAGTGGCTTACTGCAGCCCCTTATTTCTATCCGACCGATTCTCTGATGTTGGATGCACAAGCTATGCTGATCCATAGTGTAAATCTCAGTGATAAGAAAGGAACTATAGGAAAACCACTTACCTATAAATATGATAAGGACAGACTCACTATTCGCTTGGACAAAACCTACCAAAGAGGAGAAAAATATACCATATACATTAAGTATACAGCTCAACCAGAGAATGTAGGCAAATATGGTAGTTTGGCTATTAGTGATGCTAAAGGGTTGTACTTTATCAACTCCAACAAAGAAGATAAAGACCGTCCTATACAAGTATGGTCACAGGGAGAAACTAAAGCCAATTCTTGCTGGTTCCCTACCATCGATGAGACCAACCAGAAATCTTCTCAGGAGATATACATCACAGTACCAGACAAATTTGTCACTCTCTCCAATGGGGTACTTTCCTCTTCTAAAAAAGATGGAAAAGGGATGCGTACCGACTATTGGGTGATGAATCAAAAACATGCCCCTTACCTCTTCTTCCTTGGAGCAGGAGAGTATGCAGAAGTTAAGGACAAACCATGGAGAGGTAAAGTGCCTATCGTGTACTATGTAGAAAAAGAATATGCAGATGTAGCTAAGAGAATCTTCGGAAAGACCTCTGAAATGATAGAGTTCTATTCTAAAAGATTGGATTATGACTACCCTTGGCCAAAATATTATCAAATGACTGCTCAAGAGTACGTAAGTGGAGCCATGGAAAATACTACAGCTGTACTACACAGCTCTATGGCTCAGCAAGATGCAGAATCTCTCAACGACCAGAATATCTGGGAAGCTACTATAGCACATGAGCTTTTCCACCATTGGTTTGGAGACTTAGTAACTGCAGAAAGCTGGGCTAACCTTACTGTAAATGAGTCCTTTGCTAACTATTCTGAATATCTTTGGTTAGAACACAAATATGGGAAAGACTATGCAGACTATCATATGAACCGTGATATCACAGGTTATAAGAATAGCGGCTCTTTTGATAAGGACTTAGTACGCTTCAACTACAAAGAACGCGAAGATATGTTCGATGCCGTATCCTATAACAAAGGAGGAGGGATCCTCCATATGCTACGTAACTATTTGGGTGACAAGGCATTTTTCGAAGGAATTTCTAAGTACTTAAAGAACAATCAGTTTGGAACAGGAGAAGCACATCAGTTACGTCTTGCTTTGGAAAAAGTAAGTGGACGTGACCTCAACTGGTTCTTTAACCAATGGTATTTCAATCATGGAAATGTAGTGATGACTCCTAAAGTAACTTATGATAGTGCTAAAGGAGAAGCTGTATTGGAAATTGCTCAGGATGAGAAACTTATGTTTCAATTTCCTTTAGAGGTAGACATCTATGACGCAGGAAAATATGTACGTAAAGAGGTATGGGTGGACGCCAAAGCCAAGAATGAGTTTCGCTTTAAAGTATCTCCTAAGTATAGCCTAATCAACATTGACCCTCGTGGACTGATCGTAGGAGATGAAGCTGCTTACAAAACACCTGAACAATATTTCTTCCAGTACCAAAATGCTAAAGATTATAAGAGCCGTAACCAAGCCATTGAGTATGCTGTTACTACAGGGAATTCAGATATTCTTCTCTTAGCTCTAAAAGATCCTTTCTTCCGCTTGCGTATCAAAGCTATTCAAGGACTCAGACCTGACAACGTAGCACAATGGGCACCTGTGGTAGAGAATTTGGCACAGAATGATCCAGAAAACTTGACCAAGGCAGCTGCTATTGCACAACTCTCTCGCCTAAGAGATGCTAAATACAAATCCTTGTATGAAAAATCAGTGAAACTTCCTTCACGTGCTGTTAAAATAGCTGCAGCTTCTGCCTTAGTAGCTTTAGACTCTTCTCAAGCAGGGCAGTATATTGATATGATCGACTTAAAAGGACTTAGCTTTGAACAATTTATGTCTTTTTACCCTTATATACTTAAGAGCCGCAATGAGAAATATTTGCCTGTATTATTGGATAAGGTTATCTATTATCCATTGTACCCAGAACAATATCAAACTCCTATCAAAGAAGGATTTACCTGGCTGATGAGTGTAGACAATACAGAATATACCAAGAAAGTAACCAAATCACTAAGCAATGTATTTGGCTGGTTGAATGAAGAACAGAAAAAACACTTACATGCAGTAGCTGAAGAAGGACTCAAAATAAAGGAAGATCTCCTAAAGAAAAATCCTAATTCTCAGTCTATCAAAGCACAGGTGGAACTGTTGAAAAATATCAAATGGTAAATGTAGCGTACAATTGATTTTTATTTTTAGGTTAAGTAGGTTATTTCTTTTTGGGGAGACCTACTTAATTTTTTCTATGGAATACTTCTAATTCAAAAAAAAGATGTACATTTGCACTTGTTATTAAATAATAGAAAATGAAAAAAATACTTTTAATAGGAATTTTATTAGTCGTTTCTTCCTGTAAAACCAATCCTTTTACAGGAAAACAAACTTTGAACTTCATGTCGAATAGTTCACTTTTCCCAACCTCATTTTCTCAATATAATGAGTTTCTCTCTACTAGTAAGGTCATCAAAGGTACTCCCGAGGCCGAGATGATCAAGCGTGTAGGAGAGCGTATTGCTAAGGCATCACAACTATGGTTGGATAGAAATGGGTATAAGAACTATCTGAAGGATTACCGCTGGGAATACAACTTGGTAGAGAACAAAGAACTCAATGCGTGGTGTATGCCAGGAGGAAAAATTGTATTCTATACAGGGATACTTCCTATAGCTAAGAATGAGCGTGGTATTGCTGTGATTATGGGGCATGAGGTAGCCCATGCTTTGGCCGATCATGGAGCACAGCGTATGAGCGCTTCTACCCTTCAACAGATAGGAGCATTGGCGGGAAATGTACTACTAAGCAATAGCAAATACCTTAATGAGTTTAATACCGCCTATGGCTTAGGTACTCAAGTAGGGGTAATGCTCCCCTTTAGCAGAAGTCATGAGAGCGAAGCCGATGCTATAGGTCTTCAGATTATGGCACTGGCAGGCTATGATCCAGATGAAGGGTATAAACTATGGGAACGCATGAGTGCTGCCTCAGGAGGAGGAAGCACTAACTCACTTCTAAGTACTCACCCTTCCAATCAGTCGCGTATTGCTCACCTTAAAGAGTTGGCTCCCAAGGTGAAAGCAGAAGCTAAGAAATATGGAGTGACCCGATTCGAATAATAGAAAAATAACCATCAAGAAAAAGGAGTATTTGTTTGCTCCTTTTTTCTTTTTTATTACCTTTGTACCTTATTCTTTTATTTATGACAAATATCCAATTCATTAAGGCTCAAGTGTCCACCACTGAAAAAGCTATTGAGAATACACTGACTTTGCTTTCGGAAGGCTGTACAATCCCCTTTATAGCACGCTATCGCAAGGATAGAACAGGCAATCTGGATGAGGTTGCCATTGAGAAAATAGCTAAAGCACAAGCCGATTACGAAAATATCTGTAAGCGTAAGGAGACCATCCTTTCCAGTGTAGAGGAACAAGGAAAGCTTACCGAGGAACTCCGCAAGCGTATAGAAGCCTCCTATGAGCTGACAGAATTGGAGGATTTATACCTTCCCTATAAGAAAAAGCGCAAAACTAAAGGCGATGTAGCTAAGGAAAATGGTTTAGAACCCTTAGCTAAACAGCTCATGATCCAGAGAGTGACTGACATGGAACAACTTGCCTTGCGTTATCTTTCAGACAAGGTCGCTACAGTCGAGGATGCTCTACAAGGAGCATCGGATATCATAGCTGAGTGGATCAATGAAAATATGTATGTGCGCCGTACCCTCAGAAGGGTTTTCCAACGAAAAGCTCAGCTCTGTACAGAAGTAGCCAAAGGTAAAGAAAATGACGAAGAAGCTCAAAAATATGCTCAGTACTTTGATTGGAGTGAGCCCCTATCCAAGGCGCCTTCCCATCGTGTATTGGCTATGCTACGTGCTGAAAAAGAAGGATTTGTCCGCCTTAAAGTACAAGTAGAAACAGAGGACACCCTTCCTTTTATAGAAGAAACTATTATCAAAGGCAACGGTCAGACTGCTGACTTTTTAAAAAAGACCATCAAGGATAGCTATAAGCGTCTTTTAGAGCCCTCTATCTCCAATGAAACTCTCCAAGAAGTTAAGGACAAGGCAGATGCCAAGGCCATAGAAGTCTTTTCAGATAATCTTTCTCAGCTATTACTCTCTTCTCCCTTAGGAGAAAAGCGTATATTGGCGATAGATCCAGGATTTCGTACTGGATGCAAGGTAGTTTGTTTGGATGAAAAAGGAGATTTATTACACAATGAAACCATTTTTCCACACGCTCCTCAGCACGAGACTGCTATGGCAATGAAGAAAATTCGTACAATGGTCGAGCAGTATCGCATAGAGGCTATTAGTATAGGTAATGGTACCGCTTCGAGAGAGACAGAACGCTTCATCAAAGAGATTTCTTTTCCTCATCCTCTACAGGTCTTTGTAGTCAGCGAAGCTGGAGCATCGGTGTACTCAGCCTCAAAGATAGCTCGAGAGGAATTCCCTACATACGACGTAACGGTGCGTGGCGCTGTCTCTATTGGTCGTAGATTGTCCGACCCCTTGGCAGAGCTGGTTAAAATAGAACCTAAGAGTATAGGAGTAGGCCAGTACCAACATGATGTAAACCAAACCCTACTCAAGCAAGAACTCGATGCTACAGTGATTCGCTGTGTGAATAAGGTAGGGGTAAATCTCAACACTGCCAGTAGCTCCCTGCTTAGTTACGTATCGGGCATAGGGGAGAAAATGGCAGAGAATATTGTTGCCTATCGTTCGACCAATGGAGCTTTCCGCCGAAGAGAAGACCTCAAGAAGGTACCTCGCTTAGGCGATAAGGTCTACCAACAGGCTGTAGCCTTTCTAAGGGTACACAATAGTGAAAATCCGTTGGACAACTCGGCAGTACACCCCGAAGCCTATCCTATCATTAAGCAAATGGCCAAAGATTTGGGAATCTCAGTAGAAAAGCTCATAGGAAATAAGCAAGCTATCTCAACTATTGATATAAAAAAGTACAAAAATGAAGAAGTGGGAGAACTTTATCTCAAGGATGTGCTCAAGGAATTGGAAAAACCAGGTCTTGATCCGAGAAAAGCCGCTAAAGTATTCGAATTTGACTCCAATGTAAAGACTTTTGATGATGTGAGAGTGGGTATGATACTACCAGGAATTGTTAATAATATCACTGCCTTTGGCTGTTTTGTGGATATAGGTATCAAGGAAAGTGGTTTGGTACACATCTCTCAGCTCAAAGATGGCTATGTGTCAGAGGTAAGTGAGGTGGTCAAGCTCCATGAGCAAGTGCAAGTAAAAGTCACTGAAGTGGATACTGCCCGCAAGCGTATTTCCTTGAGTATGATACTATAACAAAAAACAAAGCAAGTTAAGAAAACGATGAACATAACACCCCCAAAGGCTCCTAAGCGACAGACGATATTGGAGGCACACTCCGACAAACGTATAGATAACTATTTTTGGCTCAATGAGCGAGATAGCCCTGAGGTATTGGCATATCTTGAGGCAGAAAATGCCTATTTTAAGCAGCAGACCCAGCATACTCAAGCTTTAGAAGAGACTCTTTTTCAGGAGATGAAGGGACGTATCAAAGAAGATGACCAGTCGGTACCCTACAAGTACAATGGTTATTGGTACTTCTCTCGTTTTGAACAAGGGAAGGAATACCCTATTTACCTACGCCAAAAGGACGAAGAAGGAGCAAGAGAAGAAGTGCTTTTTGATGTCAATCAGATGGCAGAAGGGCACAAGTTTTATCAGTTTGCCGAATATTCCATAAGCCCTGATAACCAGTGGGTATCTTTTTCTGTGGATACCCGTGGCAGACGAATGTATTCCCTTTTTATCAAGAACTTGAAAACAGGGAAGATCCTTCCTACCGAGATAAAAAACACCGATGGAGGGAGCTGCTGGGCAAATGATAGCAAGACCCTTTTCTATACCAAAATAGATCCTCAGACTCTGCGTTCACATAAGGTATATCGTCATCAAGTAGGGCAGACTTCCCCTAAGGATGTATTGGTCTTTCATGAAAAAGATGAGACCTTTAATACTGGCATCTTTAAGTCAAAATCAGAGCAATACCTTATCATTGAGTCTGATAGCACTCTTTCTACCGAAAGCCGCTTCTTGGATGCCTCCACACCTGAAGGCGTCTTCAAGATATTTCAACCTCGCCAAAGAGGATTGGAGTATGATATTGCGCATTATGGAGAATATTTCTATGTGCTGAACAATGCTGATGGAGCGACTAATTTCAAGTTGGACAAGACTCCTATCACTCATACCGAGCTTGAACACTGGAGCGAAGTATTCCCCCATAGAGAGGATACTCGCTTGGAGGAAGTGGATATTTTTAAGGAATATTTGGTAGTTACCGAACGTTCTCAGGGGCTTTCTCAGTTAAGAATCATCCGCTGGGATGGCACCAAGGATATGTATTTGCCTTTTGACAACGAGACCTATACGGCTTCTACAGGGCTCAATTTGGATTTTGATACCCATTGGCTGCGCTATATCTATAATTCTATGACAACTCCTTACTCTATAATAGATTATAACATGCTTACTACAGAGCAGCAGGTCAGAAAGGAGCAGGAGGTGCTGGGAGGGAAGTTTTCCAAGGAGAATTACCACTCGGAGCGTATCTGGGCAACAGCTCCTGATGGAGTTAAAGTACCTATTTCATTGGTCTATCGTAAAGGGCTAACTTTAGATAGCAGTCACCCTCTATTGCTTTATGGCTATGGTTCTTATGGCATCACTATAGATCCCTCTTTTTCGACTACACGCTTGAGCTTGCTTGATAGAGGATTTGTATTTGCTATTGCGCATATACGAGGCGGAGAGTACTTAGGTCGTCCCTGGTATGAAGCGGGGAAGCTCATGCAGAAACAAAATACCTTTACTGACTTTATCGCCTGCGCTCGACACCTAATAGGCGAGAAATATACCAGTGCCCAGCATCTATACGCTATGGGAGGATCTGCAGGAGGATTGCTTATGGGAGCGGTAATCAACCAAGCTCCTGAGCTTTTTCATGGAGTGGTTGCCAATGTTCCTTTTGTGGATGTACTCACTACCATGTTGGACGATTCTATTCCCCTTACCACAGGCGAATATGATGAATGGGGCAACCCTAATGACAAGGCTTATTATGATTATATGAAGACCTATTCTCCCTATGATAATGTACAGCGCAAAGCATACCCACATCTGCTGGTGCTCACAGGCTATCACGATTCTCAAGTGCAATATTGGGAACCCGCCAAGTGGGTTGCCAAGCTTAGAGAGCTCAAGACAGATAACCATATCCTGCTCTTTTATACCGATATGAGTTCAGGACATAGTGGTGCTTCGGGGCGCTATGAAGCACTTCGGGAAATAGCAAGAGAGTATACTTTTCTCTTGGATTTGGAAGGAATTTATCTATAGTGAAAAGTGTAGGGGCGAATTGCTCACATACTCCGCTGCATCAGTTTGCTGACTTTGCTCTTACACCGATTCATACCAACTTTTTGTAAACCATTTCCTATTGACTACAAATATTATTCTTTTTCTTCTTAATTCGCATGATAAGAGAACTTTTTCTCATTTTCTTCTAAGAGAACTGTAAGAAATGTGTCAGTAGGAGGAAGAACTTTTGAGTGAAAAGGAAAGAGCATTTTAGTAATATGTATAGTAGATATTTATTGAAACTCTTAAAATAAAGACAAAAAAGAATTTTTATAAGAATTAATGTTGTAATTTTGTGGTCAGAAAGTAAGTACTTATTTCTATGAAAAAAATACAACTATTAGTGATTCTTTTCCCTATAATAGCTTTCTCACAAAAGGCTGAAAAAGAGGTTTCTAAAGCAGAATTAGCCAAGAGGGAGAAGGCACAGCAGCAGTCACAAGCCTTTGCCTACCAAGGGTATCAGGCGGAAAAAGCACATAAACTATTGGATTCAGAAATGGATTATAGAAAAGCTATATCCAAAAACAAAGAAAATGCAGTAGCTCAATACAATATGGGTGATGTACTCTATTCTCAAGAGGCTTATAATGAGGCTACTCATTATTATCAAGAAGCATCGGTCAATAAAGAAGCATCTAAGGAGGGCAAGCATAAGGCATTTCATAACTTAGGCAATTTGGCTATGCAAAACAAAAAATATGAAGAGGCAGTACAATTCTACAAAGAAGCTCTTAGAAACAATCCTACCGATGAACAGACACGCTATAACTTGGCTATAGCTAAAGAAAAACTCAAAAAACAACAACAAGAGAACAAAAAAAATCAAAATAATCAAAATAATCAACAAAATAAAGATAACAAAGAAAATAAAGATAACAAAGATAATCAAAATAAAGATAATAAAGAAAATAAAGATCAACAAAATAAAGACAATAAAGATAATAAGGACAATCAAAACAAGGATAACAAAGACAATAAAGATAATCAAAACAAAGATAATAAGGACAATAAGGATAACAAAAATCAAGGAAGTCCTGAAAGGGATAAACAAGAGAATAATAATCAAGATAACAGAGAAAGCAATACCCCAGAGGAGGGAGAGAGAAAAGAGCTTTCTGCTGAACAAATGAATCGTATTCTCAATGCCATCAATAATGAAGAGAAAAAAACTCAAGAGAAGCTCAATGCGAATAAAGTGAAAGGGAAGGCAAAGAAATCAAATACGAAAGATTGGTAAATACTTATATTGGTTCCTACAAAAGTAGTTTATGCGTAGTTTTTTATTTCAAATATTATTTTTTTCATTCACTACCCTGCTTTCTGCACAAGAAGTATCCTTCAGGGCAGAACCCTCACGTAAGTCTTTAGGGGAAAATGAGCGCTTGAGGGTCGATTTTATCATGAATAGAGAAGGAGATAATTTCACCCCACCTTCGTTTGAGAATTTTGAATATTCAGGACCTACCCAATCTGTTTCTAATTCTTGGATCAATGGTGTACGCAGTTTTTCCAAGACCTATACCTACATGCTACAACCCAAGAAGAAAGGAAAACTCACCATAGGGGCAGCATCGGTCATTATAGAAGGTAAAGAGTATAAGACTAAACCCCTCACTATAGAGGTAACCGATCCTGTGGCCAATCCCCGAAGTGCACAAACGACTCCTCCGACCAGTCCCTTTGGTAATAATAGCCCTTTTGGCAACTTCCCCTTTGGCTTTGATCCTTTTGGAACAGAAGAGGTACAACCTATGGAAATTATAGAACCTACCAAGGAAGATCTCTTTATCACAGCAGAAGTGTCCAGTAATCATGTATTTGTAAATCAGCCTGTTACTATTACCTATAAGATGTACTTATCAGCTCGTTTTGGCATTGCAGGGTTTGAAAGTATAGAAGATCCACGCTATGCTAACTCCTGGAGCCAACAGCTATTGGACAAACTACAAGTCACTGAGGTAATGCACAATGGAAAGCCCTTCCGTTGTATTACCCTCAAGCAAGTATTACTATATCCTCAACAATCAGGAGAACAGGAGATTTCCCCTCTTTCTACCTCTTTTGTATTACAATTGCCCTCCAATCAGGTAGATTTCTTTGGAAACCGCTCTTATGTAACTCGTAGCAGAAGACTGCAATCCAATGCGCTGAAGATAAAAGTATCCCCCTTGCCAGAGGAAGGTAAGCCGGCCAACTTTTCTGGAGCTGTGGGTAAGTTCTCCCTATCGGTGAATTTTCCTACCCGTATAGTCAATGCCGGAGAAACTGCTCAGGGAGAGGTGATTATCTCAGGAAAAGGGAACTTCAAACTCTTCGATATGCCTAAACTGACTTTCCCACCAGCCTTAGAGGTATATGCTCCTAAGGAAGAAGAGCATCTGAACCATAGTGCTACGGGAGTCAGTGGAGATATTACCCATACCTATACAATAGTACCCCAATACAAAGGAAAATTTCCTATTGCTCCATTGAGTTTTACCTTTTTCGATCCAGAGACACAGAAGTATGAGACTCTTACCTCAGATCCTTTCACCATAGAAGTACCCAATGGAGAAGAATATAATGCCACTTCACTAGAAAACACCTCTGAGGTTGCACAAGAGAAAAGTCAATTCGCCCCTCTTAAAACAGAAGCAAAACTTGCTCCGATCAATCGAGCAGTATTCTTTGGGTCAGGCTTATTCTACCTACTATGGCTTTTACCGATAGTTCTGATTCCTATAGTACTTCTTCTTAGGTACTTCTATCAGAAAAGAAATGATGATACTGCTGAGAATAGAAGCCGTAGAACAAACCGATTGGCTAAGAAATACCTATCAGCAGCTAAGAAAAATATCCATAATAAGGAACTTTTCTACGAATCCATGGAAAGAGGATTACACACCTATCTCAAGGCAAAACTTCATATAGAAACCAGTGAATTGTCCAAAGACAAGGTGCGGGAGTTACTTGAGGAAAAACAAGTAGAGAGCAGTGCAATAGCCAGATTTTTGCAGCTACTTTCCAACTGTGAAATGGCTCGTTATGCTCCTTATACACAGGCTGATATAGATAATGATTACGAGCAAGCAGCCTCCATCATAGCCTTACTTGACAAACAATTATAAAGATATAACCATGAACTCAACCACAGAAAATCCCTTAGTAAGCAGAGAGCTTAGCTGGCTCTCCTTCAACGAACGTGTATTACAAGAAGCCAGTGATGCCCGAAATCCACTGGTAGAGAGACTACGCTTTGTGGGGATTTTCTCTAACAACTTGGATGAGTTTTTTCGTATACGCTATGCTATAGTCAAGCGAGATTTTAAGTTGATCAAAGATAAGGAAGCCGCCAGTAAGGCACAATTGTTCTTAGAACAGATCAATGAGCAAGTAGTACTATTACAGCAAAAGAGCCTCGCTATACTCGAATCTATAAAGGAAGAGCTAAAGAAGGAAAAGATTTATATTATCAATGAAAAAGAACTCTTACCCCAGCATGTGGAGTATGTGAAGGAATATTTTATCAATACTATAAGTCCTGCTCTTTTTACCATTATCTTAGATGAAGTAGCGGCTTTGCCTACTCTTAAGGACGATGTGGCTTACTTGGCTGTAAGGATGTTGCTCAAAACAGAGGAAAAAGAGAAAACAAAGATACAATATGCTCTGATAGAACTGCCTAAGACCTTAAACCGCTTTGTGGTATTGCCTAAGGTGAATGGCAATAACTATATTATTCTCTTGGATGATATTATCCGCTTTTGCTTGACTACACATTTCTACATCTTCCCTTGTGAGGAGATTTCAGCCTATATTATCAAGATCACTCGTAATGCTGAACTGGACTTGGATACAGACCTGAATAAGAGCTTTATAGAGAAGATTTCCCACAGTGTAGAAGGGCGCAAACAGGCTGAGCCTGTACGCTTTATCTATGACAAACTCATAGACGAGCAGATGCTTCATTTTCTAAAAGAGAAAATGGGTATACAAGCTACTGATAGTATCATTGCGGGAGGGCGTTATCACAACCGACGTGATTATATGAATTTTCCTGCTTGTGATAATCAAGGATTGCTCTATCCTCCTTTCTATCCCTCACCCATTAGGAAACTTAGGGTAGAGGAAAGTCTCTTTGCACAAATCGCTCAAAGAGATTATCTACAATATACTCCCTATCATAGTTTTTCGTACTTGATTCGCTTCTTAAGAGAAGCTGCTTTAGATCCTAAGGTAAAGACAATCAAAATTACTATTTATCGCTTGGCCAAACAGTCTCAAGTGATTAACTCACTGATCAATGCTGTTAAGAATGGTAAGAAAGTAACAGTACAGATAGAGCTCCAAGCTCGTTTTGATGAGACTGCCAATATTCACTATGCAGAACTCTTACAGCGAGAAGGAGTTAGAATTATCTTTGGAATACGAGGGCTTAAGGTACATAGCAAAATAGGAGTGATAGAGCGAGAGGAAGCAGAAGAAATACGCCGTTATGGCTTTATTAGTACAGGTAATTTCAATGAGGATTCAGCTAAGATATATACTGACTATACTCTTTTTACCGCTCATAAGGAGATATTGGAAGATGTGGATCGGGTATTTGCTTTCTTTGACACCCCATTTCAGATATTCCAGTACAATCATTTATTAGTTTCTCCTCACTATACCAAAAATACTTTTCTTTCACTTATAGATAGGGAAATAGCTTTGGCTCAGCAGGGGAAAGAAGCTTTTCTAAAGCTTAAAATGAATGGTCTTACGAGTAAAACTATGATAGAGAAGCTCTATCAGGCCAGTCAAGCGGGAGTCAAAATACAGATGATCGTTCGTGGAGTGTGCTCCTTGGTACCTGGTCTTAAGGGAATAAGTGAACATATAGAGGTTATCAGTATAGTGGATCGCTTCTTAGAGCATTCTCGCTTGTATATCTTTGGCAATGGAGGAGCTCCTATTTATTATATTTCTTCAGCAGATTGGATGTCTCGCAATCTTAATAATAGGGTGGAGGTTTCTTGTCCTATTTATCAGGAGGATATACAACAACAGTTATGGGATACTTTCCATTTGGCTTGGGAGGATAAGGTGAAAGCACGTGTTATAAATCAAGCACAAGATAATGTATATCGCTCTAAAAAAGAAGGAAAATCCTCTCAAGAGGCTATCAATGAATATTATATAGGTAACAGATAAAATTAGTGAGTGCTCACAACAGGGTATGTGAGTAATAATACAAATCAATAGTTAAAATATTATTCGCTAATTTTCTAATATGCAATAAACTCATATTTCTACCCTGTCGTTGGCCAAGCCCTATGCTGATTGGCATAAATTACTCGTAGAAACGCAATTTATAGTGTCTTAGAATATCGTATTAATAAATAATGTCACAAGAAAAGGTATGAAGCAGGGGCGAATTGTAATTCGCCTTTTTGCATATAATGTGATTTGTCCTCCTTGTATAATATATCCTATATGTGATGCTATTTTTCTATAGATGAAAGTAGTAGGTAAAAAAATAAAGACTATTTTGTTATCAAAATAGTCTTTATTAATAGTAATTTTAAATATTTCACTATGAGCAAATGATTTTTTTAAGCTACTAATGAATTAACATGTTTCATTAGGTTGCTTTTTAGATTACCCGCTTTATTTTTATGGATAATGTTTCTTTTTGCTAACTTATCAATCATAGAGACTACATTAGGTAAAAGTTCTTTAGCTACTGAAGCATCAGTAGTAGTGCGTAAACGCTTGATAGCATTACGAGTAGTTTTATGTTGGTAACGATTTCTAAGGCGAGCTGCCTCGTTTCTTCTAATTCTTTTGATTGCTGACTTATGGTTTGCCATTTTCTTATCTCAATTAAAGTGGTACTTACTAAAATTACTAAAAAATATGTAGTCCGTAGGGGAATCGAACCCCTGTTACAAGGATGAAAACCTTGCGTCCTAACCCCTAGACGAACGGACCGCGCAATTCTAAAACATAATTTTAAGTAGTAGTCCGTAGGGGAATCGAACCCCTGTTACAAGGATGAAAACCTTGCGTCCTAACCCCTAGACGAACGGACCATTGAGTGGTATTATGTTTCTCAATTGCGAGTGCAAAGGTACAACTTTTTTTTTAATCTGCAAGAGTTTTCAACAAAAAAATTAAATTTTTTTTCATTTTTTTCTTTTTCTGTTGATTATCAGTATTTTGTATTGTTCAAAAAATAGAGGTAAAGGTTAGGATTTAGTTTCTAATAGTAGGAAAGGCAATCATCCATTATCGTTTTTTATATCCGAATAGTTCTATTTTTGTGCTTTCAGGAATAAGGTAATATACTTCCTTGTTAGTACAGTCCTCTTTTAGTGCTGGATTTAAATCTTTTTCTAAGTATATTTTCCGTACTCTTTTTACAGCAGGCTCGAAGATTTTTTTACTAAAGGATAATTTTTTAGCTCTATACATTTTGTAAGAGGTAATAGTGTCATTTTCTATATTCCCAAAAATAACATCTGTGTAAATAGCTGCATTATGTTTTCTTCCAAAAGGTAAATTGCCTCCTAAGTTAAAGAAATGATCTTGGAAAATGAGCTTATTATCCTCTAAGAGGAAAAAACCTCCACCTTCTAAGTGTATTTTTATTGCTGTTTTGGCATAACAAATTCCTTCGTCATTGGGTTTAGATAGTTTTTCGTTGTCAAACTTTATATAAGAACGAAAGACCTTTCCTGAAGGATGAAAAATATACAAAGAAAGCATGGGATATGGTTCCTCTTGTATATATTCTATTATATTATATTTTAAAGAAGTAGAATCTTTATAATGGGTTTTATTGCCTATTTTACAGAAAAAATCCTTATAGTAAGAAGAATATATGATATCTTTATAATTGATTTTCTCTTGTCGGAGAAAATCTTTGAACATTTCAGTATTTTCTTCTTTTATTGTCTTGCAGCTAAGTAATAAGAATAATATAACTATAGTCAAGCCCTTTGCTTTGGAAAGGAGTTTTTTAATATTAATCAGTTGTTAGTCTTTATTACTGATGCCAGCGTGGTGCTGCAGGGGAGAATTGCAATTTGCCTCCCCCAAAAAGAATTTTTTGAACAGCTTTCATGGTAGGACGAACTGCAAGCGCGTGACAGCGCATGAGATCATTAACCATTGATGATCATTGAGTTAGAATTGGAAATAGATAAAAGGTTGTGGGCCTGCAGAAGCAGTGGCATAGATAAGCCAAAATACAAAAGCTAATACTACAGATTTGAACAATAGAGGCATTCTTTGAAATAAGTTACAGAGACCATTGCTCCACTTCTGAGGAAGGAAATGCCAGAGGAAACCTATGACAAGTAGCAAACAGATATTTCTATATCCCTCAATGATGACCCACCATTGGTGTGGATCATAGGTGATCTTGGAGATATTAGTGATGACCTCCATAGCTGAGGATAAGTCTTTAGCTCGGAAGAATATCCAACAGAAGGCTACAAAATGGAAAGTGATAAGTATTGATAGTAATGAAAAAAGCCATTTTCCAAAAGTTTTCTTTTCTGGATTTTTTTCAGGAAATATCTCACGGAAAGACTTATGGAAAGCCAAAGCCAATCCATGAAGAGCTCCCCAGATGATAAAACGTATATTTGCTCCATGCCAAAGGCCTCCCAATAACATGGTAGTTAGTTGATTGAAATGACTTCTAAGAGATTTTCCCTTGTTGGGAGATAGTAGAATAGAGACTTCAAAGAGAACAATCACGCCAAAGACTGCCAATAAGGGAATCAGGCTTTGTTTGCTCACTCCATACGCCCACCAGATGGTAGCTGCAAAGAATAGGGTAGGGAATAGGTAACCCAAGAAAGAGCCCTTGCGGTTCCCTCCTAAGGGAATGTACAAATAGTCCTTGAGCCAAGTGGAGAGTGAAATATGCCAGCGATGCCAAAACTCTGTGATATTTTGCGATTGGTAAGGAGTTCGGAAGTTAATCGGAAGAGTGAAGCCCATCAGTAGTGCTAAGCCTATGGCAATGTCCGAGTATCCAGAGAAATCACAATAGATTTGCAGTGAATACCCATAAGTGGCCATCAGATTTTCAAAGGGAGTATAGCTATTTGGGGCATCGAATACACGATCTACAAAATTGATAGATATATAATCCGAAATCACAGCCTTTTTCAAGAGCCCTCCTATGATAAGGAAGAGGGCATAGGAGGTTTCCTCCTTGGTTAGTGTTACTTTTTTATATATTTGAGGGATAAAATCCTTAGCCCTTACAATAGGCCCCGCAACTAACTGAGGAAAGAAAGTCACAAAAAAGGTGAAATCCAAAAAGTTCTTAGCTGGAGCGATTTCCTTTCGGTATACATCTATGGTATAGCTCATGGTTTGAAAGGTATAGAAAGAAATACCGATGGGCAAGGCTATATTCTGGAACTTGAGATTGCCATTAAAGAGTTGATTGAAGTTCTCAATGAGGAAATTGGTATACTTGAAGTAGCCCAACATAGCCAAATTCGCCACCACACTTAGCACTAAGAAAAAATAACTGACATGCTTATTTTCCAAATTTCTGTGCATAAGAACAGCGATGATATAATTCACCGCTGAGGAAGCTAATAATAGAATAAAGTACTCACCTCCTGCTTTATAATAGAAGAAAAGAGAAAAGAGCACTACATATAATGTGCGGAAATATGTGTGCTTTTTAGTGAGTATGTATATTAAATAGAAAACAAGGAATAGTCCTAAGAAAAGACTACTATTGAAGAGTAGAGGATATTCCTTATTGTAAAGGAACCAACTCTTTAGCTGCTCCCAAGAGCAGAGGTCAAGCAACCATTGTTGCACGTCTGTTATTTTCAAAAGTATAGATTATTTTTGCTGATTTTTATATTTCAGATAGTTACTCATCAGGGCATCGAAGAGCATGCCTCCTTGTTCCACATAGCCTGCATGGGTGTAGTGTACACGGTCATGAGCGATTAGGTTCTGAGCAATAAGGGAGGACATAGCCTGACTTCCTCCTAATATTTTGTAGAGGTCGAATACCCCATAATTCTTTTTCACAGAGTTGTTAATCAATATATTAGCATATTGCTCACAATAAGGATTAGGAAGCTTCTTTTTGAACAAAGAAGGTGGAGGGGAAGTGAGCAAAATAGGGCAATCGCCATAATGAGAACGTATCTGCTGAATGAAAATTTCTACTTGTTTGTCATAATCTTCGGCAGAAAGTCTCGAAAAAGTCTCATTGGTACCCAAGGAAACAATGATCAAGTCAGGCTGTAGTGCTTGTATCTGTTCGAAGAACAAGTTACACTTGTTATAATCAGAGAAGCGAGCCCCATTCACACCAATAGTATGATAGATAACTCCATTTTGGTTATTTTCCAATACAATTCCATTGAGTGCAAAGTAAGAACTTTCTGTATTGGGGGTTAGGTATATCTTGTCAAATCCTTCTAAGTTGTTATAAGTATAGCCATAAGGAGTATCTGCCTTGTTGGTAAGAGCTTCAAATCCGTTGAGATTCACCGATTGCTCAGTGGAAGTATTGCTGACAATTTTCTCTTGAGAAGGAATCTTAAGGATGGCATTTTCCTTGATAGTATTTCCTTTTAGGCGGTTTACTTCTTGTATTTTCTTTTCAGTAGTTTTGTATTTTCGGGATAATCCATAGAGTGTTTCTCCTTTTTGTACCTTGTGAAGGATCATCTTTTGGGAGATGTGAGAGGATACTACCGCCGGCTTGATAGCTACCCCCATTTTGTTGGTAGCCACTTCAAAGAGATGTTTGTTGTGAGGGGTGAGTACACGCAAGGAATTGAAAGAATAATCCTTATTTTTTACATTGAGTTCTATGACAAAATTTTTGTTATTGGTCAAAAGCGAATACCCTGCAATACCAATGGCATCGGTATCTGTTCTGCTTGTATTCTTTTGGCTATCCCAAGTGATATTAGACGAAAAACGTACATAACGTTCGCCATTGGTACGAATCAGCGAATAAGGAAAAACAATCCCTAAGCCTCCATTTCCGAACTGAGATTGGAACTGTTGGCGTATTTCATTGGTCATGGCATCTCCTTGTATATGAGAATCCCCTATGTGAACAATATTTAGCTTTTTGTTTTTATGCTGATCCAATGTATTGAGCTTTTCAAAGAAAGGATCTAATGCCTTTGGGTTGTAGATGTATTCATACTCTACAAGGGCTTCCTCTGCTTTAGCCTCATTAGAGGACACAGGAGGTACTTCTAAGGTCTTATGATTGATCTTAGAATACAATAGCATGGTGGTTACCATAGCACCTGAAAGTGCAAAAACTCTTAATAATTTGGTTCTCTTTCTCATTGTTTAGTGTTGTTTTATTGAGAGTAGGAAACAAAATCTACTCACAAAAATTGTGCAAATATAGGACTTTTGTATTTTATTTAACTATATATCTCTGTTTTTAAGATTTTGAAATGAATTTCCTTAAGTGAATATATTTGTTAAAACACTAAAAATCAATAATTTATATAGATATTTTTAAGAAATAGATACTTTTGAAAATAGTTATCCACAAAAAATATCAGTTGTTTATAACTTATTCTAAGTAAGTTTGTTCGCAAAAAGAGTTGCGTACTTCCTTATTGTCTGTTTGTCAAAGTAAGGTTCTTCATCGATACGTCCCAGAATAGGAAGCTGCGTATAGGATGAAATCCAAGATTCAGTAGCTGGATTTTCAGCGCCACTGAAAAGGATACCAAAAATGGAGAGACCTCTTCTTTGTAGTGCTTCTACAGAGAGAAGTGTGTGATTGATACTGCCTAAGTAATGCCGAGAGACCAAGATAACCCTATCAGAAGGGGCAATCAGTTCTATCATGATATCATGATCATTGAGTGGGACAAAGAGTCCTCCAGCAGCTTCTATGACCAAAGGGCGAGAGGTCACAGGGCGCACAATCTTGTCTTTCTCTATAGTAATACCCTCCATTTGAGCCGAGAGGTGAGGACTGGCAGGGTACTCAAACTCATAGGAAGAGGGGAAGAAGTGGGTCTTAGAATTGGAAATAAGCTCTTTTACCTTCATGGTATCAGAAGCATGTTTGTCTCCTGATTGTATGGGCTTCCAATAGTCTGCCTGAAGGGCTTCCACCACTATGGCAGAAGTGAGAGTCTTGCCTACTTCGGTAGAAATACCTGTAATAAAATATGTATGATTCATTATATTCTTGAAGTAGCTTTTTCAGTGCACAAAGGTACAAAAAATATTTTTTCGAAACTACCAAAATTGTTGAAAAATTTTTTTTCATAGCAAATCTATTTCTTAAGATAATGGGAGGTTTATTTTTAATATATTAATATTCAGTTAGTTGTATATGGGTTATATCATTAAAAATTCAGAGAGTATTGTTTTTTGCTTTCAGTATAGAAAATAATTTGTACTTTTGTACTCAAAAAGAAACCTTGTGTCAGCTTATATTGACACTCTCTAAAACTACTCCAAGGAAAGCCACAACTATCCAAGAAGAAAAAGAAGGAGTAATGGTTGTCTATTATACCGAAACTTCTCTAATCCATCCCCCTAATCCCTAAATGATGTCCGAATTAGCTCTTCAAGTACAAACACTTCCCGATAATCCTGGTGTCTATCAATTCTATGATAGCACAGATACTATTATCTATGTAGGGAAGGCAAAAAATCTTAAAAAACGTGTTTCTTCTTATTTCAACAAAGAACATGATTCGCCTAAGACACGGGTATTGGTAAGTAAAATTGTTCGTATAGAACATATAGTGGTGGCCACTGAAAATGATGCTCTACTACTGGAAAACAACCTGATTAAGAAGTATCAGCCTCGCTATAATATTCTTCTGAAGGATGGGAAGAGCTATCCGTGGATTTGTATTTCCAATGAGCGTTTTCCTCGGGTATTCTTTACGCGTAAGATGCTCAAGGATGGCAGTACTTACTTTGGCCCTTATACGAACCTGAAGATAGTACGTACCCTCATAGACCTTATCAAAGACCTTTACCCTCTGCGCAATTGTAGGTTAGACCTATCACAGGAGAATATTGATAAGGGCAAATTCAAGGTTTGCTTGGAGTATCATATCAAGAACTGTCAAGGACCTTGCGAGGGCTTGCAGAGTGAAGAGGAATATAATCACAATATACAACAAATCAAAGAAATACTCAAGGGGAATCTCAAGGAAGTGATTGCTTATTTTAAAGAAGAAATGCAGGAACATGCTGCGGCACTGCGCTTTGAAGAAGCTCATCAGATTAAGCTCAAGCTGGAGAGTTTGGAGAACTACCAACACAAATCGACTATAGTGAGCACTAAGATCCACAATGTAGATGTGTTCTCTATCGTTTCTGATGGAGAATATGCCTATATCAACTTCTTGCAGGTAGCACATGGGGCTATTGTCAGAGGGCACACCTTGGAAGTAAAGAAAAAATTAGAGGAAACAGAGCAAGAATTGTTAGAATTGGCGATTGTAGAGCTTCGGGAGCGTTTTCATTCGGCTTCTAAGGAGCTGATTGTACCCTTTCCTCTCACAATGGAGTTTGCCGAAACGCTTACGATTCCCAAGGCAGGGGAGAAGTTTCAACTCTTGCAACTCTCTGAACGCAATGCACAAGCCTATCGTCAGGAGAAGTTCAAACAAGTAAAAATTACCGATCCTGAGCGACATACCAATCGCCTACTAACTCAGATGCAGCGAGACCTTAGGCTCTCTGAACCTCCTGCTCATATAGAGTGTTTTGATAACTCCAATATACAGGGTACCAATCCTGTAGCTGCTTGTGTAGTCTTCAAGAATGCCAAGCCTAGTAAGAAGGACTATCGCCATTTCAATATCAAAACAGTAGAGGGGCCTAATGACTTTGCTTCGATGGAGGAGGTGGTTTATCGCCGTTACCGTAGGCTATTGGATGAAGACGAACCACTGCCACAGTTGATTATTATCGATGGAGGAAAAGGGCAGTTAGGAGCAGCTCTAAAATCGTTAGAACTTTTGGGGTTGAGAGGTAAAATAGCTATAGTAGGAATCGCTAAGCGCTTGGAAGAAATTTTCTATCCAGGGGATTCTGTTCCCCTATATTTGGATAAGAAATCCGAAACTCTCAAGGTCATTCAGCACCTGCGCAATGAGGCACACCGCTTTGGGATCACTTTCCACCGACAGAAGCGCAGTGCTAGTGCTATTCATTCTGAATTAGAGCAAATCAGTGGAGTAGGTAAGCAGACACAAGAAGCTCTACTCAAGCAATTCAAATCTGTAAAGCGCCTCAAAGAAGCCTCCAAAGAAGAAATTATTGCTTGTATAGGACACTCCAGAGCCCAGAAAGTATGGGAGTATTTCCACCCATAGGGGCAAATTGTAATGTCCTTGAATTGTAATTCGCCTAATTCGCCCCTCTCCTTTAGAGAGGGGCGAGAGGCTAAGAATTATTTCCTATGCAAATCATATAATAAAGCTAATCCCTTGATTGTATGATATTTATCATCTACTTGTATTTTTTCTGTTAGTTTACTGAATATATGCCCCACGCCACCGGTGGAGATGACTAAGAAATCACTTTGGTAGGTTTGCTTGATACGTTCTATAAGTCCCTCAACCATAGCTGTATAGCCATAGATCATACCACTCTGCATACAAGTCTCCGTATCCATACCTAAAACAGATTTGGGTTCATTCAGCTCTATATAAGGTAGTTGTGCCGTGCTGTTAACTAAGGACTGTAAGGAAGTAACCACCCCAGGAGCAATGATTACCCCCAACATCTGTCCCGTTTCAGCAACTCCTGTAAGAGTGAGTGCTGTGCCAAAGTCAATGATAATTTTCTTCTGCTCAGGGTAGAGATAGTGTGCGGCTACAGCATTGGCATATAAGTCAGTACCCATTTGGTTAGAGTGATGTGTGACCTCACTGGGTGTATCGCGATTTACAATGAAAGGCTTTAAGGAAAAAGTCTTTTGTAGCATCTTAGCGATAATTTGCGTTTGCTGAGGTACTACAGAACCCACTACTATCTTTGTAATTTTTCCAAAAGCATTTTTGTACTGTTCCTTATAGGACTGAAAACTCATATAGAACTCTCCAGCCGTACGATACGGCTTGGTGGCAATTGTCCAAGACAGATGCACTTGTTGTCCTTCTACGACGGCAAAGCGAATGTTAGAATTGCCAATATTAACAGCTAATAACATGTAAACAATGAATTATATTATTGATTATCAGAAGCAAACCATTCAGCAAAAGAGCTTTCAGTTTCCTGTAAGCGGAGGCTGTAGAGGGAGATATTCTCAGGCAAATGTTGCTGTAGGCGTTGGGCAAAATCGGCAATCAACATCTCGCTGGTAGGCTGGTAGGGAAGTAGCACGATGCGGTGTCCTTCTCCTTGAAGTTTTTCGGCCAAGGCGCGGTGAGGACTATTCCCATTGAAGAAGATAGTGTGATCCGCCTCTTTGATAATATGCTCATTGACAATCTCCTTGATATCACCGAAGTCAATAACCATTCCATTTTTGACATGAGAACTATCCTCTATAGGACTGCCGATGACCGTTACCCAGAGTTTATAGCTATGTCCGTGAATATTCTTACACTTGCCATCATAGCCATAGAGGGCATGACCAGCTTCAAATTCAAATTTTTTAGTAATGCGTATTTTCGTCATTAGCTATTGTATTTTATGCGTTCTTTTATATGCGTTGAGAGTATTTTTCATTAGCATAGCGATAGTCATAGGGCCTACACCTCCAGGCACAGGGGTGAGGTAGCTGGCTTTCTCTTTTACATTTTCGAAATCTACATCTCCTACAATACGGAAACCTTTCTTAGAGGAGGGATCTGCTACTCGAGTGATACCCACATCGATAATTACCGCTCCTTCCTTGATCATTTCAGCTTTGAGGAAGTTAGGGCTTCCTAAGGCAGCTATGATGATGTCTGCTTTCTGAGTAAGAGCAGCGAGATTCTGGGTGCGGCTATGGGTGAGGGTAATGGTGGCATTCCAAGGTTTTTGGGAGAGAAGGATACTGATGGGACGACCTACAATATCTGAGCGACCGATAACTACGACATTTTTTCCATCAGTGGGAATTTGGTACTGGGAGAGAAGCTCCAAGATACCATAGGGAGTGGCAGGGATGAAAGCCTCCAAGCCCAAGGCCATGCGCCCAAAGTTGGTTGGGTGAAAACCATCTGCATCCTTGTCAGGGTTGATTGCCAAGAGCACTTCTTGTTCCTTGATATGCTTAGGTAGTGGCAGTTGTACGATAAAGCCGTCTATGGTGGTGTCTTGGTTGAGTTTTTGGATTTCTCCAAGTAATTCCTCTTGCGTTACACTTTCAGGGAGGTTTACCACAGAAGAGGCAAAACCTACGCGCTCGCAAGCGGTAACTTTGTTGTTTACATAGGTCATACTAGCGCCGTTTTGGCCGACTAATATAGCCACTAAGTGAGGAGCTCTGTGGCCTTTTTCTTTCAGATAAGCAACTTCTTTGGCAATGTCCTCTTGTACTTTAGCTGCTGCTTTTTTTCCGTCTAATAATTCCATCTCTTTTAAGGGGTAATAATGGGAGTGAAAAGTGAAAAGTGAAAAGAAATCACTGATGACTGACATTTTATAAAGAATGTAGGAGCGAATGGCATTCGCCCCTACATCAAAAGTAATTGTTCTATTAAAAATTATTTTTTTAATAATTAAATATCAATAGCTTCTCCATAAGCAGCTGCTACGGCCTCTTTTACTCCTTCGCTCATGGTAGGGTGAGGGTGTACTGCTTTGAGGATTTCGTCCATATTTGGCATCAAAGATTACTTTGATGAATCCTTCGGTAGTTCCCGCTGCATTGGCTTTACCAGAGGCAGTGAAAGGGAATTTACCTACTTTGATTTCATAACCTTTTTCTTTAGCTTGTTTTTCAGTAAGCCCTACAGAGGCGATTTCAGGAGTACAGTAAGTACAGCCAGGAATATTGCCATAATTGATAGGCTCTACATGTAAGCCTTTGATCTTTTCTACACAGAGGATACCTTCAGCAGAAGCCACATGTGCCAAAGCCTGCCCAGGGACTACGTCACCGATAGCATAGTAGCCAGGTACATTGGTTTGGTAGAACTCATTGACTTGAATTTTGTCTCGTTCAGTTTTGATACCTACTGCTTCCAAACCAATATTTTCTATATTTGTTTTGATACCTACTGCAGAGAGAAGAATGTCAGCTTCAAGAATTTCTTCACCTTTAGCTGTTTTTACATAAGCTTTTACTCCTTTTCCTTTGGTATCTACTTTAGTTACTTCAGAAGAAGTCATTACATTGATACCCATTTTCTTGAAGCTCTTTTCAAGTTGTTTGGAGATTTCTTCATCCTCTACAGGGACAATATTAGGCATGAACTCAACCACAGTCACTTCAGTACCCATAGAGTGATAGAAGTAAGCAAATTCGATACCTATGGCACCACTACCTACAATAATCATCTTTTTAGGTTGTTCAGGGAGAGTGAGAGCTTGGCGGTAGCCAATGATTTTTTTACCATCTTGAGGAAGTGCTGGTAACTCACGAGAGCGAGCTCCAGTGGCGATAATGATATGGTCAGCACTGTATTCAGTAGTCTTGCCATCAGCGGCTTTTACCTCTACTTTTTTACCAGGCTTTAGAGTACCATAGCCATTGATCACTTCAATTTTATTCTTTTTCATAAGGAACTGAACCCCTTTGCTCATAGTTCCCGCTACATCGCGGCTACGCTTTACGATAGCAGAAAAATCCTTATCAAAACCTTTGTCTTTTACCTTGATACCATAGCTATCAGCATGCTTGAGGTATTCGAATACCTGAGCTGATTTCAAGAGAGCTTTGGTTGGGATACATCCCCAGTTGAGGCACACCCCACCGAGGTTTTCTTTTTCAATAATCGCTGTTTTGAAGCCTAACTGAGAGGCACGGATAGCAGTAACATATCCTCCAGGACCGCTACCTAATACTATAACATCGTACTTATTCATTGTAAAATATTTTATGTTCTGAAAAACGGCACGAAATTACGAATTTTATTTTTTATAAAGAAAATATTTTTGCTAAAATTTTCTCTATAATTATTCAACTGTTTGATTGTTAGTTGAATAGAAAAAATAAATATTTTTCTCAAAAAATTTTTAAATATCTAACTTATTCCCTATCTTTGCGATTGAAAAAAAACCAGATGGATTATGCAGTATATATATAACAATCTTTCGTTAGAGTTATTATCTGTATTTGTTATCTTACAATCTTTTGTAGTTTCTTATTTGGTAGTACCCCGAATTATTGCAATTGTTAAGATTAAAAACTTAATGGATGACCCTAACCAGCGGAGCTCTCATAAGGAGAAGACTCCTACGATGGGGGGAGTGGCTTTCTTTGCGAGCTTACTCAGTAGTTTGTATTTCCTGCAAGCTCATGATTCGCAGAGATTAAGTCTTTCATTAGTTATTGGTCTGCTAATTCTCTTTTACATAGGGATAAAAGATGACTTGGTGGGGGTAACACCCAAGACAAAGATTATAGGTCAGATCCTTGCCTTTGTCTTTGTAATGGATAGTGCAGAGTTATCGATTGATACTTTCAATGGTTTTTTAGGAATTTATGAATTACCACTTTGGTTCTCTTACGCTTTAGGTGTTTTTATCATTATATCAATTGTCAATGCTTACAACCTCATTGATGGGATTAATGGTTCTGCCTCTATGGTGGGAATTATGATTTTTAGTATTTTCACCTTTATTTTCTATCAAACACATGATTATTATTTTGTATTACTTTCTCTAAGTAGCATAGGTTGCTTATTGGCTTTCCTTAGATATAATATATCTAAAAAGAAAAGTATATTTATGGGTGATACGGGCTCTTTGTTGATAGGTCTTATCATAGGGGTGTGTACACTTCGTTTTTTAAATCTTCCTGTAGATAGGCTTGCAGCAGCTGATATTAAGTATTATAATAAGTTTGTTCTTATATTTATTATTCTCTTTATCCCTTTTGTGGATACTATGCGCGTATTTCTTATACGTGTCCTTAAGCACCGAAGTCCTTTCTTTGCGGATAGAAATCATATCCATCATATAATGATTGATTATATGGGGCTTTCTCATGTACAAGCAAGTTTGCTTTTGGCTTTGTTTAATTTATTAGCCTTTGTGCTTTTCTATATAGCAAATCTCTATATATCCACCATTACCTTTTTTATAATATTAGTGTTATTTGTTATTGGAACTACACTTCTTGTCTTCTACTATAATCGTAGCTTTGCGGTACGTAGGAATAAGCAAAGGATACAAAAAATATTGGATCAGACACCTATGGGAAGAAAGAAAAAAGGTAAACGAAAGTTAGGGTAGTGGTTGTCTAAGAAGTATAATATAGCAATTTAACTTTATAAAAAAGAAGTGAAAAGTGTATTTTTACACCTTTCACTTCTTTTATTCTTTACTTTTATTTCCCAAACGCTTCTATAATCTGTGTTGCTAGTTCATCTCCTATACGGTCTTGTGCCTCGGTAGTGGCTGCTCCTATATGAGGGGTGAGGGAGATGCGTGGATGCATCAGTATACGAATGGAAGGGATTGGTTCACCTTGGAAGACATCCAAGCCCGCAAAGGCAACCTTCTCATGTTCCAAGGCATGTAAGAGCGCTTCCTCGTCCACTACACCACCTCTGGCTACATTGATGATTCCTACACCATCCTTCATCAGTTGGAACTCTTTTTCTCCTATCACAGCCTGCTGTTGTGCAGGTAGGTGTAGGGTGATAAAATCGGATTGCTTGAGTAGTTCTTCCTTACCTATAGTCTGTAGAGCAAAATCCAAGGTACGCCCGTCAAAGAAAGAGAGGGTAATGGTCGCCTCCTCGTGGTGAGGATCATGGGCAATTACCTTCATTCCTAAGGAAAAAGCTATAGCTGCAACAGCTTTTCCGATACGTCCTAAACCTATGATACCCAATGTCTTTCCCTTGAGTTCTTGACCTTTGGCATAGTTTTTCTTCAGTTGGGCAAAGTGAGTGTCTCCTTCTAAGGGCATGTTACGATTGGCATCATAGAGGAAACGAACGCCAGAGAAAAGGTGAGCAAAAGTCAGTTCTGCTACCGAATGCGAGGAAGCATTGGGGGTATTGATAACCTTGATTCCTTTCTCTTGAGCATATTTAACCTCTATATTGTCCATACCTACGCCCCCACGTCCGATGAGCTTCAGGGAAGGACAAGCGTCAATAAGATCCTTCTTGGCCTGTGTAGCTGAGCGTACTAAAAGGATTTCTATCCCTTCTTTGTTGATGAAATCAGCTAACTGATTCTGAGCAACTTTTGTTGTAATTACTTCAAAACCAGCTTCTTCTAGGGTTTTTATAGCCTCAGGGCTAATACCATCATTAGCTAATATTTTCATAAGCAATATTTATACAGTTTTTTCAAAATGTTTCATGACTTCTACCAGTAGCTGTACGCTTTCTATAGGCATAGCATTGTAGATAGAGGCACGGTAGCCTCCTACACTTCGATGACCTTTGATACCACTGATGCCAGCTTCTGTCCAAAGAGCATTGAATTGGTCAGTAAGTGTTTCATCCACAAGGTTGAAAACTACATTCATCCTTGAGCGGTCTTTACTCTCAGCATAACCCTTGAAGAGAGGGTTTCTGTCTACTTCTTCATAAAGGATACGTGCTTTTTCCTTGTTTCTCTCCTCAATGACCTTGATTCCTCCTTGCTCTTTGATCCACTGCATGGTAAGCAAGCACGTATATACTGCGAAAGTAGGAGGTGTATTGGTCATACTTTCGTTTTTGATATGTACTTGATAGTTCAGATGAGTAGGAATCTTATGACTTACTTTTCCTAAAATATCTTCGCGTACGATAACCAAGGTAACCCCTGCAGCTCCTATATTCTTCTGAGCGCCCGCATAGATTAGTGCAAACTTGTCCATAGGCATTTCCTTCGAGAAAATATCTGAGCTCATATCAGCTACTAAGGGAACTTCTACTTCAGGATAGTGGGAGTATTCGGTACCATATATAGTATTGTTGGTGGTGATGTGGAGGTAATCAGCATCTTGAGGTAGGGCGAAGTCAGTCGGGATATTTCGGTATCCGTTCTCACGAGAAGAAGCTACCACTGAAGTAGCTCCGACAAACTGAGCCTCGGTAAGAGCTTTGTGTGACCAAGTACCAGTATCGATATATGCCCCTTTTCGCTCTAATAGGTTCAGCGCTGAAGCATAGAAATGTAGGCTCGCTCCACCATGGAGAAATAAGGCTTGATATCCTTTACCGGCAAGCTCCGAGAGCTCCAAGGCCAAGGCTCTGGCTTCTTCCATGATCGCGATAAACTCTTTGCTACGATGGGATATCTCCAAGATTGAGAGTCCTGTATTACCCAATTCCAATATAGCCTGTGAGGCTTTCTCAAAAACAGAAGCGGGAAGAATAGAAGGTCCTGCACTAAAATTATGTTTTTTCATAAGTTGTTGCATTTTACTTAATTATAATTAGTTGAATTGAAATAAAGTACAAATATATCTGCTAATAAATACATTATTTCAAAAAACGTTGCAAAAGTAGGACGAAAAAATAAGGTGTGCAAATTAATTAATACTATTTAAGAAAGCTAAGGTATCCACTCCATCGGCATAATCGGTGAGCGATGGTACTTGGGTTTGCCCAAAAGGAATAGCTTCAGGAATTTCCTTAGAGCCAACAACACATTGCAGAAGTTCACGTTCCTTCTCAAGTCGCTGGCTGAGGATAGTAAGGTCATCATACCTCTCATAGAAAAGAGTAGCGATAGGAGAGGCATATTTCTCGTCTTCTTTGAGCAAGAGAAAACCATTTTCCAAGAGTGGACACAAGCTCATGAGATATACTGCCTTGTTATAATCATAGTTGTTGATATACTTTTGGTGATCTAAGAGTGTGTGATAAGGGTAGATAGCCTCAAAGAAAGGGGCAAAATCATAATCCCTTGGGACAAAAAGTTTGGAGACACTGCGACAACCCAAACCGAAGTACCTAAAGATGTCTTCGCCTAAGCGATATAGCTCCTTAGGGGTCTCTTTGCCAGTAAGTATAGCTACCGAATTGCGGTTTCTGCGAATGATATGAGGCTTCCCTGCGAAATAATATTCGAAATAGCGGGCAGTATTGTTGCTCCCTGTAGCGATGACAGCTTCGAAATCGGTGAGTCTTTCCTGAGTAAAGGAGATGAATTCTCCTATCTCAGGGGCTATCTCAGTGAGCTCTTGGACGATAAAGGGCAGTAATGCTATATCATGAGAGGAGAGCTTAACCACGGCTTTATTGCCAGATAAAATTACACAAAGTAGGTCGTGAAAGCCTACCATAGGGATATTTCCAGCCAAGATTAGAGCAACACGCTTAGGGGTTTTCCCTTCAAAGGAATAAGCTGAAAGCCACCTTTGGAGCTGTTCTTGAGTTAGACACTCTGCCCAATGTTGAAGTGCAAAGAGACAATTATCTCGGTCAAACCACGCATTGTGTAGGGAGGCTCTCTCAAGAGTAGCTTCCATGCGAGGGTATATTGGAGCTTTTTCTCCTAGGGAAAAATATTCTTTCAATCGTGCACCTAAAGCGGTGAAGGCTTGTATTTTGGACATTTTTTTAATGATTAACGATCAATGATTATTCCTCTAACCCCCGAAGGGGGAACTGCGCATCGGTCACTGAAAAACGTTGCAAAGATACAATTTTTCCTGCAAAAATCAAGAATGTTTTTTAGTGAAGAGAGAAGAATGAATAGGAGTGTTGTGTCACTTGTGTAGGGGCAAAGTTCGCGAGATAGTACAGGGGGTTATGAGTGCAATTTACTCTTTTATGCGATGCAATTCATCCCTACTTTCCTAAGGGGAATTATTACCTATTACCTAATGAAACATATTACTTTAAAAAAAATGCTACTTTGTTTTGCATAGTACCAAAAAAAGTTGTAACTTTGCAGCGTCAAAACAAATGTTTATGGAAGCGATTAATTTAGAGAAAATCAAAACCCAAATGCGTAAGGGTGTTTTGGAGATGTGTATCCTTTCAATTATCCACAAGAGAGAAGAAGCCTA
>QWCZ01000178.1_pt1 | contig 43683 bp, 62 predicted proteins | sample 1972651 | NCBI WGS metagenome assembly QWCZ01 (sample SAMN09866695, study PRJNA288562) | Human oral metagenome isolate pre1_saliva, whole genome shotgun sequencing... | isolation source: mouth | host: Homo sapiens | place: USA: California
AGATACTTTTTCATCACTTCAAACAGATTAGGTTCAAAGCGTAAAGCATAGCATTTTTTAGCTGTTTTGTCTTATCCGCCGTTTCAGACGGCCTTTAGGTAAAGATTGTGATATTATGCAAACATAAACGATTTTTACACTTTTGGCAGACCTTACCCTGTCTGCCAAAATGTCATTAAAGGTTTGCAAATGCTTTTATTCATTGAAAACTGTTATTGCCGTTCGTGGTAGTCCGTATTGAATCTTATCGTTTTGAAAAATCTGAATTTAAGGCTACTTCTTGTCCGTTGTTGTTCGCGCTAGTGCGTGGCAATCCTTGAAAAAAGTGGGTATGATTTGGGGTATCCCCTCACACATACCCGCTTTTTTTATGCTCAACGATACCCAAATACGCAAGGCGAAACCAGCCGAAAAGCCTTATAAATTAACTGATTCCAACGGCCTTTATATCGTAATAAATCCGAACGGCTCAAAACTGTGGCGTTATCGATTCAGAATCGATGGCAAGGAATCCGTTTTTTCAATCGGCGCATATCCTGAAATCTCGCTTGCTGAAGCGCGTGAGAAGCGCAAGGAAGCGCGGTTACTTGTTCAGCAGGGTATTAACCCAGCCAAAGACAGGGCGGATAAGAAACGCCAAAATACGCGCCAAAACAAAAACACGTTTCAAGCGATTGCCGAAGAATACTTTGCAACCAAGACAATCAGCAGAGGCAGTATTAAGGCCGCGCAGAGTATGCTTGAGCGTTATGCCTATCCGATTATAGGCGACACACCGATAACCAAAGTAACGCCGCGTCAAATCATGGAGTGCCTCGATATATGCAAAGACAAAGGCGTTGTCGTTTCCGGCATCTATACGCGCCAGCATATGAGCGCAGTGTTTCTATACGCTATCCGCACAATGAGGGCAGAGGTTGACCCTACTCTTGCGTTTGCCGGTTATCTCAAACGCCCAGAGATAACCCACGCCAAAGCGATGACCGTTGAGCAAATCAAGGCGTTCAAGAAAAGCCTAGAAAACTATAACGGCTCATTTGTCGTTAAAAAGGCCGTGCAGTTGCTTTTATACACAGCCGTCAGGACAATTGAAGCAAGGCGGGCGGAATGGGCTGATATTGACCTACAGACAGGCATTTGGCGCATACCTGCCAACAAAATGAAGAAAGCACGATTGCACATTGTGCCGTTATCTTGGCAGGTCGTTGAGATTCTGAAAGAGTTGCAGGCATTCACTGGCTCAGGCCGCCTACTCTTCCCCAATAGCAGACGGCCTGATGATATGATTTCAGCGACAACCATCAACAGGGCTTTAGAGTATATGGGGCTGACTATCTCAGGGCATGACTTCCGGGCAACTCTTGCAACCAATCTGTCTGAAATGGGCTATGAGCATGAACACATCAAGGCGCAACTTGCTCACGCCAAAGACAATCAGACAGACGCGGCATATTTTCACGCCAAATACATCACGCAACGCAGGCAGATGTTGCAAGATTGGGCTGATTTTATAGATAGCCTATAATTACTCCATTCGCATTAAATGGCTGAAATTATTGGAATATTTGAAGAATAAATAAGAAAAAGGCCGCCTGAAATCTAAGACGGCCTTTGTTTTATCGAAGAGTATCAGATAACGCCTTGTGCCGCGCCTTGCAGTCATTGTACAAGCCGATGACTTGCAACGACCACGGCAATACATCCGCGCCTGTTCCGCCCTCAAGTTTAGGCAGGTTCGGGCATGGTTGCACAAGGTCGGCAGGCGGTTTAATTGCCGTCGGCAATGGCGGCATTGATGACTGACAGCCCATCAGAATCAACACAGATGTTGCGAAATACAGGCTTTTCGACAATCTTTTGCACTTGCACATAACGCACCCTTTCCTTTTCTTCACGCACGGCTTTGCCGGTCTGATATGCAACGGACGATTCACGGTCTTGCTTCGCTTTTTCAATCGCGGAATCTTTCAGACGGCCTGAAATTTCCGCCGCCATGGACTCACGTCCGCGCTTGTATTGGGCGGCATGGTCGTATTGCCACGCGCCCACAATCAGCACGAAACAAACCGCGATCAGAATCAGTTTCCAGTTTTTAAGTAGCAGTCTGTTCATAGGTTTTCAACATCGCTTTGTAGTTTTTAATTTCGCTTTCGGCAAAATCAAACGCTTTCAGGTCTGCTTCTTCGCCTGCCTGTTTGCGTTTTTCTTCCCATTCAGCAATACGCGCTTTCAGAAATTCAACAGGATTCATGGCTATGCCTCACTTGCACCATGCGCGGCGGTTGCCGTAACAGATGACAAAACATAACGTTCAGGCGCGGGGCTAGACTGCACCGCCTTGCCATCCACCAGCTTAGACGGCCAGAAGTAGCCGTCAATATCAGCAGGGTTAAACGGCACAATAGACACGGTATTGCCTTGATTGCCACCTAAACCAAGAATCTGACCTTTGGCGTTTTTGCCGACCACGAAGAACACATGGCCACCACCTTGTCGGGATTTAACCGCAATGCAACCATAAGCAGGTTTTGACAGCTTCGTCAGCCCGGCACTTGCCCACGCTTTCGCACGGTACCAGTCTTTAATGACCGCGCGGCCACTCTTGCCTAAGCAATGACCGACAAACAAACCGCACCATGGCGTTTCATCTTCAAAGTACCAAGACTTTGCCGCGCCGGGGAATGTTCCCATATCTTTCAGCCACGACACGATTGTCGGGTTATGCGCTTTCGTGCCGACAATCTCTTTCAGGCCAAGATGTTTTTTAGCCTCTTTAATCCATTCCAATTCTTGCATTTTTACTTCTCCATTAAAAAAGGTCGTCTGAACTTTCAGACGACCTGTCGTTACTCTTTATCGATAAATTTGTCAGCCGTTTTCTTCGCCCACTTCTTCATCATTCCGGGGGCTAAGGTTTTGACGGTGTCCATGGCGTGGCCTGTCAAAATGCCGACAAACGCACCGGCAATAGCACAGGTCCAAACCTGATTTACCATCAAAAACCGTTCCACTACCGCTGCCGCTGCCACTGCCGATACAACCGCCTCAAATACGCTTGAGACAATCTTGTCGTGGTCTTTGATACTCGACCACGCACTACCGACAATGCCGCCCCCTATGGCAAACAGGTAGCCAAATTGGAAAAAATCCATTATTCCCCCTTTAGGCCGTCTTTCAGTTTTTCGCCCGAAAACAAGAATTTAAGTGAGTTATTTCCAGCCAAAAGGCACAAGAATGACAGAATCGGCGGAATGACCATGCCTGTATGAGCAGGCGGAAACGCTCCCCAAAACGCCTGAGCGGTCAAGTACCAAATGAACGCCGACACCAGCAATAAATAGCCTGAAAATACGTTTCCGCGGTACGTCTGCCAGTACATCGCCAATAACTGCAACAAGCCGATACCGCCGAAAACTGGAATCAAGATAGATTCGGGTATCGTTTTGAATTTGTAGTAAATCGGCCAGTCATAGATATCGACAGGCGAAAACGCAAACACGGCGGCATAACCAATCATCGACAGCCCACTGGCAAACTCAACAACGCGCGTCCCAGTGCCAAACAGCCACTTTTGAAAACGTACAGGCAGAAAACGCCATTCCAACACATACTTAACCCATTTCAATGAGTTACTCATTTCCAATCTCCAAATAAAAAGGACTTTTTGACAAAATTATCAAAAAGTCCGGTTACAAAAAGCCATCAAAATTATGGCAAACTAGTAGGCCACGGGTCGTTAGTCAGATACATGATAGAACTTACCCGAATATCCCCGATATCTCGGTCAGTAGGAACAGGGTCAGTAAACTGGAAACGTAGCATATTGCCATCGCCTGGCCCACCTAAATACCATGTCCCGTACGGCGTGCCCTTGTCGTTGTGGATACCGCCAATCAAGCTAAATTCTGACCGAAACCCTTGCGGCACTTGTTTTAAACCTAAAATAAAAACGTTCCGCTCCCTGTCCGATGGCTGAATAGAATACCCCGGGCCGCCACGGCGCACGATACCGAACCAACCCCATTGCAAGCCGCCGAATTGATACATCACAGTATCGTTTTTGCGTCTAACTTTTAGATATGACTCGCCCAATTTTGAAACAATGTTCAGCGTTCGCCAGCCAGTATCGCCAGTCAAAACCTCCCAGCCTTGATTATTGTTTCCCGTTCGTTTTATCCACTTCAACGCGCCATTAGTAGCTTCTGTGTCCACGTAGGTAGTACCGACTGGAGCGGTAACCTTACCATTTGGCATACCAGTGCCGTGTATTTCATACTCGTTGGCTTGCCCAGCAGGCGTGTTTGCGGCTGGCTGACTTGGTAGCGTTACACTTCCACCGCCATCTGACAGCGTGAGTGTGTTTCCGGACAGGGTCAGTTTTTGCGCGGTACCTACACCGTCACGGCCATCTCGCCCCCGCTCACCTTGCAAACCTTGAGGCCCAATAGGTCCTTGCAAACCTTGCTGACCTGTTTCCCCACGTTGCCCTTGTGGGCCAGTCAATCCTTGCGGACCTTGTGGTCCTATCGGCCCACGCTCGCCTGTATCTCCTTTATCACCCTTAGCACCAGGCAAACCATCTGCGCCTCGTTCGCCTTTTATTCCGGGCAGGCCATCTGCTCCTTTTGGTCCAACAGGTCCAATTGGGCCTTGCTCCCCTCGCTCGCCTTTCGCGCCCGGTAAGCCGTCCGTTCCTCGTTCGCCCGGAATCCCTCGTTCACCTGTATCGCCTTTTGCACCAACCGCGCCATCTTCGCCTTTCTCTCCTCGTTCGCCTTTGAACCTAGCGAGAAACTCTTCAAAAGTGCCGGTAAAGCCAAGCTCCCTTTTAGCGCGGTCGTACAGGTCTTGCCCTGCACCTTGAGCAATGGCGGTTTCCTTAACGTCAATCTCAACAGACGGCGTTTTGTCAGACAGGGTAAATACATATTCCGTCATAGCGTAATAACCTCCAGTAAGCAAATCTCGCCACGAATAAGCGTGTGCCGTGTCGATACGTTCAGAATATCGTACTTGGCACGTCTCCACTTCACGTTTTTGGAAAATTCAGGCGGAAACTCTAGCGTTAGGACGTTTTCAGCCACTTTGATATTCGCTGTAGCCTCGAACTTATTGCCAGTATTAGGCACGACCATCATTTTCAAATTGGCGGTCGATAAATCAAACGGCTTGCCGTCCGCCGTTACCGTTACCTCGAAACGCCGTGCATTTCCGCGCGGTATCTCGATGTTTATAATCGGGATTTCCGCTTTGATTTTAATCATAACTCCCCCTTTCAGGGTTTTTGACGTTTACAAAAAAGCCGCCTGAACCATTCAGACGGCCTGACCGTTAAACAAATTTGAAATCACGTTTCATCTGCTTCAAAAGCTTTGCCAAATCTTTTTTATGGATAAAGTCGCCGCCTGTTGAGTTGATAATAATCGTGCTGTCGTCGCCGCCAGATTGACCTGCCATTTCACGGATGGTTTGGGCGTGTTCAGCCGGCAAAACCATCTCATTCTCGTGCAACTGAGTAAGAGGGTTGATACCTGCCGGAATATCCCAACCACCTGCTGCCGATGGAATCCGTGTTGTGGTCGTGGTCGTTTGAGAACCGCCACCACCGCCCATCAAGCCCATCACCGCTGCCATCATTGCCGCCATTGCTGCGACAGCAAGAATCGGGCCAACATAAGGAATACCAGCTTGTGAAGATGCAGCCCCTGATGCCGCTTGAACGGCATTTTTGCCAACAACTGTCGTCGTTTCTGTCGACTTGGTTGCCACAGTCTTAGCCGCTGCCGCTGTTTCCAGCGTATCTTTAGTGCTGAAAATCATCTTGTAAATCGCCGATTCCTGCACCATGCGCTGCATCATGCCCATCAGTGGCTTTGTAACCATTTCCTGAATAAAGGTTTGCCCCATACTTTTGAAAAAGTTATTCATGGCCGTGCGGAAATTCTGCGTACGCGTGAGCATAGCTGAAAACGCCTGCCCCATCTGTTGCTGCGCTTCTTGCCAAACGTTCTTACCACCGTCCTGAAGCATTTCCATGACGTTCGGCGCGTCTTTCTGGCGTTGGCTTTCGCGTTTACCCTCATTCTTCGCCTGCGTCCGCTCATGACCTTGCCCAAGTTCCGCCATTTGCGCTTTAAGCTTATCAATGGCCGTCTGACTATAAGTCGGGTCTTGTTCAGCAAGTGCGATCCGTTCTTGCAATGCGTCATAGGCAATCTGATAACGGCGGTTTTCAAACTCGATTTCCAAATCAAGGCGTTCGAGTTGCGAGATACGGCCCTCAGATAACGCTTGGTCGGCAGCATCCTTTTCCATCTCAAGCTTATGCTTGTCCAGCTTCTCCCATTCAGCCACCTGATTCATTTTCACTTCAGTTGACTGCTTCGATAACTGGTCTTCAAGGGTCAGGATTTTTTCACGCAGTTTCAAGCCTGTTTTACTACCAGCATCAACTGTTGCCATTTTTTCGCGCCAGTAGGCAGCCTCACGCGCTAAATCCCATTCTTGATGCGTGAGCGTTTCGCGCTGCATTTCGCGGTGTGCAAGTTTTTGGGCTTTGATTTCCTCTTCCCAGCCTTGCATCGGGTCTTGAGCCGCTCCTGAGCCGCCTGCATGACCCTTTCCACCGCCTTTACGTCCACCGCCTTTGCGACCTGAGCCACCTCCACCGCCGCCGGTCGGCGCGTGAGCTTTGGCAGAACCACCGCCGCCACCGCCGCGCATGGCTTTGGCTTCGTGGATATTGGCCGCGCGTTCCTTGATGGCATTTGCCATTGCTCCGGCGCGGTCTTTCGTCATGCTGTCTGCAATACGACCGCCAAGCCCGCCGTCATTCATTCGTCCCATTTGGACATTGTTCAGCTTTTCAATGCCCGAAACGCCGACCATAGACGCGGCTTTGTTGGCAAAGTCAATCATGCTGTTAATCATGCCGACCGCTTTGTTTACCATCCACTCAATTGCGGAAATAAACACGTTGCCAATGGCCTTGCCAAGATTGGCAAAGAATTGCGGCATATTGTTTGCGGCTTCTTTAATCAACATCCAGCCGGTTGCAAAGGCGTTGATATAGACGTTGACATACGCCCCGATGGTGCTTGAGATTAAGCTCATTACGCGCTCAAATACCGCCGACCATCCGCCGACATTCTCGTCAACCCATGCCGTCAATTCGCCAAACCATGATTTAACGGTATCGACAGCTTCGCCGATGGTTTCCGTGATGACTTGCCAGACGGCCTGAATCACATCAGACAAATTCGACCAGCCATCGCCGAAAACGTCTATTTCATCGCCAAATTGGGCAATAAGTCCGATGACCGCGCCGATTGCGACAGCCACAATCCCAAACGGATTTGCAAGCAAAGCCACATTCAAGGCCAGCGTTGGCGCAACAGCGGCCGCAACAGCAACGGCAAACCCTGCGACAATCGGGACAACTAAATTCAGGTTATCGGCAATCAGTTTAATAACGGCGGCGATTCCCGACATTGCGCCGCTGTCGTTCAGCAGTTTGGAAACCATGCTTTGCCAGTTATTTGAAAATACCGTCAAAGCCTGCCCCATCGTCATAGGCATTTTGGCCGCCTGCTCGCCGAATTTCTCAGACGCGCCGGATATGGCTTTAAAAATCACATCCGCCGTCAATTGCCCCTCACTGCCCAGCTTTTTAATCTCGGCGCGAGACTTGCCCATGTATTCCGCAATCGTATCAAGCAGAATCGGCGCGGCTTCAGCAATGGATTTAAATTCATCGCCTTGTAACACGCCGCTACCCAAGGCCTGCGACAACTGCATAAGCGCGGCGGCCTGTTGTTGCGCCTGTACGCCGCCGATAGCCATCGCGTTATTGGTTGCCTCGGTAAAGGTCAAAATCTCCTGTTGCGTGTAGCCGTAGTCTTTCAAAGCGCGGCTTGTGGAAACATACAGATTCGACGTTGATTCCAATGAGGCGCGCGTATTGTTGGCCACGTCCAATAACTGACGTTGTACTGCCAAATACTCGCTTTCAGACGACACAACCTGTCTGACTTGTGCGTTGATTGACTGCATAGCGTCGGCAGTGTCAAGCATGGACTTGGCAAATGACAGTGACGCGAATCCTGCCAAAACTGATCCAATTTTACCCAGCCCACCAGCGGCCGCCGAAGCCTTGCCGTCCGTCTGTTCAAGCTCGCTGTTCAGCTGCTGAACCTTGCGCTCGTAGGTTTCCACGTCAATCGCGCCAAGATTCAACAGTTGGTTAACTTCTGCCAGCTTCGCCTTAAACTGCTCCATCGGTGTACGCGTTTCTTCGTACACTTTCCGCGCCGAAGAAGAGATTTTGTTAAACATCCCCTCTTGTGCATCGCCAAGATTTTTAAAAGTCGATGGGTTGACATGAAACGCCTGTTCCATCGACTTTTTCATATCGTCAAAATGCGTTTTCAATCGCGCTTTGACGTTACCAATGGCGTTTTCAATGGCCTTTGAAGCCGATTCCGCAGAATTTGCCGCTTGGTTGAACCCTGCCGCCGTGCCGTTTTCGACGGTTATTTTGATTTTTGCTTCTAAATCGCTCATACGACCGCCCATAAAAAAGCCCGTGAATCATCACGGGCGTTGTTTCAAATTTAGATTAGGCTTCAATCAACTCGGCACCTGAAAAGACGCTTTGTTCATTTCCCTGTTCAACTGCTTTGCCGTACAGCCAAGCGCGTGATACTTCCGCGCCGTCAGGTAAGCCGTTCACAGTAACAGAATGGGAACACAGCGGATTACGGCCTGCTTCGTATGCCTTTTTAGACACATAACCGTTCATTGTTGCCGTAACAGTGTTGTACTTGTAATCGATACCTACATATTCGATTACATGATAGTTCGCCACTGCGCCGGTGCTTTCGTCTTCGATTTCGTGGTTGATTGCAATTACTTGTTTTGCCATGATTTTCCTTTCAATAGGCATAAAAAAACCCGCAAATGCGGGCAAAATAATTTCAATATTTAATTTCCGTAACCCAATGGGATACCGTCTAGGTCAACCATAAAAATATAAGTGCTGCCGGGCGTTGTCCATCCACTCATAGATTGCCACCAACCATTGCCGCTACCTAAATTAACTAAGGCGTGTTGTACCGTGTTTTCATCACGGAAAAAGAACCCTTCCGCCAATTCAGCCGCGTAATCAGTAGTAAACCCTCCCGGCACATATACACCTCTGTTATAAAGATGAAGCATAGCGCGCCTAACATAAGGAATAAAAACTCCTAAATTATCAGAATATTTCCGATAAGCACTTATATCAACCTTATAGTCTTTTTTCAAATCAGGGGACTGGTCGTAAGACAATTCATGAAACGATACAAGTTTTAGCCTGTACCAAGCGGAATGGTAAACCAATTCCCCTTTATCATTCCATAATTTCAACCCCGCCCCACGTTCAGGCGGTTGCCATATATCAAAAATATAATATTCGATAGGGTCTTTTAACGTGAAGTTGTGCCAAATAAAGATATTAAACCCTCTATCCGTACCCTGATACACTGATTTTTCAGTTATAGGCAGCGCAGTTACCTTACTGTTATAATCGTATCCTCTTGGTTTCAATACGATTACAGGATAATTCATCCCTTTGGTATCAATAAAAGTTGCCTTACTATCCCCATTTTTAAAAAAATCTTTGTCATATAGCAAACCTGACTTTCTTAAATGAAAATTTTGGTATTGATTGCTTATCGTAACTAATGGTGCGCCGCCGTTTGCATTAAATATCTTAAACATAAGGGCAAATCCCTAGAACTAAATTAATATAATCCCCTTTTTCATTACTCGCTCCGATCGCATTATCGCCATAAATCCACCCAATTTCAGGACTATTATAAAATTCGTATGAATAATGAACTTTTATGCCATCAATCCTAATTTCAGGCCACCCCGTCCCATCAATATCTGACATTGTGATAAAGTGAAATACCTTAAATCCATCAGGAATATTCGCTAATTCAGGAACCTCAATATATCCTTTCCATCCTTTGCTAGACGTAGGGAGTTTGATTATTTTTAATAATTGAGGAAACCGCGAATCTACTTTATCACGCAATGTTCCGTCTTCATTATAGACTTTCAACCCTGCCGCCATTCATTCTACCTCCATAAAAGAGGCCGTCTAAAACCTAGACGGCCTTTCTTACATTGACAACTCAACAATAAGAACCCCTCGTTCGTTAAAGAACTGGATTTTATCATTCGTCATCTTCAGCCCAACATTACCGGACGCAGCAGATATTGACACCCTGCCGTTATTATCGACAGTGAACTGACCATTACCAAGATTCAAACTGCCGCCGTTAATGTTGCCCATATTGGCAGAAATAGCAGACAAGTTATTCACTTTCAGCTTATCAGCTGTGATACTTCCAGCCGCCATTTCACGCGCTGTAACGCTCCCAGCTTTCAGGCGGTTTGCGTTCAGCGTATTTGCCGTAATTTTGTCGCCATGAATATCCCCGGCGTTCAATCTATCGACAATCGCTTTGCCGTTTACCACCAGTTCACCGTTTACGCCGACACGGTTTTTCTGCGTATCAACCACAAACGGGAACACGTCGGCCTTACCAGTCGAACCAACGCCGAAGCGGTCTGCGTTCACAATAAACTTGCTTTCGGGCGTTCCGTTTTTCGGCGTGGTTGCCAAGCCGTAGCCCGCCACCTTGCCGTTAACGTCAACCTTGACAGTGTATTGCGCCTCCAAGCCGTTAATACTTTGGGCGTGGGTTTGCACCGTTGCTACACTATCCTCTGACGCCGGTGTCCAGTCGGTCGCAACAGTGCCACGCTCCAGCTTAATACGGTCAATTCGTGAGACAGTTCTACCGCTATTCGGGCCACAATAAATCAATAAGCGGTCGTTTGATGGGTTGTTCTTCGACCGCCGCCATGTTGTTGACAGTCGATAAACCCCATCAGACACTTTCTTCATTGCGCCTAACCAGTTCCAAGAATCCGAATTGAACGGCCAAAACGCTTCGCGGTCACTGCCCAAATCCCCCCAAATCGTTACAGTAACCGGCTCGCCCTCTTGTAACGAATTATCCGTCATTTGATATGACTGAATTAAATAGTTGGAATTTTGAACTTGCGTTGCGGAATCTCGGATTAAGTTTCTGCCTCCGACAGATAAGTTATTGAGTTTCGAGGATACTTGTTCAATCTTGCTTACCCTCTCACGCGTTTCCGCTTCGATTCGTGCATTCACACTGCCTGCACCGTTGCCGTCTATCAGTGCGATTTTGTCACGCAAAGACTTGTTTAAATTGCTTTCCGCTAAATCCGTGACTGACACATCAGCAACGGTAAAAGCAATACTGTTGCTGACGTGCATGCCGTCTTTGCCAAAGCTGTCATAACCGGCGGCGCGTAAATAATAGGTTTTACCCTTTTGTAAATCCTTTCCGTTGCATTTTATGATGGGAACAAATGTTTCTGCCCCGTCATAGGCTTTATTTGCGTCTATTGTTGGGACAGCCTGATTTTCAGACACCCAAATGACAATACCTGCAAAATCCTCTTCAGACGGCATGGCGCATTTGAAAAACGCCTGACGCAAACCGCTGTCAACCTCAATTCCTTGCAATGCTTGCAGTTGCGGATTTTGAGCGGCTACTTGCGCCCAGTTGCCAGTTTTCCCAGTAACCGCACGCCCACGAACTTTAAAGACAACATCACGCACTTGACCGCCGTCAGCTTTCATATCGGCCTGTGTGTAGGTAAATCCGTTGTCAACGATACCGTTCAAGCTTCGCAGTAGTTTTTGCGTATTACCTGCATAAACCTCTACATCGTAGGTATCAGCGCCGCCCAACTTATCCCAAGCAATAACGGCTTCTTTGCCGTATGCCCAAGATGATGTGAGGCGTAAATTCTGAATCTGCCCAAGCGGTGCGCCCTTGATGGTATAGGAATATGCCGGAACTTCTGCAAGTTCCTGCACACCGCTACCAAAGACGTTAAAAGACACCAGCTTAACCCAAACCGTGCGTCCTACCCAGTTCGCAGGGACGGCGTATTTGAACATCGTTTCATCGATACGCACAAACTGACTGCCTGCATTGTGTCTATCGATGGTTGAGCCATACGCACCGCGCGTCAGATTTCCAAGCGTGTAACGTCCCACGCCTTTTAATTCGGCAGTTTCGTAGGCTAAAAACTCGCCGTCAACATAACACAAAGTCAATAAATCGCGGCTGTCTTGCTCCGTTCCGCCTGTCATTTGCCCGGCAGAAATTTCAACATTCAAAGTGTTGGCGCGGTCGAAAACTGCACCGCTTGCCAAAGGCGCGGACAGTGAGCCGAAACGTGCTTTCTTGTTGGTTGCGCCGATTCGCGTGTAGCTGTCGCCATCGGTCGAAATCCACACTTCAGCGCCACCCCACATATCGCCGCCAGCGGTTGCAAGCCAAATCTGAGGCTCGCCGCCAGTCAGTTGTAAAGGCGCTTCAAAAATAACAGGCGCATGGGCATTACCGGGCGATTTGTTGTAATCGGCGGAATAGCCTAATGACGGCTGTGTAGGGTAAGCCGTAGCCGTAGCTGCACCCATCGGGAAATCTTCGGCCTTGACGGTCAAAACACCCTCTTCGTCTTCTTCAATTTCAATGATTCGGACAGGCGTTTTATCAAGCCCCAAACCCTCGTCTGTCAGCGTTACCAAGTCCATAGGCTCAAGCAGGCAGTATTTCAAACCAAGCTTAAACTCATATTCATTGCGAACGTACAAGGCACGCTGTAACAGCAGTTGCGCTACATGGTTTGCGACTTTCGCGTCGCAGATTCCGTGCATTTTTACCGCATCTTTAGGGCGCAGGCCGTATTGCTCAATATTCGCCTGGTCTTTTACTTCGGCCACAGCAATATTGTAGTCATTCGCGCGGTCGAGATACTCAACCTGTATTTGGTTGTAGGCGTCAGCGTTGGTTTTGCGCTCAACCTTTAAAGGGTCTTCCGCGCCTGATACGATAAAATCATCATCGGTCAAGTCGTAAACAGGTGTCAGGTTTGGCACATAGGCCGCGCCGTTTCCTGATAACTTCACGTCGCCATAAGGGACAATTTTCAGACGGCCTTGCGAAAACACTGCCGCGCTATTGGTCTGTTCCAACAGTTCGGAAATGTTTTGCTGTGCCTCAGTTTGCTCACTGTAAACAGGGCTTAAAAAGATTCCAGCCGCGCGGCAGTAAACGCCGTAAACGCTCGTGTCGCCTAAGTTTTCAACAGGAAATCCGCAACCGTAGTTCTGATTCGTCAGCATGTCGCGGATAATTTCGCTCGGATTTGCATCAGGGATTGAGGACGAATACCCCATTTTCCCGATAACCTCGAAATTATGGCTGTAAATTTGCGCTGATTTTGTCAGTTCGTAATTTGGGCTGTAAATATAAGCCGTGCCGGAATAGTTGATTGCTTGCGCTTGGTGCTTAGGCTGTTGCAGATGCGTCCAAGTCGGCTGTTCATCGCCGCCTTTTGCAAGATTCAGGCGCAATTGTGAAAGCGATTCAAACTTTTCTTTATCGCGCCAAATACGCCCGATTCCCTTAATCTCGCCCTCGCACAAGGCCATCATGACGGCGGCTTCGTAGGTGTAGGAAATATCCTCTTGTTTTACGCCGCCGCCGCCCTTACCGCCCTGTCTGGTCGTTGTCTTGGTCTCAATAGTGGTAAAGTCTCCGTACCAAATCAAATTACCAGCAACACGCGCCCGACCGTAAACAACAGGCAGGGTCAATCCTTGAGATGATTGCTGAACCTGTAGGGACAGAATCCGTTGTTCAGAATTTGAAATAGTGGAAGTCTTACCGCCCATGAGTAACCTCTAATTTATAAATAGCCTAAATCTTTCGCTTTTTGAATGATTTTCCCGGCAATAACTGCTTCAACCGCTGGTAAGAAATGCGCTCCGCCGTCATGCGACAGCGACAACGGCATTACTTTGTCTTTTTGCGCCTGTTTATCAGCCTCGTTCGGTGTTATTCCTGTATCAGTCCAAATCTGATCGGACGTCATGTACTCTTCAATATCCCAAACGTTGTTGCCGTATTTTTCTCTGAGCCAGTTATTAAACTGGTCTTTCAGTTCCCAGCGGTAGCCGTGAACCTCTTTCGACCAACCCGGCTTATTGTCTGCCCAAATCGGCAAAACGATAAAACGCGGCGATTCATGCGGCTGAATTTGACCGATGCACTTCTCAATATACATCTTGACGCGTTCTAAAACCGTCTGCCAGTTGCCGATATTTGCGCCGTTAATATCATTCTTGGCCGTCGCCAGCACGCAAATGCCATCCTCTCCACCGCTGTTTTTCAAGCGCACAGGGTAACGTTTGCCCGGTGTAACGTTTTGTATGTATTCATCACGCGGAATCACTTTTACGTTAGGCGTTTGGCCTGAAATCGCAGCCGTGATTTTCTCGTCGATAACCGCTAATGTTGAGTGCATACTAAAAGGCACTGTTCCCTCGTGATACACGAGTTTGCCGTCAACCATTGCGCCATTAGCTCGTGCCGGGATTGTGCTGACATCAAAAACAATATCCACAGGACTGCCATTCATGGACATCAGCGCGTATGAGGCCAAGCTACCGCCTTGTGCGTTATTGATAACAGGGATATTGTCTTTTTTCGCTACGGCGATTGCCTGCTCACCGATTCGCGCGTTTGTGGAATCGCCGAAGAAATTCAGGCTTCTTACTAAATTCTTAGGCTGCGTGTTAGGGCTATTTGACGGGGGCGTTGCCGGTGCTGGCGTTACTGGTGCCGGTTTAGGCTGAATCGGTTTTACAGGCTTACCCATCGCCATTGCTTCCCTCATTTCGTCAAGTTCCGCCCGTAATTGATGGTAATCGCCGCCCAATCCGTAAACCGTTAATTGGATATTCATTCGCTTGCTCCAAAAGTAAAAAATTTCATCGGACGGCCTGAAAGTTCGGCCTGATCCAACTCATCCAAAACCACACCGCGCCCGATGTAGCTGTGAATAATTTTGTTGTCGCCAACATAAACTGCACCATGTGAAAACGTGCGCCCAAACTTCCAGACGACAACATCGCCCGGTTGCGGCGTGTCGGTCTCATGACAGACTTTTAAAACCCAGCCAAGATAACGCTCCTCGTCTCTGTGCAAGTGCCAGTCTTGAGGATATGGTCGTGGGTCAAAATCAGCAGGCAGTAAACCAGCCTCCCGATAGATTGCGACAAGAATCATCGCGCAATCTACACCAGCACCCTTAACCATCGCTTGATGATGGTACGGCGTACCAAGCCACGAATAAGCCTCTTCGACAATCCGTTTTCTTAAATCCATTTCAGACGGCCTCATTTAAACCACCGTATCAGCAGATGGGATATAAGGGAAACCACGGAAATGCACGATGTTGTCAAACTTGTCTTTGCAAGTGCTTTGCCTTTTGTCGCAGCCCGGATAGATTTTGAACACATCGCCTGCGCGTGGGGGGTGTGGTAGTCGCAAAGCAAAAGACAGCGTGCCATCCTTATGTTCCTTAACAGTGCGCGTCAGCCCTGCATTAAGGCCGCTTGTAAACTTGATGACGCCTTGGTTAAACCAACCGTTTGCCTGTGTCAGGTTGCAAGCCAGTTCCGTGCCGGTCGTGCTGTTTGCGGTTACGCGGCCATTCACAGTGAATTTCTCGCGGTTGACTTTACAGCCACCGTCATAAAGTGTCCTCATGCAACCGGCCTGATAGATATTGCGTGGGCTTGATACGTTCAGCAGTTCAATATCCGATTTGACGTCAACCTTGACGGACGACCTGCTACCCGACACATCCGACACGCGGCCGGAAAAGATAATGACCGTGCCGACAGGTTCAGGATTGGGCGTAAGGAAATCACGAAAAAAGACACGCTCAATAACCACCCTTGCGCCGTCCAAAGCACCGCCAAGCGCGGCCTCTGCCCATTGCAAGCCCTCAAGCCGATAACTTGGCTCGGCGGCGATTTGCAACGTATTGGAATCAACATCAAGTCCTACCGCCGTTCTTGTCGCGCCGCGTTTGATAATCAGCTTGTAAGCCTCGTATTGATTCCCCTGCCATGTGACAGGTTTATCAAAGTTCGTATGACGCAACACTTGCCCATTTGATAAGGTAATCGTGAACAAATCGGCCATCAAAAACCTGTCCTCGTTATGAAGCAGATTCATTAATTCAGCGCTTGCACTTTTCATAATTTTAAACTCGTAAACTCGATTTTCTTCGCGCTCCACAAATGACCAATGAAGTTTTCGAAATCCACCGTATCAGATGTAAAGCGGACGCGGAAATAAAAACCACCTGTCCATGTGATGGGTCTGCCGGGCGTTTGCGGTGTGTTCAAAACCAATACGCCGTTATTGTCTATCGTGAAATCACGGCCATGCGTCAAGGCAACGCCGCCAACTTTAACCACCGGCACGCCTTTAACCGCTAAAACAGGCTCGGTAAAGCCACCGTAATTACGCACAAGCTGGTATCTCGTTACGCCCTGAACGACATTCCCGATAAGCTGTTCTGTAACCTTGTTATCTGTCGGATCCTCGTACAAGAAGCTGTCGAAACTTCCACGCCGCTCATTGAAAAAGCCTGCCAGCTTCTCAAGCTCATTGATTGAGGCTTTTGTTCTCAACACTTCAAACGACAGCGAGAATTTCCATTGTGGATAAGTGTAGTAAGCGCTGCGAATCTCACGCCCTGAAGCTGACTTTTGAATATTGGTACTCCAAACAGCCGTTCTTTTGCGCCCCAACTTCAAGCCGGGGAACGTTGGGAAAACTGCGTTACTCATATCAAATAATCCCCTTCGCTTTCAGTAATGCGTTAAATTCATCTTCAGACAGTTTGTTACCGCCAAGCATACCGATGGCCTCCGCCTCGTCTGTTTCGCTCTGTACGGGGCTGGATGACGGCTTAATGCCCATGTATGAGGCTACCAAGATATGCACGGGCGGATGTTCACGCCAATAGTCATTTAAATGCCCGATTCGCGGCAAATCCAAGTTATCTGCGACATAATCCCACGTCCACCCTGTTGAGGCGCAGACGTGGGCAATCATCGCGCCGAAACTTAAACCGCCGCCTGAGCTTCCCCCGCTTGCGCGGCTTCCTGTTCCTTGCGTTTCAAGCCGGAAACGTCCATCACAGCGGCGAATACTTCGTTCATGTTGCCAATATCAATCAAATCAGCCACTTCTTCGCGTGTCATGTCAGGGTAATTGCGGCTCATGGCGGCATAGGCGCAATCGATAACGGTAGAAATCTGTTTTGCGTCTTGCACGTTGCCGTCAAACGCACCAATTTGGCTTTGCAACTGTTCCAACGCGCCTAAAGCGATCGGGGGAATAACATATTCAGTACCGTCCAGTTCAACGGTCACGCCTTTAATTCGTACGGTCATTTCGTTTTCCTTTTTTGGGGTAAATGAAAAAAGGCCGTCATTTTCAGACGGCCTGCATTATTACTCTTGAATCCACAACGTGCCGACTTTAAAGCCTGCTTCATCGGTTGAGGCAGTAAAGTCAATTTCAGGCACGGAGAAATCATCGTTTTTGGTTGAGAATAAGCCCAGTTTGCCACTGGTTACGCTTTCCAGTTCCAACAAGGCTTTTTTGCCTTTAAACTGGGTCAGGTATTTCAGTTTAAAGGTCGGCGTGTTACCCATCGCCATATTAGTCAGCTCAATTTTCTTGGCAGACGGCATGGATACTGTGTAGGTAAAGCTAGGGTAAACTGTTTTGCCTTTATCCGCCTCGTTGAACGAGTAAACGCCGTTTGCGCTAACGGAGTATTGGCCTGCTTTCGGATTACTGGCCACTTTAACCATAGCCGTACCATCACTGGACATAACACCTTGGTCTTCGACGAAAGTACCGCCCGGCGCCATGCCAGTCAAAGGAACGTTATATGGCGCTTGAGCCGGAATATCCTTACCGGCAGTATTCGCCCATAACGCTTTCATCGTGCCGGTCGTAAACTCAGCGCCGAAGAACAAAGTATTCAGTGTCAGGCCGTTGATTAACGCGCCCTTAAATTTACCTGAAACTTTGACCTTGCCTTGAGCAACAGCCAGCGCAAAGCGGTTTTGACCGTAAAACTCTTTCAATTCTGCCGACAAGTCAACAGACATTTCTTGCAAGCCCATGATTCGCACGGGCGTTGCGTTTTGCACACGGTTGCCGTAAGCATCCGTAATCATTTCAGCGAATACCTCGCCGCTACCAAACGTCAATTGCATGACATTTCCTTTCTAAATTGCCGACTAAGCGGCGCAAATCATAATTGGGATAATACAGACGGCCTGATTTCCAAGCGTTCCCTCGTCTGTCTCTACCGTACCCTCAACGCGGCAATACTCAACGTCCGCGCCATCGACCACTAAAGCCGTCTTGCCCGTGATTGGGTGTACAGCGTTCACGGCATTACACACCGCATCAATCAGCGGATTCATGATAGGCGCTGGCGGCTCGCCTGCCGTCTGAACATACAAATACACGTCAACACGCAACAGCCATTTCGTCTCTTGCCCTGTTGTCGTTACTGCCTGCATATCGCCTTGAGCCATAAATAACGCTGGTTGGTCGTAGCCCTTTACGTCATTCCAGTGCAACAGTTTGCGGCTCTTGGTTGTAAAGCCGTCTAACGCCTCAAGCTTTGCCCATAGCGCGGAATAAATCGCTTCACGATTCATCGCAATGCCCTTTCAATGGATTTTTGCAAATCAGCCTCAATCTCCGGCTTCATATCGCGTAAAGCCGACCGCAAAAACGACCGTTCAGGCAGTTTTACATTGCGAGAGTGGGCGCGGATTTGCACGTAACGCGGCGATTTCAACGGCCTGCCGAAAGCCTGACGTATCTGCCGCATTGAGGCTTTAACGTTGACTGTTCCGGCAAAGCCATATTCATGCGCCACGCCGTAACGGACATTCGTGTTGACCTCGCCAACAACCAAACCACCCGAACTGGTTACTTGCTGATGTATTGAGCGGCGAAGATTGCCGGTCCGTACATTCAACACCTGCCCAGACAGGCGGTTTTGCATAACTTCACGTTGCAACTTCAAAACCGACCGACCGATTGACTTTTCAACCGCCGACTGCACGCCGTCAGAATAAGCTTTCAAGACAGCCGCTATCGCATCGCCTCCGATAAACTCAACGTTCAGCATTTCAGACGGCCTTTCGCTTGTATTCCATCAAAATGGCGTAAGCTGACGGAGGGATACCGCCCGACTGGCTAAAGCTTGAAAAGGATATGGTCTCCCCTGCAAGGCTTTTACTCTGCACGCCCTTGTTCTCGATTTCGTTCAAGCGTTGCGCTGCGATAATCAAGATAGCCTCCTGAATATCGACAGGCATAGTCTCGTAGCCAGCACGGTACGACACTTCCACGTTACGGATTCCTTGCGCAAAACAGGCATGGCGAATCAATAGCCAGTTATCAAAGTCCCAGTCATCTACCGCGCGTCCGTTGATTTTTACAGACGACACGGAAATGACAGGCCATTGATCCAGCACAAGGCGATTCTTGCCGTTGCCGTTGTATCGCTCGACATAATCCGCCGCTTCGAGTTTGCGCCCGATAAAAGCCTCAACCGCCGCCGATACACCGTCAATCAGGGTCTGAAAATATGTGTCCTGCTTGTCATGGGTAACGCCAAGCCGTTGCTTGAGCGAATCAAGTAGGAAAAGGTCGGTCATCGTTATTCAGTCTTTTCAGTTTCGGCTTGCTCGGCTTCAACCGGCTCTACCGCCTCGGCAGCTTGCTCGGTTTTAGCTTTGCGGCCGCGCTTACCTTTTTCAGGCTCTTCAGCTTCGGCAGGCTCTTCAGCTTCGGCAGGCTCTTCGACCACGTTGCCAAAGCCGAACTGATACAGGAATTGCGCCGCTTCGGCAGGCACTTCGACAACGCCGTTTTCGCCCACTTCGTAGCTTTGGCTACCAAAGGAAACATCGGTAAAGCCCTCAGGTGCTTGTAATTTAACCATTTCAGTCATTTCAAAATCTCCAAAAGAAAGAGGCCGTCCGAAAATTCAGACGGCCTGTTTAGGCTTAACCTACGTTGGTAATCATTCCGAAAGCAGGCATGAACATACCTTGCAACAACTCGTCCACATAGACACCGTATTCATACTTACGGGAACGCAGTGGCCATTCGATTTGGTAATACTCTTGGCGTGTACGCACTTGCAACAAGTTACCCACGCCTTGAACGTAGCCAGGTAGACGGCTTGAGTAGAACAGGTAGGTGCCGGCAGGCAAGTTCGGATGAACCACAATGTTCAATTCGTCGCCTGTGATTTTATTCAGGTACGAACCAACAACAACACCAGCCTTAATGTTTGTGGCGTTGTTTACGTCCACATTCAATTTAATTAGCGGTGCGCCGCCGTTGCCGATAATAAGCTTAGTCAAAGAGGCTAAATCGCGCGCATTGACGTAGATTGTGTCAGGGGATAGGCGATATTTAGAGTAGAAGTTTGCAAAGGCTTCTTCAAACTCATATACGCCGCCTGCACCGTCTGAGGTCAGGCCGCTGCCTTTGTTATCCGACCAATACGCGCCGGAATCAGGCATGGCAATTTGGGTCAACAGGCCGTCAAATTCCAAAACAGAAGTAGAATTGTCCTCAGACGGCAAAGAAGCGGCGGTTTGAGTGCCTTCAGCATCAGCCAAAATATCCACTTTGGCAGAAGTAGTGACCGCGCCCAGTTTTTCAGAACCGGCAGCGCCCCAGAACCAAGCGTAGGCAACCGCGCCGCGAACGGCTGGAACCATAGCGGTTACTTTCTTACCTGTCGCAATACCGGAAACAGAAGCGGCAGCAGATTTTTGAGCAGAACCGCCGCTGATTGTATCGGTCGTGCCGTCCGCGTTTTCGCGTGTGATTTTAGTCGGTACTTGAGCAGTTTTGATGTTCAGGCTTTGACCGATTGCGCCGTTGTTTGCGCCTGCTACGTCCCAATATGCCTGCAAGCCCAAAGCCACGCAGATTACAGACAAGGTGCTACCGCTGATTTTACCCATCGCGTCAGTAGAAACGGCAGCGGTCGGAGTAGGTGTAACGCCTGATTTCAGGCTGGTATTACCACCCAGCAAAATCATTTCTTCGGCAATCATAGTGGCTTGCAAGGTTTGGGCAACCATCAACGCTTTAACGTCCTCGAAGCCGCGTGCAGCGTAATGTGCCTCAAAGGTTTCTTCGTTTTCCAAGCCGATGGCGCGGAATTGCGCGTTACGTTCAACCATTTCGTGATTGATAACACCACCGCGTTTGCCCTCACTGATACCGGCGCGTTGATTACCGACGTTGATATTTGTGATGGCTTTCCAGTTTGAGCCGATGGTGCGACCGCCGCCCACGCGCGGGATACGGTTACGCAACGGTGTCAATACCGGATAGAGTTTTTGCGACGGCGCGGACAGGTCATAGGTTTGCAGGCCAGTGGTAAAGCTGGTCGGCTGAGTAAAACCTTTGTTCAACGGCTCGCCGTTCGCTTGTGCTGACTTCATCAGCTCAATTGTTTCTTGTGTGAGTTGATTCACGTTCATTTATAGCTCCTGATAATAAAAAAACCGCCTGTAAGCGGTGTTACAGACGGCCTGTTTGTGCTGCCTTGACGAGTGTTGCCACGTCATCAAGCGAACCGTCATTCTTCACAATCGGCTCAAAACCGTTTAATGGGTCTTCGCCGTTGTCTTCTGCTTTGCTGATAGCTTTAGTGCTACCTTTAGGCGGCGCTGCCTGTTTCTTCAGGCTTTCGATTTCTGCCTGTGCCTTGGCAAGGGCGTCATTCGATTTTTTCAGCGCGTCTTGCGCTTTTGCCAATTCGTCCACCGATTCAGCTTTGGCAAGGTCGTCTGATTTGTCAGCTTTGGCCGCCAAACCATCAACCAGCTTATCGGCTTCACTTACCGTCAACGCTTTCAGCGATTCGGCAAGGCTGGCTGCTGATTCTTTAATTTGCGCGACAACGTCTTCGTCCGTGCCGTCGTAACCAGCATCATGAATCAGCCATTTCAGCGACACCAAAACATCAGCCAATGATTTGACTTGCCACATTGATTTGGCGACCGGCTCGTCTTTCGGCTTCTCGGCTTTAGCCAAGACTGCTTTCAAAATGGCGATTTCAGATTCAGACAAATTCACGCTTGCCGATTTCTCTGCTTCATCTTCTTTGTCGTCTTTGTCATCTTTCTTATCGCCGTCTGCCTTTTCGGCATCATCGGCAGGCGTTTCATCGGTTTTGTCGGCTGTCTTGTCGTCTTCGTCCTTATCCGCCTCTTCCTCGTCTTTCGGTTTGTCTGCCTTATAGCAGGTAAACACCGCGTCAGGATTGGCAGGGCGATCAACAAGGCTGATTTCTGTCAGCTTCAAGCCCGTAATTTGCGACTTATTCAACTCGTCGCGGGCGGTAACGCTGCCACCGATTGAAAAGCCTTTGTAAACGCCTGTTTTGACTTTCGTCACGGCAACAGGGTCAACGATATGCGCGCCAAAGAATGTGCGCCCATCGTCTTCTACGTTGATTTCAATAGCCGTCCCCGCCGCGTTTGAGCCGTGCATTTCACGCACCGCGCCAAACTTCATATAATCAGGGATGGCCGCTTTCATTGCTTCTGCCGCGATAATCTCGCCGTCCGAATCGACCGCTTCACTTGAGGCATAACCCCAAACTTTGACAGTGCCGTCGTCCTGCGCCTCCATCTTGGCAATTTCCGCGTATAACTTCGCCATTCGTTGCTCCAAAAAAAAAGCCGCCCCACGAAGAGACGGCAAACACACTCACTTCACCCAAAGGAATCAAGATTTAGGCATATCCTCTGCCAAAACAGGGATAACCGTACATCTGCAATTAGGGTGACCCGGAATCGTCAGCGAACCATGCGCAAAATGCTCATGCAGTCCAATAACGCCCATATCCCCATTGGTATTGCAAATATCTGACACTTTATCGTCTTCAGCTGTCAGCCACTGCTTGCCGGAAACAAGCCCGGTCTCTTCCCAGCCTATCAGGTTGCCCATGCCGTCCGCCATCGCCGTCTCAGTTCGGGCAATGGTTCTGGCGCGGGTATTGCTGAAAGCGTGAGATTCTTTCAGACGGCCTGCCAATTCCTGCACACTGTCGCCGTTTCGCATGGCTTCCACCACTTGGCCGCGTATCATTTCGCGCGTCCCTTCGGTGATTTGCCACTCGGCAGCAGGATTTTGGATAAGCTCACCACCTACCCACTTCATGCCGACCATTTCGGCGGCGCGGTCATGCGCCCACTTGACAGCACGGCTGCGAATATTCGTAACCATGCCGACAGCAGGGTCAGGCATTACATGCAACAAGGCGGCAACCGCCCCATCTTCCGCCGCTCGCCTGATTATCGGCTCAACCACATCAGACAAGCCCGACCACTCGCCAAAGTCCAAACCGTCGGTAACGATTTTCGCTACCCGATTCAGTTCGGCGGTCAGGTCATCGGCCTGCCAGTCAACGGCAGCACCACTAATTAGCGCGGCAATCTGCTCAGCCAAGCCGTCAATGCGCGTCAGCAAATAAGCCTCAATAAGCGCGGCGGCTTCGTCTTCGCTCATCGGGCTTTCCGACTTTCCCAGCTTTTCAGCCTCTTGATTTGGCTGTTCTTCAGGCTGTGGGTCGTCTTGCTTGTTTGGCTGTTCTTGCTCCGGCAATGGCTCCTTACCCAGTTCGGCGCGGATTTCATCAGCGGTCAAAATACCAGCGTTTTTGTAGATGGCGTAGATTTCTGCCTGTTCTTTCGGGTTGAGTGATTCCTCCTCCTGCCAAACAAACTCATACGCCGCCATATCCATGTACCGGGCAAGCACGTCATCAATCAGGGCTTTTACCCAGTTCTTCAGACTACTCATGCCGTCTGAAAGCGACTGCTCACGGCTCGTCTCTGCTACGCTGCGATTTACCTGCGCCACGAACGGCGTAGGCTCGACACTAAACGCAAAGCAGACGACACGCGCCAGCCATTCATCGTAAACGTCTTTCAACGGCGGCTGCTTCGTCTCTTTAAAGTTTCTGGCTAACTCGCCCGGCACGAAACGCATTTTGCGCCGCTCCGCCGTCTCGCCTGACAGCAGCAAATCCCAATACTCCTGAAAGCGTTTAATATCATCAGCCGCCCATGTTTCAGGCACGCCGACTAAAGCGTCAGGCACGCTGCCAGCCGTGTAGTATTCCAGCGCGTGAAGCTGCCGCTTCAGGGCAATATTCACGGTCATGATGATTTGCTCAACAGGCGAATAACCGTAAACCTTATAGCTTCGATTGTTGCGTGAGCGGTAAATCAATTCGTCTGCCGTGTAGTCAACCGCTGCCATGCCGTGCAAGATTTGCTGATATGCCGTATCGGGCGGTGCTGGCAGACGGCCTGTGTTATCCAACACGCGCTTAATCGTCGCCCCGTCCATCACTTCAAGGGCGTACAAGTCGCCACCCAGCGTTTTGCGTGGGTAGATACAAGGCGCATCAATAACAAACAGGTCTTCCAACAAAATACGCAGCCAGTCCGACCATGTATGCTCCTTATCAGGCGACTGGAAGAACGCAATGGCTTCATCGACCTTTCGGTCTTTGCGCTGCGATTCGTTATCTTTGGTTGATTCGATATCGCGCTTCTGAATTGTCCATTTCAGGCTTTCCATCTGGTCTTTGCGCTTTTCGATAACCAAACGCAGAACATCGTAGTTATCGGCAAGGGCGCGTAATTGTGTGAAGCCTATCGCCTCACGTTCACGCGGCTTAGAATGCCCAACATTGTAGAACGGCTCATAATCGAACCGCCGACCCTCTGCCTGCTGTGCGACAGGGGCTAAAGGCTCACCCGCGTCAAACCACCCGTCCGCGTTGCCGGTAAAGGCGTAACGGACACCAGCGGCCACACGGGAAATAAAGCCTTGTGATAAAGGTGTCTTTTTACTCATTTGTTTGCCTCAACCTGCAAGCGAAGGTAATCAATCATACCCGTTCGGGTGTCTAGTAGCTCGCCAAAGGCACGGCTCAAGCAGTCGATTTGGTCGTCATGCTGACCGTTCGGGAACATTCGCATTTCTGAAATCAGCGCGTCTGTGTCCCATGTGCCATCATCTAACAACATCACATTGCCAATGTTGACTTGAGCGGCGAACGGCTCGGCTCGTGTAACCTTGTCGCCCGATTCAGGACTGGCAGATACAGAAAAACCCGCCAGTTGACGGGTTAGATATAAAGTTTGCGATTTACCGGCCTGCCCGGGGTCTTGAGGAATAGATATTTTCGTTTTCACGCCGTCTTTTTGCGCCGTGTTTCGCAATATCCTGTCTCGCTCGTCTGCGCCATACTGACCGCGCACAATATTGGCGATGATGTACCGCCCATCTTCTGTTACGCCAAGCCTGCCACCTGCTGTATAGTCGCCATCGTTCGCAGTGGACGCTAAGTCCCACGCGCGAACCCATCTGATATTTCCAGAGGGCAATGCCTTAACAAATTGCAGATTGTCGGGCTTAAACGTACCACCATCAGGCGGCGCGGGTTTCTGCAAGTACTGCCCGGCAAACACATACGGCGCGGCTTGCTCCATTCGGCGCAACGTCTCAATATCATGCTTTTCAGGCCACAATGCCGTGCCGTCGTCTTGGATAGCTGGTAAGCAAAGGTGTTCCCACTCCTCGCCATTACCGCCATCAAGCAGCCAACCTGCAATATCTTCCTCATGCAACCTCTGCATAATCACGACAATAGGCGTATCAATGCTGTTTTTACGAGATTCCAGCGTGTTTTGAAACCAGTCAATGACGTTTTGCCGTCTAACCTCGCTTCGTGCTTCATCTGCCTTGTGCAAATCGTCGAGTATCAGTGCGCCTCCGAAGCCCTCGCGGTGCTTACCTGCACCGAAACCTGTAATCGTGCCGCCTGTACCTGTTGCGTACATCACGCCGCCGGCAGTCGTTTTCCAGTGATGGCTACTCTCGCTTGCAAGCTCCACGCCGGGGAATATCGCCTGATACTCTTCGTGTTGTAACAGATTTCTGATTTGCACTGAGTTATTGACGGCCAGTGTCGCCGAATAGCTCGCATGGATAAACTCGCTATCAGGCACACGCCCCATCGCCCATGCAATGAAGTTCACTACCGCTATCTCTGTCTTAGAGTAGCGCGGCGGAATGTTGATAATCAGGCGTTTGGTTTCGCCATTGAAAACACGTTCAAGCGCGTTACAGATTAGGGCGTGATGTCTTGCCTGCGTCCACTGGTAGCCTCGCCGTTCGCGAAACATCCACCGTGTGAACATGTACAGATTAATTGAGCTTAAATCCCGAATAACAGAGATTTCAGCCTCATTGAATTGCTCTAGTGCCATTTTATTTTAAATTCCTTTGGAAAATTTCATAAAAATGGCAATATAGCCTCCCATAGGATTAGCATTTTATGCTAAACCTTGCTCAAAACGTCCTCGGCAATCTTGCGAAACTCTTCAGCATTAAGCCGTACAGACGGCCTCATACTGCCATCGCTCGATTTAACGTCAATCTCTTGTTTATCGCCGTATTTCTTCGGCGCGATCTTGGAAGCCGCCCATTTACGCGCGTCAACCTGTAACCTTGCTTTCATCACCGCCGCGCTATCAGCTTCGACACTATCAGCGATTTCTACTATCTCTTCGAAGAAATAATCTGCCTGCCTAGTTCTGGCTCGCGCGTATTGTTCCGAAAAGTCTTTATTCTCAATCAGCCACTTACACACGGTTGACGTTGTAGGCATACCATCTTCAGCACATATTGAGCGCAAGCTTCTGCCATTTGCGATTTTCTCGCATATCTTTTCCGCCAGCCCGTCGCTGTATTTACTTGGACGGCCTATCTTGCGTTTTGTGTCGCTCATAGCACCTCCTTAAAAAAAGAAACCGTCTAACTCCGACCCCTCTCAGAATTAGACGACAAAACACACTCGACTCACAGGAAAAATGGAACGCCCTACACCAGCAAGGCATAGGGCGAAGTGCAAGAACCGCTTTATAGTCTGTCTTGGCATGACAACCATCAGGTCGGGCAAACGCTTTTCACTCGCACCGCGTTTTGTTACGACTCTCTCTCGTATGTAGGGCGCGACCCCTAGTTTGATTTGGAAGCGTCCGCGGCATCTTCCTCAACGGCTACGCCGCCCCTTTTGCCTATTGCCATTTATGGCGTGGCTAGAAAACCTGAAATTCAGGCTGTCTGAAAACGCAAAAACCGCCCTATAAAGGCGGTTCATATAGCTATTTCCAAACTATAGCATAATTGTACATAAAAGGTAACACCATGTCAACAGATTAGAACAATTTCATATTAGAAATTTTTTCAGTTTCAACGCCGTAGCTGATTTGGTCTCCACGCACAACAAAGGCGTAGTCTTTAAAGCCTGTATAACCGCCATGCTGATTTTTCGCATTAATACGCGCATTGAAGATATGGCCAAAGTAAAACATACGCGTCATGCAATTACCCATAGACGGGTCAATTTTTGTACAAACCGCAATCCAACCTTTACGCGCTGGCGTGGTATCAACGCTGCGAATATTCATAGAATCAGGGTCAACAAGGTTGTCGACCGCCCATTCTTTGATCGCTTTCTCAAACTGGCTTGGCGGCATTGGGTCTGGATAGGTCGCAGCGGCTAATTGTTGTTGACTTGGCTCAATAGCTGCCGCACAAGCAGTCAGCAATCCTGCGACAATAGCAGTCAGTAACAGTTTCTTCATGTTGTTTTCCTTTTGTGATAAAGAGTGTTATTAAATTATGCCACAGTGTTTAAACTCGTCATAGAGTTTTATTTGAATGGACTCTTCCAGTTTGGCAATTTGTTTGCTTACTTTTTTCGAGTGTCGCCATAATGTCATTTTACTAATATCGTACTTATCCATAATCTCCACCTGCTTCGGAACTTCCCTCAAGATATTCAACACCAGCGCATCACATATCAGCAAGTTCACGCCCTCGTTCTGTTGCTCAATATAGGCGGTAATATCCACGATTCCGCTCCAATCCGCACTATGTTTACACTCCACTACTGCAAGCTCGTATCGGTTTAACACGCGCTCAATTCGGCTGATAATCATCGCCGCGTTTGCGTGGGTTTCTGCCTGAGTCAAATCTCCACCACCGCCGGTAACGCCTTTGCTCTCGCACCAAGCGCAAACAGAAGCCGTGTTGTTCAACGGCTCCATTCTCACGCCTCTGATTTTATAAACATCCGCCAAAACCTGCTCAACCGTGTGATACATTTCCCGCCCCTTTAAAATTCCCAAATTAACCCGAAGTTTCCTGCCGCCCACGCCTGCAAGCGGTTCTGATAGTCTGTCATTTCTGCCGTGTTTAGCGTTGTCGTGCTGATTGGCGTTTTAAGCTCCGTGCCGTCCGGCATGGCCTTTAACTCAAAGCCTAGAAACATCCCTTTGCAATATTCGTGCCACGTTTCCGCGCTGTACCGCCTGCCGTTGACCCACGCCTCATCTGCCAATTTGCCGTAGATTGCCCAAAGCCGCCTGTTCTGCTCTATGCTCCGTTTTGATTTGTACGGCCTGACACATACTTCAAGCTCTGCGTTTGTCTCCAGCCATACGCCTAGATTGTTGTAGATGGCCGTCATCAGCGGCCGCTTGTTGTCTTTTGTCAGCTTGTAAGATACGTTTTCCATTTAGCTGCTTAAAATCTCCTGAACCTGTTTCAACAATTCCCTTTCCGTGCCGTATAAGCTCTCAAACGTTCGCGGCGCGGCATGAAAGGCTATCCCTACTCCACCAGTCCGATGATGCGCAGGGCATAGCGGTATCGTCTCAAAATGGCTATTGCGCCTGCCCATTCCTGCACCGTTTCGGATATGGTGTACCTCTGCCGGTATGTTGTATCGCCCATCATTACGACAGACGATACAACCGATAGAGGCCACACGCTCAAGGTACTTCTTTTCCTCTTTGGTTTTGCTCATTGCGCTCAATTCCGTTTCATTTTTTACCATCCATTGAATTTAAAAAATTCAACGCATCTTCCAATGACTGGCGCGCCTCCATATATTTTTTAAGCCTACAAAAATCATCACTCTGTAAAACTTTCAACCGCGATACGTTCAAGTTATCGTTCAAATCAGAAATTTTTACAGCAAGAATGATTTTGTCATTATTAATTTTGGCGTATTTTTTTATTTTTTTTATATAGTTTTTATAGCCAACGCCATCCACCCTAGTTAATACACTCACGCGATTAATGACAGAATCATCAACACCAAGAAGATATAAATCATCTGCCGTTAAATCGGTATCTTCCAAAACGTCATGGAGAAATCCTGTTAAATATGAACCTTTAACTATTTTTTCAGCACGATTTGCAACCCGATGTATATGTCCTATGTATGGAGCACCACCCCTGTCAACTTTCCCTGCGAATTTTGCAAAAACAATTTTTTTTAAATTTTCCATTCAGGACTCCCCGCCAACTTCGGCAATTCCAATATCAAGTCCGCCGCCCTCTCTTGGCTCGCTTGAATATGTTGCTAAAATAAATTTGACTTGGTTGTCGTTGTGATAGACAACCCCTTGCAAGGCATCGACAGCGACTTTTAGGCAGTTATCAAGGTCGAGTATTACCTTGCTTGCCGTGCCGTCCTTGTTCATCTTCGGCACCAGGCTGACAAACAGGATTACATCTTTTTCAGACGGCCTAAAACCTGCCCTTTCTGCCGCGTGAGAAACGCAAAGCTTGTACGCTTTCGCCTCCTTGCTTAATACCTGCCGATTCCTAAACGTTTTCCAATATCGGTTAGTGCTTATCGGATATGGCAGGGAAAGAACATTTGCCCTTTCCGCCGCCTCTACTATTTGCTCAATCGGGATTAATACGGCCAATGCCCACCCCAATCATCATCTTGGTTACGTACTTTCTTAGCGACCCATTCAACAAACCCAATCGCCAACACTACAACCGCTACACAAATCAAAAATACCAAGAATTTCATAAATAGCTCCATTTCATGCCGAATTGTTTGTAAATACTTTCCGCTACGCCGATAGGCCGGTTTTTAGGGGCTAATTGCGGGCAAGCCTCGTTTGCAAGCTCTGCCGAAATCCTCATGCTTACCGCGCCGCGCTTGGCTGAGAACAGCCGTTCTTCGTCCGCGTCTGTAAACTCTTTTGGCTTCTTTAGCTTCATGCGTGTGCCTGGCGATTTTGCTTTCCTGGCCTCATTGTATTTCGCATAATCTGCAGTTCGGCATGGCTTACATCTCCAGTTATACAAAGGCTTCCCTTCCTTGTTGTAGCCTTTTAAATAAAAATCGCTAACCGGTAACACTATTCCACAACAATTACATGCATGAGTTTCCATTCCCTTAATCCTTTTCACGTTGTCCAAATTCATCAATCGGCGGCATATCTACCAAAAGAGTGATTCCGATAAGTACCGCTATTGCACCAATCCCAATAAGAAACATTGTCATCATTTGCGACCTCGCTTGAATTTATTGCGTTTCAGTAATTCCACTTCAGCGCGCAGACGTTGGTTTTCTGCTTTCAGTGTCGTGTCGGCTTTAATTTTCGAGATTGCGATAATCTCTGATTTCACTCGTGCAAGCGCTGCGTTCTTCGCTTCGATTTCCGCTTCCAGTTCTTCGATTTTCTTGTTCTTCTTCGCTGAACTTATTGCCGTCCCATTAACAATTTGTCTTAAACCGTTGATTGTTCTATTCGCCTCGTTCAGCTTGTCGACAAGCTCTGATATGCGCTCGCTCATGGCCTTTCCGGCTTCTTCCATTTCGGCTTTTTCTTTCAAGCCGTCTGAAATTCGCTGACTGTAATCATCGGCCATGCCTTTCAAACTATTAGCAGCCTGAATAACTTCTTCATGGTCTTTCTTACTCACGCCGCCCAATTTCTCGATTAACCAATTTTTCATTCGTCATTTCCTTTTGTTGCGCCATTCTTCAAACTTTTCGCGCCGTTTTTGAATTACGATTTCATCGGCTGGCTGGAAAGCACTTCCGCCGCTCCAGTAATCGTCCTTGTCGCACTTGTAGCCTCCGAAGTAGAAGCTCGCCCGTTGCTCAGACGTTTGCGATTTCTCGCATTTGGCAAACCCTCTCATTGGCGTATTGGCCTCTGATTGGAAGTTTGCGTGTTTGCAGTAAAAGCAGGTTTCATGCATTTGCCCTACTCCCTAGCTGTAATACTCATACTCGCAGAACCGTTGGTACTGACCCTGCCAAACTAGGTCTAAAACGCCACGCTCGCCGTCTCGGTTTTTCGCGATAATCAACTCAGCCGTTTCTTGCGGTGCGTCTGAATCGTAGTAGCCCTCACGATATGGCATCAGCACTAAGTTTGCGTTTTGCTCAATGCCGCCGCTTCCTCGCAGGCCAGCAAGGCTTGGCCGTTTGTCTGCCTGCTTCTCTGTCGCTCGGTTCAACTGTGCAACAAGCAAGACATGAATTTGCAGTTCCATTGCCAAGCGTTTCAGCCGTGCCGTAATATCATCAAGTTCGGCAACCTCGTTCACGCCTTTGCGCGGCATCAGGTGCAGATGGTCAACAACCAACACATCAAGCCCTGATTTGCGCTTCTCTAGTCGGCATCGCGCGGCGATTGCTTCAATTCCGACCATTTCCGTGTCAATCACAAACTTCCAGTCTTTGGCCTCGTTCAGGTATTCAGCGAAGCCGTTATGCTCTTCCCGTGTCATGCGGTATTTTTTCAACCTGCCGTAATCAATCGAGTGCTCAGCCGCCGCGCCTCGCTGTGTTAACTCAATGCCTGACATCTCGTAGCTCTGGAATCGGACGGACAAGCCGTTTTTTGCACAATGCCGGGCAATGTTTTCAGCCAAAACGGATTTACCCATGCCAGGTCTTGCACCGATTACCGTTAAATTTCCGCGTTGCAAGCCGCCTGTTACTTCATCAAGGCACTTCAAGCCGGTAGAAAAGCCAAGCATTCCGTCAGTTTCAGAAATTCGCTCCCAGTGGTGCAGTGTTGCCCTTATCGCATCTTCGTAGCTCATCTCCTCGCTTCGGCCTGCCGCCGTGCCGCTGATTTTGTCTAACAGGGCAACCGCTTCAGCCTGTCTGTCGGCGATTGAGCGGCCATCGCGCTCTGTCGCCAGTCTCTCGATTTGTTCAGCAGCGAATCGCAATTCACGCTCTGCCGCGCTTTCTGACACCAGCCGCGCATATCGGATCACATTCGCCGCTGATGGCGTGTTTTGTTGCAGGTCAATCAGGTAGGCAAGGCCGCCTGTTTCTTCGCTCAATCCACGTTTTCCAAGTTCGGCATCAAGCGTAATCACATCTACCGGCAGGCCGTCTGAAATCATCGACATGGCGGTTTTGAAAATCAGGCCGTTCTTTTCGCTGAAAAAATTGTTTGGCGTTAAGTCTGTCAGCAAGTTTGCAGAATCGTTGTCAATCAGGATTGCGCCCAATACAGACTGTTCTGCTTCCAAACTTGCCAAGATTTCAAATTGCTCAGTCATTTTCAAAATTTCTCCAATGGTCGAAGCCCTGATGATTTTTTAACTACCGGCATACCGTCTGCCGTTCTTGTCTCAAAGCGTTTATGCGATGGGTCTTGTTTTGCTGCTCCCAATTCGCCTCTTGCCTTTAAGCGTGTCAGTGATTGGAAAAACTTGTGTTCCCACATCCCCTGCGTTTGTGTATCGCCTCTTGCTGCCCAGTAGCCGGTAAACTCAATCAGCGCGTCTTTGATTCGTTTGTCTCCAAGACTTGGTATTTGCGACCGTCTGAGTTTTGCATCAAACGCTACTTTGTCTTTAGGCTCCCAGTCGTCAGTAATCGGGAAATCGCCGAAGATGTTGCTGTTGGTTGGTTCATCAGTCTCAGACAGCTCAGAAACCTCAACTCCTACATCTCCGTCTTTAGTAATATTCAGTACTTGTTGTATATCAGTATTTACTAGTGTGGTCTCAGCCTGATTAGGGTTAGCCTGATTAGGGTTAGCCTGATTAGGGTTAGCCTGATTAGGGTTAGCCTGATTAGGGTTAGCCTGATTAGGGTTAGCCTGATTTAATCCGTTGTTCCGTCCCCATTCTTGCGGACTTGAACAAATCCCTTTTCTTTCAGCTCTTTCAGAATGTTGTAAACACCGTTGTTTCCTGTTGGTTTTGCGGTATCTTTGGTCACGTTGATTAACTCATTCACTACAACCGACCAATCGTCAGGCTTCGACAGCAAGTAGCTCAACATTCCCATAGCCTGCCAACTAAGCTGATTTCTTTGGAAAACTTTGTTGTTGATAACCGTGTAATTGTGTTCACGTTTTGCCCGAATAATTGCCATTTCTTACCCTTTCACAACTTCAGCCCAGACTTAGCAATCGAATAATGCGCTACTGGATTCTTGCAACTACCGACCTTGAATCGCGGTTTGTTGAAAACAAATCCCCTGCTTTCCAAGTCAGTGATTCGGGTGCATAACTGCGTAATCTTCAGTTTCTCGTATGCTTCCAGCGATGTGATATGTCCGTTTGCGCGGATATACTCAACAATCTGCTTGCACTGTGTCTGTTTTTGGTCTATCATGTTCACTCCTTTTGTTGCAGGCTTCGCGCCTCAACCCTGCCCCACGTTCCTGCGTGGGGTTTTCCTTTTCAGTTCCGGCCAAATCTCTTTCCAAGTGTCTGGAAACATCTCTTGCCGTGTTACTGCCCCGTTTGTAGCCTTTTCAATCGCTGCCGCTGACTGAACCGGCACGCTTCTAACGCCTCGCGCAATCTGATTAATAAATGCTGGTGAAATGCCAGTCTTTTTTGCTAAGTAAGATTGGTTCCCGCGAATAGCGCAATATTCAATTAAGTTCATATTTAAACCTTGCTATATTCAACGTAGCAACAGTATAGCAAAGCTATTTTCAAAAAGCAAGAAAAATAGTAGCATTGTTATATATAGCGTTGCTTTAAAATATAAATAATTGATTTAGCTGGGAGTAAGAAATGAGCAGACTTGATAAAGTGAAAGAATTGATTGAAAGACGGTTTAATGGCAGTCAGGCAGAGTTTGCCCGAGCCATAGAAAAAGCACCGGCACAAGTCAATCAGTGGCTTAACGGTTATCGGAATATAGGCAATGGCGCGGCGGCTCAAATTGAGGACGTGCTATCCCTGCCGCGTGGGTGGCTTGATAGCAAAGATGAATTTAGACAGCCTGAATCAAACGCTACCGTAATTGGCACGTTGGACGTTTGGGACAGCAAGACGCCGTTATCGGCTGATGATTGTGAAGTCCCGTTCTACAAAGATATACACCTATCGGCGGGGAATGGATTTTCAGACGACATTGCGGACTACAATGGCTACAAACTGCGCTTCTCAAAATCAACGCTTAGACGGCACGGCATCAATCCCGCCGATGTGGTTTGCGTTTGCGCGGACGGCGACAGCATGGAGCCGGTATTTCCCGACGGCGCGACACTCGGTATCAATACCGCAGACAAGGTCATCAAGGACGGCAAAATCTACGCCGTCAATCACGGCGGGTTATTGCGGACAAAAATCCTGCAAAAACTGCCTGATAACAAAATCCGAATCAAAAGCTACAATTCCGAAGCCTACCCAGATGAAGAAGCCGACGCAGATGAAATTAACATCATCGGTCGTGTGTTTTGGTGGAGTGTAATTGCATGATGGATAGAGACGAAGCATACAGACTCAGTTTGCAGCAAATCCGATCAGGCGACGTATCGGCGGCGTGCCGAACGGTTGCTGATTATGAATTATCACAACCGCAACCGCGCGGGCTGTTTTCGGGGGTATCCCCTCAAGAATACTGGGCGCGATACCCTCAGCCGTCAGATGTTGAAATCTTGGAGTCTATATTTTCAGAAACCCTAGAGATACTGGACGGAATAAGCGATGAAGATTTAAATGCCGCGCGTATCATTGCCGCGTTTAACTTTGTTTGGGGATTAAGCAAAATCCCTAAATGGCTTTATTATCATGAGTTTTCGTCATGTAACCTTGTTGATTCTACTGCGCCGTTGATGTTGCTGTTCCGCGCGAAATCACGGCAAGAGCTTAAACAGTATGAAAAGGTTGAGATTTTAGGCTGCCCTGATAGTTGCAAGTTTTGTAAATCGCAAAGCGGCAAGACATACAGGTCGTCTGAAGCTCCTGTTTTACCCCATGCACAATGTACGCACAAATCAGGTTGCCGATGTTGCTACCTGCCAGTTATCTAAACATAGCCCGCGCAATGCGGGCTTTTCTCCGCCTTGATTGATTTGCAAGAAAATAACGTGCAATATACACAATGGACATCGATTTTTAGCCCGCTAACCGCCAAATAGAGGCCTTTTGCACGTCTTACGGAGAAACTATGATGAATGACATGATATGGGTTAAAATTAAAGGGGAAGAATATCAAAGAAGCGTTCACAACCATGCCATCAGAGTACCAAGCAATATTAATCGGGTTTTTCATCGCCTGCTATTTCGTGTATAAATCCTATAAAACACTACAAAAAAGAAAAGAAGTAGAGGCGGAAATGGCTTCTACGGCGAAAATGATAGAGGCCATCGAATCAGCAGCTTCCAAAGGATTTGAAGCCGTGAAAAATGTTGCTGAAACAATCGACCGGAATATATCGAAAAAATAGACACGACAGACATGTTTGCTGAAGCGTTTATAAAAAGTATTTATTGAAAGCATTGAATTATAAAGGCTTTTAATTGAGATTTTCTCACGCCTTTTATCCAATTATTCAGATATAATGACCAAGTAGAAAGCAGATTGCACAATAACTCCCCTAGCTTTGCCGGCCTAATTGGTCGGAATAACAAGGCTAGGGGCTTTCTTTTGCCGATTTGCAAATTGAGATTTTCTCACTTTGGGCTTATGACATATCAGATTAAAATTTTCTCACGTCATTTATCCAAATATTCTGGTATAATAAAAATCTCCTCTTTTTTTGACTTGATTATTCAATTATTCATGTTTACCTACTCAGCCCGCCATGTGCGGGCTTTCTTTTTGCCTATTGACAGGGTTTACCCCCTTTCGATAGGGGTTATACCGTTATTTGCTTCACATTTACCGCCTATATGGGCGGTTTTCTTTTTCAGTTCTTCTCAATTCGCAGGCGTTCGCCAAAGTGTTTTTCAGATAGCAAAATTAAATTCTCTTTGAAATCAACATATAGCAAAAATATAGCAAAATTTCTTAGCATTGCTATTTACATTCTGTTTAGCTTTGCTATAATACACACATCGAAGAAAAACACCGACACGAAAGGAATCAAAATGAAACATTCAGCAAACATCATGCAGTTTAACGACTGGAACACCAAGCAAGAAAGCACAGTAGGCCGAATCATGCAAGAAGGTAAGGGAAAAAAGAAACGGACATGGATAGAGTGGGTGGGCAGCCAGATGCTTGAAGAAGTGGAAGGCAACTACCAAGACGCTTGCCGCATCGCCATGAAAGCCGACAAATGGAATTTCATCGAACCAATCTAAGTAAGAAACTTTACCCAAACCGCTTCAGGCGAGGCGGTTTCAATAAAGAGTTTTACATCGTTCTTTAAAAATCAGGAAGCGTAGTAACCGCCCTTCAGGTAGGCAATAGCCGATAGCAAGACATGGTAAAGCATGGGGGAAATCGAACAAACGGTTACAGGCGAAAGGCGGCCTAAAAGATAACAGCCTAGCGAGATACAGCCCCTGTAACAGGGGGCTTATTTAAGCGGCTGAGAACGACTGCTTAAATAAGCAACAACTGCAACAAAAGGAAAACCAAATGATTACTTTAGGCGCATTACAAAGCCAATATGACAGCATGATTCCATGTGAAGCTGACTATGACGACGAGCGAGTTGAGCAGATTATCGATGACTACCTGAAAGAGTGGTCAGCAGCCGACCTGCTGGAAATCTTGAGCGGAAATATCTTAAAGGGAGCGGAAGAAGCCCTTGAGCGAGAGGCCATCAAGCAATGCAAGCAAGAGATTGCCGAAGCGCAAGCCGAATATGAATACAACCTCAGAACATGGAATGACTAGGAGGACAGCATGAAATACGCAATCAGAACAGTTTTAGCTGTAACAGCCATCACGGTAGCCGCTTGTAGCTTCTCCAGCAAGACAGAGAAGCAGGAAGAGCCTGAAACAATCAGCCAAGAAGCTCAAATTGAACAAGCATACGAAACCATGCCGGACGAAGTAAAGGTCATGGGAGACGCGGAAGTAGGAGGTTGCAAATGATGATGACAGTTACCAGTCTTGTAACGCGCCCTAAAGACATCAAGCCCAAAGGCATTAGACACCAGCAATCGCCAAGCGTACGAATGAAGCGCGAGGGCAAGCATTGGATTATATGGCGTGAAGTTGAGAGTTTCTCATGCGGTCAACCACTTATGCACCCACAAGCCAAAATCAAGCGCAAGCGAGCCGATGAAAAGAAATTCCGCACAATGGAAGAGGCGGAGCAGTATTTGAAATCACTCTTTGAGGTGTGAGATGTGTCAGGAACTGATGTTTTATTGCCAAGTCATGCAAGAACTTGAGCAAAAAGAAAGCATGGAAATCAACAGCTTAACCAGTAAAGAAAAATTCATTTGGAGATTAAAAAATGAGCGTATCGGTTTTTATTCTTGGAGAGAGCGGAACAGGCAAAACCGCCTCAATGCGAAATCTTAACCCAGATGACGTGTGTTTGATTCAGGCAGTTAAAAAGCCCCTGCCATTCCGTCCGAAAGGCTGGAAAACCGCCGCCGAAAAGGACGAAAAAGGCAGTCTGAAGAAAGTGGGAGATTCAGGGAATATCTACATTACAGACGATTCCCAACAAATCTGCACAATTCTGCAAAAGACAAGCAAAGACATCATCATCATTGATGACTTCCAATACATCATGGCGAATGAGTTTATGCGCGGCGTTACTGTTGAAGCCAAAGGCAATGAGCAATTCATGAAGTTTAACCGTATCGCAAAAAACACATGGGACATTCTTCAGACGGCCAACGCATTGCCGGAAAACAAGCGCGTTTACATCCTTTCCCACACGCAGACAGACGATTTTGGCAAAACAAAAGCCAAGACGATTGGGAAACTGCTTGACGAGAAAATCACGCTGGAGGGCTTGTTTACCATTGTTTTAAGAACGCAGGCAGTCAACGGCAATTACAGCTTTTTAACCCAAAACAACGGCGCAGACACCGTAAAAAGCCCGATGGGACTTTTTGAAAGTCAGCAAATTGACAATGATTTAGCGCAGATTGATCCAGAAATCTGTAACTACTATGACATTCAACCGAAAGGAAATTCTGATGTACAAGCTCAATAAACAAGACGCAATCGCCTACGACCAACGCGGCGGCTATATCAACCAAGCCGGTAAATATGTGGTAACCATTGAATCAGCAGTGTTTCACGTTGGCAATAACGCCAATGGACGAAGCGAAAATCTGAAGCTGTCTGTTATCGACAACCAAAAACGCAAAGCGACATTCTTCATTAACACCAGCTATTCCAATGGCGTACAAAATGAGGGCGGATTGCGAACCGTGAGCGCAATCTTGGCTTGCTTGCAAGAACACAACAGCGGCGAACCAACACCGGCACAGGTAAAAGAATACAACCACGACACCAAGCAGGAAGAAGCGGTAATGCGTGATTGCTTTACCAAACTGCACGGCAAACAGCTTGGCATTGTCGTTCAGATGGTGCATGAAGATGGCCGTGAAAACCCATCACCGAGCCTGTATAGCGTGTTTGAAGCGTCAAGTGAATTGACGGCAGGCGAAATTATGCGCGGCGAAACACAACCGGCACAGCTTGGCAAAATCATGGCGTACATCGCAAACAAGCCGCTTGTAGATAAACGCAAAAACAGCCCTGTTCCACCTCAACCAACACGCCAACCAGCACAGCGACCAGCACAGCGACCAACAGCACCAACCGCGCCGGTTGATGATATTGATAGCGACATCCCATTTTAACCAAGCAAAGGCCGTCTAAAGTTTGGACGGCCTATAGAAAGGGCATTGTATGAATATCACACTTTACCAATGCGCCGCCGACGTGCAAGAGGCTTTGGACTACCACTTCGACACAGAGGCAGAGAGAAACGATACGCTGGAAGCCGTTATCGGTCAGTTTGATGTTAAAGCTCAATCCGTGATTGGCTACATCAAAAACCAAGAGGCAACGGCGGAAATGCTTGAAGAACATATCAAGCAGATGGGCGAAAAACTCAAGGCTATCAAGGCGCGTAATCAAAGCCTGAAAGACTATTTAGAGCGCAATATGCTTGCCGCTGGAATCAAAGAGATTAAAGCAGATGATGGCACTTTTAAAGCCTCATTCCGCAAATCCAAAGCGGTTGACGTTTTCGATGAAGCGCAAATCCCTGCTGAATTTATGCGTGAGCGTGTAACCGCCGTTCCTGATAAGACGGCAATCAAAAAAGCGATTGAAAGCGGCCAAGAAGTAGCAGGTGCGAAGATTGAAGAGCGTTTGAACTTACAGATTAAATAAGCAGGAGCAGTCATGTTTGCCGTTTTCGGAAAAGTCCGCGCCGAAGAAGAAAAACGGCGCAGGCTTGTTTATGACAAATCGCAGTCAAAGTGGTACGAGGACAGCAGGCAATGGAAGCGGTTGAGCAACAGCCGCTACCAAATCAGCCCTGAATATTCTTCGATTGAAACAGCAGAGGAGTTTGTCAGGCTGTTCGCAGGCAATCCCGATATCCACATAGTCGGAATCAGGCAGGCGCAGGAAGTGGACGGCAAAACCGTCTGGAAGCCTATCAAATCAATTTTGAAAAGGAAGTAACAAATGCTGAATAAAGTAATCCTCATAGGCCGTCTTGGTCGTGACCCTGAAGTGCGCTATATGCCCAACGGCGAGGCAGTCTGTAATTTCAGCGTCGCAACAAGCGAGGCATGGAACGATCGCAACGGCCAGCGTCAAGAGCGTACAGAATGGCACAACATCACCATGTACCGAAAACTTGCTGAAATTGCCGGGCAATACCTGAAGAAAGGTAGCCAAGTGTATTTAGAGGGAAAGATTCAGACCCGAAAATACGAGGGCAAAGACGGCATCGAACGCACGGCATACGACATCATCGTTAACGAAATGAAGATGCTGGGCGGTGGTGGTAATGATGGGCAGCAGGCGCAAGCAGAAACGCCAACGCCACCACGCCGTCAAGCACCGACTACACCTACCGCGCCCGCTGAAGACATCGACGATGACGTCCATTTTTAGGAGGGAGTAATGAAAGAGACATTCATACTTGTACGCAAACAGCGTCAAGAAAAACGAAACCACAATAAAGAACAATCGACAAATTTATTAAGACAGGCAGAAATCAGTTTTGAAAGTAAAAATAGCGGCAATCATCTGATTATTTTATCAACCCCAAAAATTGATTTTTATCCAAGCACGGGATTATGGATAGTGCGAGGAGTAAATAAAAAGCGTCGTGGGGTATTGTCTTTACTGAAATTCATAAAGGAAATGAAGAATGACTGAATATATTTTCAAAATTTCTGCCGATGACGTAGGCGTTGATTTAGAAGCCCCTGATATTAACCCAGCACATGAAGATAATGTACCTGAAAAAATTGCTTACTTATCAGCGGTATTAGTATCCATTTTTATTAACGATATTTCAAAACATATCAAAGAAAACCCCAAAGGGTTTATTGTTTCTGCTCAAACCATGATTAATAACTCAGCTTTCCTCAAAGGGAAAGTAAATTAACCACCCACAGGCAGGCGGCCTAAAACGTCCGAGCCGTTGAGAGGACGGCATAACAAAAGGAAACAAGGCGATGAAAGCAAGCGAAATGTTAGCCGCGCGTAAGGCGGCGAAGAAAGAACAAGCCGTCAAGAAATACGCACGAGACAACATCGGCAACCAACGAGCCGACCGTAACAAACTGGCAAATATTGCCGTAATCCAAGTGCAAAACAAACTGTCATTGCGAAGCGGCGCACCTCAAGACTTAGACAGCAAATTGACCGAAAATATTAAAAATCTCATGCACTATCAGGCATTGGTTTACGACAACGACCGAAGTAGTATAACCGTGTTTGAGAAACTTGTCCGCGCCATGCGTGTTGTCGCCTGTATCTACTCAGACAACGACTTGAGCAAGACGACCAACGAAGCACATGCGGCGATTTATCAGTTATCAAAATCAGACGACCTGTCGCCGAATCAACGCCGTGAGATCCTTAAGCCTGTTCTTCGCCTGACTGAATATCAGGAAGCATACGGCGAAATTATCCCTGAACGCACAGTTTCAAAAATCGGTCTGTATTGTGCCAGCGTACAAATCGCACTATACACAGCGAGCCTATACACGCGCCCGAAACGTTATATCCAAGCGTTATTCGACATCATCAACGGCGAATCGTTACGCACGATTACCAAGAAGATAAACGAAAAAGAAAACGTATTGCGCGAAGAGGTATTAAATGCCGCTTGGCACTTCTTCCACGTGGCAGAGTGTAACAGTGCCGTTCAGCCAGTGAACAGCATTCCCGAGCTGCGACAAGACGGCTACAAGGTGCTGGCAGACTTTGACCGCCTGAAAGATTTTATTCAGACGGCCATGCAAAAAATTCTGATCCCGTTTGAGCAAAACACAGGAATTAGCCTGATTAATTACAACCAATTCCGCAAAGACTTGGTACAAGCGGAAATTATCTAGGATTATCAAATGGATATTCAAGAAATCATCGAATGGTTTAAAGCGGCCAAGCCAAAACCGACAGAAAAAGACAAAGCCACTCAAATCGGCTGTCACTTCGAAGAAGTTTCAGAAATGATGTGGGCGCTATCGTGCAACAATATAGCGAATAAAACATATGAATTTTCAGAAGAATTTTACACATCTTCCGCCATCGATAAAGATATTGATGGCAAATTTGTAGAGTTGCCACAAAACTGGGAAATCGACCTACTGGATTCCCTTTGCGACCAAATTGTAACCGCAATCGGCGTAGGCTACATGATGGGCTTTGATATGACATGCGCATTGGACGAAGTGAATAAATCCAACTGGAGCAAATTCAAAGACGGCGTACCGGTATTTGATGAAAACGGCAAAATCGCCAAAACAGACGGCTACTTTAAGCCTGATTTGTCGAAGTTTTTAAATAAAAATAAGGAGTTATAAAAAATGGAAAATGGGATTTTGACGAATAATCCGCGCATATCAGACTTAATCAGTCGATTGGAAGAATTGAAGGCAGAGCATGGAGACTTGCCAATAACTCACAAACCTCTGCGGGGTGGAGTTGTGTTTGCCGATGTAATGGGATTTAAAGTTGCCTATATTAGACCTAAAGAAAAACGTGAACGAACATGTGCTTACCGTATCGGAGCAGCCCAAGAAGGCGATTTGAAGGTAGTGAAATTTTAAAGGGAAAAAGATGAAAGCCTACAAAATTATGAACTACGAGCCAAACGGCAGCGACGTGCAAATCGGCAAAATCATCGCAACGGCAGACGGCGAAGCAGTCCTATGCGCCGGCGGCTGAATAACTACCAATCCGACCCGTCTGAAAATATTCAAATTCGAAAGGGAAATTAAACGATGGCAACAGTAAGCATCCTTATCAGCGACCAATCAGACGGCCTGTTTATCAAGCTAACCTCGGACGAACCAATGCCGAAAGATGGCGAAGACGGCGGCAGCATTGCCCAGAACGCAGGCCTTATATGCCTAGCAATCCTTAAACGCGAAATGCGGCAGATAACAGGCAAAGAACCAGTTTTGATTGATATCCAATAACCCGCGCAACAACTACCAATCAGACAGGCGGCGGAAATACCGCCTGATGAAGATTAGAAAGGCAGGCAGAAAATGAAATTACTCAAAATGAAAGAAGTAATCGCGCAAACAGGTTGCGGTAAGACAAAAATCTATGCAATGATTAAGGCTGACGAATTTCCGCGCCCGTACAAGATTGGAATGGCCTCAAGATGGCGTTCCGATGAAGTGGAAAACTGGATCAAAACGCGCCCAGTTTCGTAACAAAAAATCAAAAGCGGGTATTAAATCGGGTATGATTCAGGCGGCAATAACAAAGATTCTTTAATTTACAGTAAGTTAGATTCAAAATGCTTTTATTTATCGACAATTACGACAGCTTCACCTACAACATCGTCCAATACTTTGCCGAATTGGGGCAGGAAGTTTTGGTACGTTGCAACGATGAAATCACCATCGAAGAAATCGAAGCCCTAAAGCCGCAATATCTGGTCATCGGCCCCGGCCCTTGTTCCCCTAAAGAGGCAGGCATTTCTGTTGCAGCCATGCAGCACTTTGCCGGCAGGCTGCCCGTCATGGGCGTGTGCCTCGGCCATCAAACCATGGGCGAAGCGTTCGGCGGCAATGTCGTGCGCGCGCAAACGATGATGCACGGCAAAGTCTCCCCCGTTTTCCATCACGGCACAGGCATGTTTAAAGACCTGCCCAATCCGGTCAACTGCACGCGCTACCATAGCCTTGCCATCGACCGCGCCACCCTGCCCGACTGCCTCGAAATTACCGCATGGACGGAAGACGGTGAAATCATGGGCGTACGCCACAAAGAATATGCCGTCGAAGGCGTACAGTTCCACCCCGAAGCCCTGCTGACCGAACACGGCCACGATATGCTGAAAAAC
>QWCZ01000182.1_pt1 | contig 43255 bp, 36 predicted proteins | sample 1972651 | NCBI WGS metagenome assembly QWCZ01 (sample SAMN09866695, study PRJNA288562) | Human oral metagenome isolate pre1_saliva, whole genome shotgun sequencing... | isolation source: mouth | host: Homo sapiens | place: USA: California
TGCAGGTGTATGCCTTACCTCATTGCAGGCATTGAAAATATGCTATAGCAATATTCTTGCAGGACTGCATCAAAAAGCTGTATGCGTGGCATCAGAATTAACTTCACCTGCATTGGTATCGTTGGTCGCATTAGTCAAGAAGGAAAAATAATTTTTGATAGTAATAAATTATCAAAATACATAATAAAAAACAATTTGTCATTATGTGACAAATGCAGTTTATATCCCGCATGCTATGGACCCTGTAGCAAGAATAGTCCCCAAGAAGATAGCAATTTTAGGTGCTTGCTTTCGAACCTTGGATTATCAAAGGAGGAATTGGTTATTTACAATTTTAAACTTAATTTGTTGCAACAAGAAATTTAATCCTGTGTTCGGTATGAATAAATTTATTTTTATAATAGTTCTGTTGTTTTCGTGTAAAGTTCTCAACGCCCAGATATCCGGAGTGATAATAGATGAGAAAAAACAACCTGTCGAATTTGCAACTATTAGGCTGTACCAAATTCCTGATAGTGTTCTGATTGCCAGTACGGTATCTAATAATAAGGGATATTTTTCTTTCCCGAATACTGTCTCCCAGCAACTTACACTAAAAATATCCTCCGTGGGTTACGAAACGATATCTTTAGCGGCCAAGACTCACCAAGAAATCACCTTGAAGCGATATTCTGAAGAACTGCAGGAAGTAGTTATTTCTGCAAGGGAGATTGAGACTTTTGGGAGTAAGGACAAACTACTCATCCCACAAAGTCTGAAAGAAAGAGCCTCCTCTGCCTTGGCAGCCTTGGGAGAAATGCCACAATTTCAATTGAATAGAATTTCAAATATCCTTCAAACGACAGACCGGCAGAATATATTCATTCTCATAGATGGCATACAGGCGAATGAAAATGACTTAATGGCTCTACCTGCAAAAAAAATCAGGAGAGTCGAGTATTTTACACAGCCACCAGCAAGATTTGCCAATAAAAATGTAGGTGCAGTGCTAAGCGTCTTTACCATAAAAGAAAAGGATAGTGGGTTTAACTGTTTTATCAATACAGTAAACTCATTTACAACGGGTTACGGAACAAACACTATTAATGCAAAGTGGTACACGCCCAAGCACCAGATTGCCCTTTCTTATTTCATTGATTACAGAAATCTTAGCGACAACAGAATCAATCAGACTTACGAGTATGAGATAAACCATGCAAAATTCTCCAGCAAACTACAAGGACTTCCTGGTACTTACAAGGGGGAGTATCATATCATAGGGGCAGATTACATGTTTCGTCCGGATGACAACCAACTGTTTTCTGCTAAAGTAAGGTATCGCCTCAACCCGGGGCAGGAAAGCCATCAACAAACTGCAACAACGAAATTTGGTACAGGAATTCTACAACAAGGTTATTCGGCAAAAAAACTTAAAAGTAATTATGATGCTATATCATTGGATCTGTATTACAATAGAAAATTGAAGAACAACCAGGAATTGACAGCTAATTTTGTAGGATCTTATTTTGATTCTAAATCGGACAATCAGATTTTCCAAGAAAATTCAGATAATACATTAACTTATCGGTACAACAACAATCTCAGGAATTACTCTAATTCCATCATATCCGAGTTGCTTTACAACAAGTCCTTTTCCAATGAAAATATAAGCATCGGGGCAAGATACTTTTATAAGCAACTTCGGCAGACCTATAATGAAAACACCCGTTCCACAATGGAACAGCAAGTCTGCTATATATATTCAAATCTTGCAGGCAAGTTAAAGAATCTCCATTACACCATAGGTGTAGGTATAGAACATAGTATTCAAGACAATGGAGAAATGAAGGCAAAGCATTATACCGTGTTCAAACCTTCATTTTCTGCGAGCTATCAGATTGGTCACTCCTCTTCCATTAGGCTTAACTCGCTAATCTTATCCAATGTTCCTGACATCTCACAGCTCACCATCCATCCAGTCTATCTCAACTATCAATATTATAGTGTGGGCAATCCTCATCTTCATCCTTACTATACTTTCTATAATCGTCTTCAATACCAATTGAGTCTGCCTACTTTCTATATGAGTGCCGCAATACGGCATTCATACTTGCGCCGCCCTTATATGACATTATTTGAGAGTAGAGACGCAGAGATAGTGAAGACCCTTGAACATTTTAAACACACCTCATACACAGCTGCGGACCTCAGCCTTCAATGGCTTCCATTCCCATTTTTGAAAATCCAGCCGTTCGCAACAATTGTATATACCAGCGCCATAAAGCCTGATGGTACCAGTCTAAGTGAGTGGTCAAAATACTTTTCTATCACGGCAAGCATTACTTACAAAGAATTTTCCATATTAGGAAACGTAGGAAGTTCTATGACCGATCTATTGGGGGATGTAACGGAAAAGAAGAAAGCCTATGTTTTTAGTGAACTATCTTACTCCAAAAACAATGTATATGTGGCATTGCAGTATATTCACAATCCCAAGCCATCTGCCATCTATTCCAACAATAGTTTGATTAACTTTAAGGAAGAAACGATTTGGAATAACTTCCAAAATCTATTTGCCATAAATTTTAGATACAATTTTACGATTGGCAGAAAGAAAAGCATCAATGGTCCCACCAAACTTAATAATCAAGATAATGTAAGCGGATTAACTAACGATGCGACTGCGAAGTAAACGAATATCGTGTTTAATTAAAATTCATCTAGCCGATGATAAAGAATATATCTAAAGTTTCCCACCCCTTCAAACACTGGCTTTTCTCATTTTCCTTTGCCTGTCGTTTCCTATATCCATTGAGTTTTATATGACTTTCTCCACAACACAAAAATAGGTTGTATCCTAACCAATTGATTTCCCTAATCACAATATAAGTTTTAAAATCATTTGCCGTCATTTTAACATTTCATTATAAAACACAGTATGCTAAGCACTTAAACTGATATTTAGGGTGACAGAAGTGACAGCAAATTTATTCTCAACAAAATAGACTTCAACAGTTCTGAACCAGATGTTATAGGGAAGATAAGTCGGAAATAACTTCCCGAATCAGATTGGTTTAACTAATTGCAAGAAACAGGTCTCAACCATTTATCGCAAAACAACATAGATCTTTCACGTTGTTTGACACGCTACTTTACAAAACATTGGTAAGAGCTAAGCCTCAGCACAATTAGTGCTAACGCCCAGCACCATATGTGCTGGGCGTTAGCACTGAGGTAAAAGCATAGAAAACTCAATATTAACGAGAAAGGAGAAATAATTCAATGGATGTTACGCTTTGAAACACAGATGGCAGATACCCATTGAAAGACAAACACTTGACGAAGAAATTCTTCGTCAAGCTCTTTGCAGAGAAAAGCATATATATCACAAAGCCTGTTTCAAGCACTCTTAATTAATGTGATATACATATGATAAGAAAACTACGCAAAAAATGAAGAAGTATCTTATCCTATTACAGGACAGGATTATGCTACACCAAAGGTCTACTGTTGAAACTATGAATAATAACTTAAGAATATATGTCATATAGAGAACATACAGGACGCAGAAGTTCTGGCAACTTTGTAACTAATCTTACCTCTGCACGCATTTCGTATCAACTAATGCTAAAAAAGCCAACAATGACATTGAAATCATAGACAAAAGCAAGCTAATTGCATAAAGATTATACAGAACTTTGTTTGTTATATGGAAAGATCAGGACAGTCTGGACCTTTTGCATATCGAACATAACCCAAACTAAGGTATAATGTAAAAGAATATTATACAACCGAATAGATTCTGAGAAAACTACAATGTTAAAACACGTATAATGCATTTTTATTGCACTAAATCTTCCCTTGATACGATGTCAGAGAGATATGTGAAGAGGATGATTGCCAAACTAGCTTCTCAGGGTAAGACTGTCATATCAATTGCACACCGCTTTAGTACAATCATGGATGCCAAGCATATCATCCTCTTGGCAAAAGGCAAGGTAGTAGCTGAGGGTACTCATCAGGAATTGTTTAAGACTTCTGAAGACTATCGTAAATTGTGGAGTGATCAGAATGATGAAATTGACTAATATTTATGTAGAGTTAGGTTTCTAGATATTTGGCTGTTCAAATTTACAGTTGTAACTTTGTGACGCCAAAAGAAAGCATACTCAAGTTTGGCCTTCATCTTTCCTCAATTAAGGTAAGATAGTACGTTTGGTAAAGTTCAGAGACAGCCTACCCTTATAACCAATTATAATAAATTAATATGAATAAATTCTCTAAAATAGGATTTGAATATTTATTTATGTTCATTGCATTTACGCAATTGGCAGTACCTTTATTAAGCATATGTTGCGTTCTGATGGTTCAATTGATATATCCTTTTACCAAACCTATTAAGGATATAATTGATACCACTATATCTTTTTCTTTAGTTATTGGAAATTTCTTATTATTTCTGTTTATAGTTTATCGTTTACGTCATCATTTTAGATACAGAAAATTTTCACGCCACTATTTTGGTAGGGACATATTACTTTATGTTCTCATCCTTGCGATATGCTTCCCAATGTGGAACTATTTTATCAGTGATTTGTTTCCACTTCCAGACTTCGATAGTGAAGTTATCTCTAAAATAAGTAACACCTCTTATTTCGGTTCTTTAGCCATTTGTATAGTTGGTCCTTTTGTTGAAGAATTTGTCTTAAGAGGGTCACTTGAGAGAATGATTTTGAAAGGGAACAAAGGCAGACCTTGGCTGGCAATACTAATCTCCGCCGCAGTATTTGGTGTAATGCATGTTAATCCAGCACAAATTTCATATTCCTTTTTGTCAGGAATCCTTTACGGGTGGATATATTTTAAACTGAAGAGTGTTTGGCCCTCCGTTATTTTGCATTCAATCAATAATTCGATAATTATGATTCTTATCCATTTTTTCCCGAATGACGACCGTTTGATAGATATTTTTAATGGGAATACAATGATAATGTGCATAACTTTATCTTTCACATTAATCCTATTTATTTATAGCCTGATAAAAATAGAAGTCAGAGTTTAACTCAACTTGCAGCCTTTATACTGTTTAAGAAGTCTATTGTGACTTTTTTACCTCAGTTTCTCTTCCTCTATCTGTTTTTAGCTTTAGGATATAGAAGATATCATATGTCCTCTTTTCTCGTACAGAGCCTAAAAAAGTACCGCGCTTGCCAAATTCATCTTTGTTCAAGACAGAAACTCTAAGACTAAGCACATATGAAGCAGAATACCGACTATGCTCTTACCCCCTTGATATCGTGCAGCATTTGCCACTCAATAGCATAGTTAGCGGCTCAGTAGAAAAAAGGTGGGGAAATTTTCTTAATTAACGTGAGTTCGACGAATTATAAGTGTCTATAAATTTGGTGATTAGCGAAATTTGCTATAATTTTAAAGAACTAATATACAAACAGTTACAAACAAAAATCGCTATGATCACCGAGGACAAAGTTACAGAAATATTTTGTATGCAGATGACTCCTGCAAGTTTTTGATGCAATGACAACAAAATATACGCTAAAACCTACAGGAAAAATATCATCGAAACTCTACAATATTAAAGGTAGAAAACTTATTACCTAATTGAAAATTAACATGAAAGGAGCGTTAATGAGTGTTTCAGACAGACTTTCACTCAGAAAAAGAACCATGAAAAGAAATTCTGCTATTCTGTTCTATTTTAAACTTTCCTGTCATTTCTGTCACTCTAATATTGACTACAAACCACTGATAATAAGCCTTATGCAGAAAATGTTAAAAGTGACAGCAAACTAAATAAAAAATAACTAGGGTACTTAGATTATAAATACTATCTTTGTTTTATCTATTTTCTTTTATTATCTTTGTAGAGAACATATAACCATTATTAGCCAACTAAAGTATTATTACTAATTCTAAAAATTATAATTATGACAGTTACAAAAGCAGTTTATCAAGGGAAAGGACGTGTTGAAGCAACGCATGTTAGGTCTGCAATAACCATAAAGACAGATGCTGGTAAAGCAGTAGGAGGATTAGGTGAGAATCAGAATCCTGTTGAGTTATTAGGCAATGCACTGGCAGCATGTGCTCTGACCATGATGGGACTACAGGCAGAACGTGGTGGAGTAGATTTTTCAGGTTGCTATGCTGAGATAGGTCAGATAGAAGAAGATATGGAGGCTTTCGCTGTTACACGTATTCCAATCACCTTCCACCTGAAGGCTTCATTTGACGATAAACAACGTAAGAAGTTTGAGCATATCGCTCATAAGACTTGTTTTGTTGGCAATACGCTAACGGCAAAGAAAGACTTCACCTTCGTTTACGAGTAAACTCGTAGTACGATTTGAAGTTAAATAGCATAAATGACAAAGGGGTATTTGGAGATTGAAACATCGCCAAATACCCTTTTAGTTTCTTATATAGTCTTAGGATTATGTCTTTTCAACGATAACAGAAAGGCTTATATCTCCTTAATAATAAAATGTAAATCCATTACTTATTCTCCACAGCCTTCTCTGCTTTGAGCCGTTTATGCTCTTCCAACATCTTCGCAGCACGTTCACGAGCGATACGTGCAGGCTCACTTGTAGCTTCTTCTTCTGGACGGATGCGCATAGTATGGGCTATATTGACAAGATCTTTCACAGCTTCTCCACCTGCAATTAGCCCTGCAGCAGCAGGAACCCACGCATTAGAACTGGGGATTGTGTGACGATCGGTACACTTACGCATATCTTTATCAGGGCAGATACAGTGGAAACGACAAGAGATTTCAGGCTGTTCTATACTCTCAAGTGGTTCTTCTGGACTGTACACCACCTTCAGATGCTTAATCTTTGTCTTACGAAGTTTCTTACGTATCACCTTCGCCAGTGGGTCATTGATTGTCTTGAAAATGTCAGTAACACGGAATTGCGTAGCATCCAGCTTATAAGCTGCACCCATACAAGAAAGCAATGGGATGTTCAACTCATGACAACGATAGATGAGATCAAGCTTTGCTGTTACAGTATCGATGCAATCAACGACATAGTCATAGTGTGAGAAGTCGAATTGGTCAGCATTATCGGGTAAATAGAAGGTCTGATATTTCCGTACGATACAACGAGGATTGATGGTGTGAATACGCTCTTCTGCCACGTCCACCTTGTGTTTTCCCACTGTCCGAGTGGTTGCAAGAAGCTGTCGATTGACGTTCGTAAGACAGACACGGTCGTCATCAATAACATCAATAGCCCCCACGCCACTGCGTGCCAATACCTCCACAACATAACCTCCGACGCCTCCAACACCAAAGACAGCCACCCTACTACCGTTCAAGGTATCAATAGCTGGCTTACCAAGGAGGAGTTGTGTTCTTGAAAATTGATTCTGCATTATATTTTATTATCCTTTTTTGATGTGCAAAGATAGTGCAAACGAGGACAAAGAGAACGTGTTCTTATTTTGTCGAGTGCAGCCTATCTTATGCAAAGATAGTGCAAACGAGGACAAAGAGAACCGACGTTTGATATCTTCTGCCTCACTCTTATCACCAAGGTCACAGATGCCATTATGCTCACGGAGATACTGGAGAAGCACCTCAGCAAAGTCCTCTGCATGCTGCTGTCCTGTAGGTTGAAGCGTACAATCAATCTTTCCATCAGGGCGAACTGTAGATATGTAACCCTTCAATCGGTCGCCAGTATGAACATATTGGAACACCTGATCTTCGTAGATAAGACCAGGATACTGGTTATCAACAATCACCTTAAAGCCAAGATCTGTCTTCTGCCATACGAGAAGATCAACCTCCTGCCCATGCTTATAATCACGTGGTCGACGTTCATCAAGGTAATGTTCCACCTTAGCAGATGCCACAAGGCGATAACTATCCTCATCCAAATGGATATGAACAATATATGAGTTACCCATTACCATACGCTTCTTCTGTTCACGGAAAGGACAGAAGAGATCTTTCATCACACCCCAAGAGAGGAATGCACCATACTCATTGACCCACGAACACTCCAAATAAGCAAAATCACCCACCTGTGCTAAGGGTTCTTCTGTGGTCGCAATAGGACGTTCCTCCTGGTCAAGATAGACAAACACTTCAATCTCATCACCGATCTCTGTACCTTCTGGTACATATTTCTGAGGCATAAGAATCTCACCTTCTGGTCCTCCATCGAGGTAAAGACCAAATGGTTCACCATTGCCTTCACGTAAGGCAACCTTTAATACCGTGAGCGTGTTATATGCTCCAAGCTTTATTTTAGACATAATAACCCTTTATAGTTGAAGACAAGATAATCTCTTATAAGACAGAGTAACATAGGAACAACATGCCTAAGTAACAGACTTATCATTCTAAGAACCTATTCATTCTCTATTTCGACAGTTGCACTCCCCTCCTTTCGGAGGGGTTGGGGGAGGCTTTCTATCATACCATCTTTGAGATGTATTGTTCTGTCTGTGATGTGCGCGAGCCCCTCATCGTGTGTAACAATGACGAAAGTCTGACCGAACTTATCACGTAAATCGAAGAAGAGTTGATGCAACTCTTGTTTGTTCTTTGTGTCCAAGCTACCCGAAGGCTCGTCTGCAAGGATGACAGCAGGATTGTTTACCAATGCTCGAGCTACTGCTACACGTTGCTTTTCACCACCTGATAGTTCGTTTGGCTTATGACTTGAACGGTCACTTAAGCCCATAAACTCTAATAGTTCCTCAGCTCTCTGACGTGCTTCCTTCGTATTCTTACCTGCAATATAAGCTGGAATCATGATGTTCTCAAGGGCAGTGAACTCTGGTAAGAGCTGATGAAACTGGAAGACAAAGCCGAGATGTTGGTTACGAAAGTCGCTCAACTTCCCCGTTGAAAGATGCCCAACGTCAATACCATCTACGATAACAGAGCCATCATCAGGCTTGTCCAACGTACCGATAATCTGTAATAAAGTGGTCTTACCAGCACCAGAAGGGCCGACAATACTCACCACTTCACCTTTATTAATATGCAAGTCGATACCCTTCAGCACCTGAAGTGAACCGAAACTCTTGGTTATATTCTTAATATCTATCATAGTTCTGTTTTATATTAAACCCATGAAGCCGATTTTGTAATAACTATCATCAAGTCCATAGATACCTACACCTTATTATGAATCCACTCCCTCACAGCTTCATAAGCACTGCGTTCCTCCGTATGCTGTGGCTGGGCGAACGTCATATCATCCATTTCATTGCCATATTGATCAGGGAAAATAATCATCAAAGTCTTACCTTTAAAGTATCTATTCACCTCATCAGGCAGTCGTTCCATCGCACTTTTATAAGAGATTGTACCCTTACGAGCCGTAACAATAACAAAGAGATGATCCTTACTGACCTTTGTTGCAAGGTCGGGTAACTCATTCCAATGCTTCATTGGTACATATTCCGCTCTGACACTGGCAAAGTTATTATGGATATATTCATTGATCAGTTGCAGCGTATCCTTCCTTCCATGGAAGATTATCCTACATTCTAGATTCTCTGTCATACGTGCCAAGCGCTCCAACCAACGGTAGAAGCCTGGCTCAAACTCTGCTCGGGAAGGTACAATAACCTGTATCCTACGCACAGTATTCAGAGGTTGCATGATGCGAGTGATGATAATCTGACGACTCAACCCATTATAAAGACTGCGTGTAAACTCACCCCAGAAACCTTTACTGATATTATGATGGAAATGTAATCCCATCAGAATCTCTGAAGCCTGGAACTCTTTAAAGGCATGTTTGATACCATTAGCGATATTAGCAGCAATACGAACCTGCGTCGTCATGGGCACATCTGACGCACTTGCAAGGTGCTGTAAATGCTCCAAGAGTCGTTGTCCTTCCGCTTGATTATGCCGCATATTAACATCATCATACACAACATTCAATGCAACCAACTCACGTTTCAGCTTCGGATTACGCATCATTGTTGCCATAGACACCAAGTTATCAGCATATTCGGGGTACTTTACAGGGATAAGAATCTTCTCATCATTAACGGCTTTTACCAACTCTGGTTCTTTCTTTTCCTTTAATCGGAGTCGTTGTGCAGCCCATTCTGTGACTACTGTTGAGATAACACAAGTGAAGAGAATCATGATAACAATACCATTCAGCACCTCATCACCAAAGAGATAAACACCCGGAGAGATCTCCAAACGCCTACCTACCATCACCATAGCAATAGCTCCTGCTGCATGTGCACTGGTCAATCCGAACATCATATGCCCAGCCAAACGGGGCATACGGAACACACCTACAGCCAAATAAGCAGCTACCGCCTTACCTAAAGTACCAAACAAGACAAGGCAGAAGACAACCCAAAGGATATGAGTTCCTTGAAACAACAGACGAACATTGATCAACATTCCCACACCAATCAGGAAGTAAGGAATGAACAATGCATTACCTGTAAACTCTATACGGTTCATCAATGGAGATACCCTTGGGATGAAACGGTTCAGTATAAGACCAGAGAGGAAAGCACCAAAGATGCCTTCTAAGCCTACAGCATCCGACAAAGCAGCAGAGAGAAATACTACTGCCAAGATAAAGATAAACTGCATAACAGCATCTGAATAACGGCGCAAGAACCAACGTGTGAGGCGTGGAATAACAAGAATAAGCCCTATGCTATAAACAAAGAACTTCACAACAAACAATACCCAAAAGCCTATTCCGGCTCCTCCTTGGAAAGAGTTGACGATAGACGCCATGACGATCAGTGCCATGAAGAGCGCCATCATAGAAGACCCGACACTCAATGTTGAGCTTGTATGTCGTGTCAATCCATAACGTCCAACGATAGGATAAGCAATGAGAGTGTTAGAAGCCATGATGGCAGAAAGGAGCAAAGCTGCCAGCGGAGTATAACTTAATAGACTCACACCCATAAAATAAGTCATGGCAAACGGAACAAGAAAGGTCAGTAAACCGAACACAATAACACGTGTTCGGTTCTTCTTCAAGCCTTCCATGTCCATCTCAAGACCTGCTAAGAACATTATATAATAGAGTCCGACACGCCCAAAAAGTTCGAAAGAAGCATCGCGCTCCAATATGTTCAACCCATACTTACCAACGATAACACCAGCCAACACCATTCCAATAATATGTGGAATACGCAGTCGCCCCATGATGATTGGTGAAAGAAGAATCATCAACAGAACAACGAAAAATATCAATGTCGGGTCGGTTATCGGGAAATACTGGGATAAATTAAACATGAATGTCTATTAATAATGTTGTATGCAAAGTTACGAAAAAAGTTTTGCAACAGTCCATATTCGTATGTATTCATAGCTTATAAAGAATAAAAAATCCTGCATTAAATAGTCTTTCACATAGGTGGAATCCGTTAAATTCTCGTCTCTTGTTCGTTACTTCTCCCCCCATTATATGAGCGTATGAAATAAAATTCATAGTTACAAAAGAAGTTGAAAAGAAGCAAACAAAGCTCATAAAAGAACAAAATAGAATGACAATATGTTGCCTATATTACAAGAAAAGTAGTAATTTTGCAGACGAAAGGTATATTAAACAATAAAAGAAAGAACTTATGAAAGTAGCAATTGTTGGTGCCAGTGGTGCTGTAGGACAAGAACTCCTGCGCCTCTTGGATGAAAGAAACTTCCCTTTGGATGACTTGGTGTTATTTGGTTCAACCCGTTCAGCAGGTAGAAAGTACACCTTCAAAGGTAAGGAATATGAAGTGAAGCTACTTCAACACAATGATGATTTCAAGGGTGTTGACATTGCTTTCACCAGTGCAGGTGGTGGTACATCAGCAGAATTTGCGGAGACTATCACCAAATATGGTGCTGTGATGATCGACAACTCCAGCCAATTCCGTCAGGATGATGATGTCCCATTGGTTGTTCCAGAGATAAACGCTGAGGATGCATTGGTTCGCCCACGTGGCATCATTGCCAATCCTAACTGTACAACCATTATGATGGTTGTCGTGTTGAACCCTATTGAGAAGCTCAGCCATATCAAAAAGATTCACATCAGCAGCTATCAGAGTGCTTCAGGTGCAGGTGCTGCAGCCATGGAAGAGTTGATACAACAATATAAAGAACTTGTGGAGACAGGCGAAGTAAAGACCATCAACAAGTTCCCACATCAGCTTGCATATAACGTCATCCCACAGATTGACAAGATGATGGATAACGATTACACGAAGGAAGAGGTGAAGATGTTCAACGAGACACGTAAGATCATGCATTCGGACGTACGTACATCAGCTACCTGTGTTCGCGTTTCATCCCTCCGCAGCCACTCTGAAGCAGTATGGTTTGAGACAGAACGCCCATTGTCAGTTGCTGAAATACGTGACGCTTTGAAGTCTGCTCCTGGTGTAACACTTGTTGATGACCCACAGAATTATGTCTATCCAATGCCTCTTGAGAGTGCTGGTAAGGACGATGTCTTCGTTGGTCGTATCCGCAAAGACCTTGCTGATGACAATGGTAGTACGCTTTGGCTCACTGGTGACCAGATACGTAAGGGTGCAGCACTTAATGCAATACAGATTGGAGAATACCTTATTAAGGTAGGAGACGTTAAGTAATAATAGAGAATTATGATAAGATTAAATGCATTTTTCAAGGTAAAAGCAGGTGTTACTACCGCACAGGTAAAGGCACTTACGGATGAACTTGTTGAAAGTTCGCGCAAAGATGAGGGTAACAAGGGTTACGATCTCTTTGAAAGTACTACCCAACCAGGTGTTTACATGTTCTGTGAGAGTTGGGAGAATGCCGAACTTCTGAAACGTCATGCAGCCTCAGAGCACTTCACTCGGATTGTTCCAGAGCTGGAAAAACTAACTGACGGCGGTTTAAGTATCGAACAATTTAAGAGATAACAATCAGCCCCTCCTGCATAAGGAGGGGCTGATTGTTTTATAAGAGGCATCTGTTTCCTACTTATTCTTCTTATAGTAAGCCACAGCAGCTGCCACATTTTCTTTCACAGCACGTGATGAATAGGTTGCACCAGTAGCACCATCAACCGTCTGTGCCTTGGCTGCCTTAGCCACTTTCATCCCATTAAACTTTGGTAAGAGTACCTGTTTAACACGATCAAAGAACTTTGGACTCTCACGATTAGGCAATGCCTCAACCTTTACTACCTTGTTATTCTTAATGTAAACTTCCAAAGGTGTTGCACCTTTAAAGCCTTTCACATTCGGAGTAAGACTGGTTGTGTTAACCACATACGTACCATCAGCTTGCTTATACATTACTTGCTCTTGCTGTATAGCTGCAAAAGCGACACCCGTTGCGAGCAGAACCGTCATGGAAACTGCAAATATTTGTTTCTTCATTATTATTGATTTTATACTTAAAAATACATCTTTAAGACTACAAATATACGGAAAAAGTATAACGTGAAGCATTGTTATTTATGTTTTTTAACGGTTGATATAACCTTCAGAGGATTCTTATTGAAGAATCAGAGTTTGGGTGGGAACTGGCGGTTTATAATCAGATACAGCTTAAACATTCCTCTTCACAAAAGGTATTAAGCTGAGTATTATGTAAAGGAAAATCACATTCCACTTTTGAAAGACGCTCTTTTACGTTGTAAAAGGGCACCTTTTGCATGGTAAAAGGGCATCTTTTACACATCAAAAGGGCGTCTTTTACATTGCAAAAGACGCCCTTTCACTTTCTGAAATATAACCTTCTGATTGTCTGATGATTACAAAGCCACTAAAACAACATATTTGTTGAAAAACTCATTCATAAGACCTTCTTTATTGTAACATTATTTCAACAGTCATATACAATCATCAAATGACAGACAATCCATGAGAGAACAAAACATGACGTCCTACCATCCGTCTAACAGAAAGACAATCCCCTCATCACAACCTGCCGTTATCATGCCAAGATAAAAGCCACAATTCAGTAATTTATCAACACGAGAAAAATCGGAAAAGAGCGTAAATAAAAGCCAAAGACTTATTGCTTTCAGGATTTTATTTGTACATTTGTGAACATAAACAATCGATACCAACTATGAAATATATACTAATTCCAGATGCTGGAAGCATCCATCAGTTGCCCTTCTACTTTGCAATAGAAGAGTATGTGGCACGACGTTACAACGATGATGATTACTTTATGGGGTGGAGAGTGAACCCAACAGTCATGTTAGGGCGCAACCAACTCATTGAGAATGAAGTGAATACTGATTACTGTCATGAGCAAAACATAGATATCTTCAGGCGCAAGAGCGGCGGTGGATGTATCTATGCAGACACGGGATGTATCCAGTTTTCTTACATTTCCCGCACCTCTAATGCCAACGAAGCATTCGTACAATACATGCAACGCATGGCAGATATCCTGCATAGTCTGCACATCAATGCTGAATTATCTGGCAGAAATGATATTATTCTTGATGGCGCTAAGGTGTCAGGATGTGCCTTTTATCAACTTACCAATCGTAGCGTATTGCATAATTCTGTCCTCTTCGATACCCAGTTAGACCATTTATCACATGCGCTTACACCCTCAAAGGAGAAGCTACAAAGCAAAGGAATAGAATCCGTAAGACAACGTGTGACAAACATTGCACAGCACACTCAGATTGACATCATTGCCTTTATGGATTACGTAAGACAAGAGATGTGTGGCAATGAAACTTTGGAGCTCACCGAAGAAGACATGAGAAACATTTCCGAAATAGAGAAGGAACTGGCTTCACATGATTTTGTCTACGGCAAAAACCCAAAGTATTCTGTAGTGAGGAAGCACCGTTTTGAGGGTGTCGGCACCATCGAAGCACGCATAGAACTGAAGAACAACGTCATCAGTGGTATTGATATGGCTGGTGATTACTTCCTTTTAGGCGACATTGACCATGATCTTCTGAAGCCTCTAAAAGGGAAAGAATTCACAAGAGAAAGCGTCAGTGAAGTTTTGAAAGACATTGATTTGTCGACAATCATACGTGGATTGCAAGCACGCCAGCTGCTCCGCCTGCTCTTTGGGCGTGAACCTAACGTCATGAAACCCGAATGGTTGAAGATTGATCTGACGTCGAAGAAGTCGACAGGAGAGACTGCTGGTATCCTTGCCAAGCACCATATGAATACCATTTGCACCAGCGGACTATGTCCAAACCGTGCAGAATGCTGGATGGCACGTACTGCAACACTGATGATTGGCGGTGATATATGCACCAGGAAGTGCCGTTTCTGCAACACATTGAGCGGAAAACCTAGACGACTTGATGAGAAAGAACCACAACGTGTGGCTGAATCCATCAAGGCACTTGCCCTGCGTTATGCCGTTATCACATCCGTTGACCGTGATGATCTGCCCGATTACGGTGCTGAACATTGGATAAAGACGATTGAAGCCATACGTAAAGAGAACCCAGAAACAAAGATTGAACTGCTCATTCCCGACTTTATGGGACGTGCAGAGCTTATTCATAAAGTCATGGAGACACACCCACACGTAGCAGGACACAATATGGAGACCGTCAGAAGACTGACGCCTACGGTTCGATCCGTAGCAAAATATGACCGTAGCCTTGATGTTCTCAGAGAGATTACCCGATGTGGTATTACGGCAAAGACGGGTTTCATGTTAGGACTGGGGGAGACACATGAAGAGATTCTTGAGACAATGGATGACATACTTGCCACTGGTTGCAAACGATTAACACTGGGACAATACCTGCAACCCACAGCACATCATTTGCCTGTAATGGCTTATATCACCCCAGAACAGTTTGCTGAATATAAGCGCATAGCGTTAGCAAAGGGATTCAAGCACGTTGTCAGCGGACCGCTTGTGCGCTCATCCTATCACGCTGCAGAGTCTTAAACACCAGAAACAATAAAAGGTGCTTCCCAAACAGGAAGCACCTTTTATATATTTTGTCGACTGTTGAGCCAGCTGATTACTCAGCAACCTGAACTGTAGCACGACGGTTGAAAGAGATTGGAGACAATGTCTCAACACCACCCTTACCAACAGTAGAAATCTTATTGTTCTCAACACCCATCTTAACAAGCTCGTTAGCAACAGTAGCAGCACGACGCTCAGAGAGCTTCTGGTTGTAAGCAGCAGTACCAGTAGCACTATCAGCATAACCAGTAACGAGGAGATTGTTGTTGTTGTCCTTAGCATACTTAGCAAGAGCCTGTACGTTTACGAGGTCCTTCTGAGAAGCGATTGTAGACTTGTTGATGTTGAAGAATACAGAAACAGGAGTATTAACCAACTGCTTAACAGACTCAGATGGAGTCTCTGCAGGCTTCTGATTAGCCAGTTCTTCACGCAAACGAGCATTCTCAGCTTCGGAATCAAGAAGCTTAGCATTCAATGCATCGAGAGCTGCTTGGTGCTGTGCGTTGATAGCTTCAACATCTGGTGTCTTGCTCCATGTAGCCTTTCCAAGGTTAAAGTTCAGACCAACCTCTGCATAGAGGTTATTGTCATGAGACTCCCAGAAGCCTCTATCGTTCTTGCTGTCGAAGCCATCAAGTCCTGCTTCGTAGCGATTCCAACCAGCCTCAAGGTATACACCAAGGTTCTTGCAGAGCTTCCAAGATGACTGAATACCTGCGCTCAAGCCTGTTGCATACTTGTCTTTAGACATTGAACGACCAACACCTGCACCGATAAATGGGATAACATTCCATACACGGTTCTCATTGTAACCACAAAGAAGGTTACTAAGATTGAACATTACCTGCTCTTGAGCAATCCAATACTTGTTTCCATTATCGAGACGAGACGCATGATTGTCTGTGTCACCGACACGTTTTCCCCAGATACCCTGTACCTTTGTACGAAGACCAATACCCGGTGTGAACCACTTACCGATAGCAAATGAAGCACCAGGGTTAGCACGGAAACGCTTCAATGGGCTTGATGCCTCATTGCGACCATGCTCCTGATCAGAATACCAAGCATTCCAATCTGCACCAAGCTGGATGAACCAGTTGCTCCAGAAAGAGTTTGTTGCGACGCTATACTTCTCTGTAAGAGCATCGTCCTGTGCAAAAGTGGTCATAGAAACACCAGCTAATGCCAATACAACTAATAATTTTTTCATAACTTTATTTGTTTAACTAACTCAAATTGTTTGTATTAAGACACCGTCGTTAACGGCATTTCACCTTATTTAAAACGGTCGCAAAGATAACAATTAAATTTTAATGTGGTCTTTTTTTTCAATAAAATACAGCTTATTTAACGTAGATAACAAAAGAATTATAAATGGTTTAGATAAGTCTTTCACTATCAGTTGTCAACTATCAAAGAGATGTTCAATGTCATGTTGTTGCATAATGGCAATTATAGGAGTACCAGAAGGCGTATAATTAACATTACTGCACGCAAAAAGTTCATTGACAATACTCTCCATTTCACTATTACTCAGCACTTGTCCTTGCGGGATTGCCGCATTACGAGCAAGGCTAAGCGCCAACACATGGTCTATCTCTTCCTTCACATGCGTGCCACTTTCTATGGCAGCAGCAACCATATCAGTAATAAGTGTTACTGCATTGAGTCCTTCAATACCTGCAGGTACACCATTAACAGCGTAACTTCCTCCCCCAAGGTTGTCGAGTTGGAAGCCCATCTCCGTCATTTCAGGTAAGATATGTTCAAGGATGACAGAGTCTGAGACCGAGAATTGGACCATTTCTGGGAAGAGAACCTTCTGCGAATGCACCTTATGTTCGGACAACTGACGAAGATATGCCTCATATAATATACGTACGTGCGCGCGATGTTGATTGATAATCATCAGTCCAGACTTGACTGCTGTCATGATATAACTACCCTTATATTGATAATGTGTAGGTGATTTGTCCTCTATCATTGCCGTTGTATCAGGCACAGTTGCTACTGATGAGATAATAGTTTCTCCATTATCAACATTACCAATAGGCGTATCCTCCTGTCCAAAGAGGTCTGTCTGAAGTGTTTCTGTGTTGGTATCCAACCCTGCATAAAGGCTTTCCCAGCCTTCAGTATTAGTTGTTCTTTGTGGCTGAGACGACTGTTTAAAAGGATTATACTGTGGGTTGAAACTTATTTTCGGTGCAGACGTACTCCCATTAGGGTTGAAAACAGGGATATCAGGCTTCCCTTCTGTATCAAAATCAATGGAAGGAACATCATTAAACTTACCCACAGCCTCCTTCACCGATGCTAGTAGAATCTGCCAAATAGCCTGTTCATTCTCGAATTTTATCTCTGTTTTCGTTGGATGTATGTTCACATCAATGTTCTCAGCAGGGACTTCGAAATACAGAAAGTACGGAATTTGCTCTCCCTGAGGTATGAGTCTGTCGAATGCTGTCATGACAGCCTTATGGAAATAGGCATGTTTCATATAGCGTTCGTTGACGAAGAAGTACTGCTGCAGTACCTTTTTACGTGCTGACTCGGGCTTCCCTACGAAGCCATGAATACGACATAACGATGTATCAACACCTATTGGGAGCAGATCTTGGTTGAGTCTTTTACCGAAAACCTCCACTATGCGCTGGCGATAGCTACATGAACGCAGATTAAAAAGCTCTGTTCCATTGCTATGAAGGGTAAAAGATATCTGGGGATAGACTAATACTATACGTTCAAAAGCAGTGATAATATTATTCAATTCTGTTGTGTTCGACTTCAGAAACTTACGCCGAGCAGGGACATTAAAGAAGAGATTCTCCACCGTAAAGTTACTCCCTACAGGACAAGCACACGGTTCCTGCCCAACAAACCGACTACCGGAGATCGTTAGTTGGGTTCCTAAATCCTCTCCTTCCATACGTGTTTTTAAGTCAATCTGTGCCACTGCAGCGATGGAAGCCAATGCTTCACCACGGAAACCCATCGTGTGAAGAGAGAAAAGATCATCCGCTTTGCGTATCTTTGACGTTGCATGACGCTCGAAAGAGAGCCGGGCATCAGTCTCAGACATACCCTTTCCATCGTCAATAACTTGAATAGAGGTACGTCCAGCATCAACGATTATCACATTAATGTTGCTTGCTCCGGCATCAATAGCATTCTCAACCAACTCCTTTACGACCGAAGCAGGGCGCTGAATGACCTCTCCTGCAGCAATTTGGTTGGCCACACTATCAGGTAAAAGTTGTATAATGTCACTCATAATCTACCCTATTAGACTAAAAAACAGTAAAATAAACAAAACAATAACCCCTGCAGAAAGAGCCAAAGCAACCCAAAGTGCTGTGTACCTTATACTGCGATGCCTCAAAATACGGGGTCGTAGACTTCCCGCAATACGCTTCTGCATCTGCTCATGATAGCTATCTTGAGTTGTACTTTCCCCACTCGTCTCCTGTCGGTTACGGCGTTCAAGTTCCTTTAGTAGCTCCTTTCGCTCATCAACATACATGTATTCATGATGAAAACGACGTGGGCGTGATGATTGAAAAAACATGATTATTGTGCGTAATTACGATATGTTGTATGCTAAAATGATCACTCTACGTGTTGACGAGGGGGCAAAGCTACCTGTGCATTACGAACTGTTGCACTCGTTTTACGTGCTGCCCGCCGGAAGATATCATCCTTATCCTTGGGTCGAACATCATCAAAAAGCTCGAAATGAGGTAACGTTAATTTATCAGAAGGTATCTGTGTCATAGGACTTATGACACCATTTGCCTTAGACATCCATATCTTCTTCAGCTTACGTTCAGGTGAAATGAACATTCTAAGCGTGTCCGTCTCCGTATAATCATGTCCTATTAGCGTACTATCTTTATCGGTATGATAGAATATAACCTCAACATTTCCCCAAGCATCCACCCTTCTTAATGCTCCATCAGTGAAGTAAGCATGCATCATCTTTGATGATATCTGATTGTAATGCTTCTTATCAGGAAGCGTTTCTATAGAGAAAGCATTCCCATAAACTAATGCATCACGTATCGTTGAGTCGTTAAGATAAGCCTTAATAGAGTCACCTACCAACTGACGATTCCCACTCCAAACGATAGGATAATCATACATTGTCATGCAGGAATCCTTTGTATTGAAGACAAGGAAGCCACAAACAGCCTGTATATCCGTACGAAAAGCACGCACATTGTTCACTCCATAGATCTCACGATACATCCGTGGAGTATTCATATGAAACCCTTTCATACTGATTGTATCTGCATGTACGAAGAGAGTGTCGCCCTTTGAGAACTCTTTAGCTACTGGTCCAGGGTTTCCACCAAAGGCTATTGCCGCTGAATCAGTATAATGTAGATAGTCACCTTGGAAGGCATGCTTGCTTTTATGGTCTATATAGTAAACATTTCCTTCGCCAGTTCCTTCATGTGTGTTACTGTTATAGGTAAGATCACGCCCCGTTATAGTGCGTTGTTTTACATTATCTACAATCTTAACATTACCATGTCCCTCACTATGACCAGTCTTTTCATTATAGAAAACATTATCTCCTGTAATGATACGGTGGTTCACTTTATCAACAATCTTCACACTTCCATGTCCTTCTGCATCTCCTGTCGCACTATTATAGATGATGTTGTCACCTTCAACATCTTGTCGAGGAGAGGTTATAGTAGAACGGCCATTTAGCTCCATGTAGTCTGTTTTGCTGTTATAAGTTCCATCATTCGTATGGACAACCTCCCCTTTCGAAGTGCGAATGACCGATTTCCCAACTACATGGACAAGTCCAGTTGCAGTATTACCATGCGCCTCTGGCGTATTGATACGATACTTTGGCGTACGCATAACAACATTACCAAAGAAATTTGCATCGTGAGTATCTGTATTATAATCACCTTGATCAGCCACAATAGTATTTCCATTATAAACCAATGTGCCGCGTCCACCAAAGTAATTAGCCACCTTAGATGCCATATTATAATCCAGACTGTCACAACGAAGAGACCTTCCAGGCTCCCGAACGACCACATTTTTCCGCACATGAATCATCTGTGCAAAGCCATCATAGTGCATTCTGCGACAATCAAGGGTCACTCCTCCAGGGCGAGTCATGTGTACCAAGCCAAACGCTTTGAACCATTTATCTTTCTCATTGAAGTAAGCACTGTCACAACGTAACGTCATTCCTTTATAACGAAAGCGCACATTGCCCTTCGCAATCTGTACATCTGGCATCTCCATCTGGTTATGACGCAGGTTATCAGCATGGTCAATATAGAACTTTTCACCCTTGACTGTAACTGGATTCTGTGCCTTTACAGGTTGACATAACCATAGCCCAAGCAGGCATAGAATCGTAATTATCATGATTCTATGCCCGCAAAGTATATTGAAATATAACCGTTTTAATGTCATTTAACCCAACCTTCGTATTGGAACTTACAATTCTGATATCTTGGATTGATTCTTACGTAGGTCTCCTTTATCTTCTTTTCCACCCAATTATGAATCATTTCCTGTCGGCGATGAGCCACAACTATATCTTTCATTGCCTGGAAATCCTCTGTAATCGTTGCCCTATGTTCTGGAATACGGCTCTTAAGTTTTACGATTGCACAAACAACCTTACCCTTTGCATCAACCATTTGGAACGGAGCAGAGACTTCTCCGACCTTCAGACCTTCCACAACACGAGCTACTTCAGAAGGAAGATCCTTCATTTTGAAGCGTGATGTACGCACATTCTCCGATGAATTAACCATCAAACCATGGTTGTTTTTCGTGTCTTTGTCATCAGAAAGATATGCTGTAGCATCCTCAAAGGTAAATTTTCCGGCTTTTATATCATTGTTTATAGAGTCAAGTCGCTCTTTAGCTGCATCTATAGAAGCCATTGAGACATGCGGTTTCAAAAGTATATGACGGACATTTACCTTATCACCTCGCTTATCAACAAGCTGAATGATATGGTATCCGAACTCACTCTCAACTATTTTTGAAACTTTTTTAGGGTCAGTGAGGTTGAAAGCTGCGGCTGCAAAGGCAGGATCAAGCATACCACGACCCATATATCCAAGCTCTCCCCCTTGTCGAGCAGAGCCTGGATCCTCTGAATACAAGCGTGCCAACGTAGCGAAAGAGGTCTCACCCTTTGTCACACGATCAGTATAATCACGCAATTGATTCTTGATTCTATTGACTTCTTCAGGCTCAACCTTTGGTGTTTGTGTCAATATCTCCACCTCAACAGTAGTAGGAATCATAGGTATACTATCCACTGGAAGGTTCTTAAAGTACTCCCTCACTTCTGCTGGAGACACCTTAATATCACCTACAAGCTTCTCCTGCATACGCTGAACAAGCTGTCTGTTCTTGTAATCATCATGCAGATCCTGACGAATCTGTGCCAAACTCTTATGCTGGAAGGCTTCCAGCTTCTCCTTAGAACCGATCTGTGGAAGAGAAATCCAATAGTTTATCTGTTGGTCAATACCTTGTGCTATCTCCGACTCAGTCACTTCTATACTATCCAAAGCAGCCTGATGGAGAAAGAGTTTCTGCACTGCTATCTGCTCTGGGATGATGCAATCAGGGTCACCACCCCACTTTGTTCCTTCAGCTTCACCCTGAAGCTTCATTATCTCTACCTCAGATTTCAATATTGGTTCGTCTCCAACAACCCAGACAACCTCATCTACAACACTACGAGGATCTGTCTGTGTCGTCGCATCTGAGCGTACTGAGTCCGACAATTCAACAGGACCACTGGCACGAAAAGCACCAGCATGTAAGCCCATCGTCATAAGAACTGTCCCTGCAAGCAGGAGTCCTATCTTTCCTTTACTTATCTTCATCGATTTAGTTAATTATCTTTTAGTGCTTATTAACCGTGGCAACCACTTTCGGGTCAACCACAACCTTATATCGTTTTCTTAATGCTTCAACCCAATTCTTCTCCAATTCATCTTGATAATCTGCCACAACAAGACCACGAACATCATCCATTCCTTCTGGCGCTTTTATCTTTTTGCCAAAGGTTGCATCAATAGGATAATCCTTCATTGGTGCTATTGTGGTGTCTTTTTTGAAGACATCACGGTCTACATAAGCGTTATCACCCTTACGGAAGATGCCTTTCTCCACTCGGATACGTATCACACTATCAGCATTGAACGTCTTACGCAATGCCTCAGCCCACTTACTGAAAGGAAGATTCTTCACACAATTCTTCACTGCTGCTACGTCTTCACGCTTCCGTACATGGTATGCAATACCCTTAAAACGCGGTTCTGACCACTTATATTGCTTCTTATGCTTACTGAAATAAGCCTCAAGTCCAGCCTCATCCTTGGCTGCTTTGTCCCAGACGGTGCGGTTGCTCATCTCAATCATCAGTAAACCGTCATGATATTCCTTAATGAGATTACGCAAATCAGCATCCTTCTCCTCCATATCAGCAAGTCTCTTGCTAAGTATCTGCTCCTTTGTCACACCACTGCCAGCCTGCTTTGCGAGAGAATCTATCTTCTGATCTATAATCTGTTCACGCAATCCACGCATATCAATGAACTGCATTATATCTGCACGAACCGAATCATAAGGAGGAAAATCTTCATGTCCTGTCATCTTAATGATATGATATCCAAACGGACTTAACACCGGTCTGCTGATTTCTCCAGGCTTCAACGACAGCATTGCAGCCTCAAACTCCTTCACAGTCTGACCCTTCTGAAGCGGTGGAAGTTCGCCACCCTTAACAGCAGAGGACGCATCAGCTGAGTATCTCTTAGCCAAGACAGCGAAATCAGCACCATGTTTCAAAGCCGTATAGATAGAATCAGCCAACACTTTTGCTGCTGCTTCTTCATCCTTAGTGGAACGTTGATTCATTCCGATGAGAATATGAGAACACCGCCACAAGCCTCCATTAGCATTCACTTGCTGCTGCGTTTCTCGATAAAGTCTGCGTGCCTCAGCCTCAACATCAGCATCTGAGATCATCGTTGGACGTACCTGCTGATCCCGATAATTCAGAAACTCTTGTTTAAACGACTTCAATGTATCAAGATGCGCATCCATTGCAGCCTGCACCTTGAGCTTATAATTGATAAAGAGGTCAAGATATTCATTCACACTCTTTTTATCTATTACTCCTTCAGAGTTATTCTTATTATAGGAATACTCAAATTCCGAACGACTCACTGGTCGCCCATTGATTGTCATGATAGTAGGGTCAGACTGCCCATAAGCCATTGTTGTGGAGAGCAGTGCGACTGACAGAATTACCTTGATTTTCATTGTTATCATTTAAAACGCACGTACCCTCTCCACTGATAAGACAGAGAAGAGGGCCGAATCTTTATACTCGTTTATTATTCTGGACGTGAATAGTTTGGTGCTTCACTGGTGATTGTGATGTCATGAGGATGACTCTCCATAACGCCGGCATTTGTGATTCGAGTGAACTTAGCATTGTGCAAATCTACGATAGAGCCTGCACCGCAATAGCCCATACCTGAACGTAGGCCACCAGTCAGCTGATAAATAACCTCCTGAACAGTTCCTTTGTAAGGCACACGACCAGCAATACCTTCTGGAACAAGCTTCTTTGCGTCAAAGACATCACCCTGGAAATAACGGTCACGTGAACCATTCTTCTGCTCCATAGCCTCTAACGAGCCCATACCACGATAACTCTTGAACTTACGTCCATTGAAGATGATGGTGTCACCAGGAGACTCTTCAGTACCAGCAACAAGTGAACCGATCATCACTGAGCTACCTCCTGCTGCCAAAGCTTTGACAACATCGCCTGAATAACGCAAGCCACCATCAGCTATCAAAGGTACCCCTGTTCCCTCAAGCGCTTTATAAACATCGTAAATAGCAGTCAGCTGTGGTACGCCAACACCAGCAACGACGCGTGTCGTACAGATGGAACCAGGACCAATACCAACCTTTACGGCGTCAGCACCATTGTCAACAAGGAACTTAGCAGCCTCACCTGTAGCTATATTTCCTACAACTACATCAAGGTTGGGGAAAGCAGACTTCACATCACGGAGCTTACCTATCACACCTGCGGAATGGCCATGAGCCGTATCAATGACGATGGCATCTACACCAGCTGCTACCAAAGCTTCAGCACGTTCCATGGTATCAGCTGTCACACCAACGCCAGCTGCCACACGCAAACGGCCCTTCTCGTCCTTGCAAGCCATTGGTTTATCCTTGGCTTTCGTAATATCTTTGTAAGTAATCAAGCCGACAAGATGATTCTCACGGTCGACTACTGGAAGTTTCTCAATCTTGTTTTCCTGCAGAATCTGCGCTGCTGCAGTAAGGTCAGTCTGCTGATGAGTCGTAACAAGATTATCCTTTGTCATCACCTCATCAATGAGTTTGTCTAACCGACGTTCAAAGCGCAGGTCACGATTGGTCACGATACCAACCAGATGATTCTCTCCATCAACAACGGGAATACCACCAATATGATAGTCAGCCATCATGTCAAGCGCATCTTTTACCGTGCGTCCCTGACGAATAGTAACCGGATCATAAATCATTCCGTTCTCTGCTCGCTTCACAATCGCTACGTTACGAGCCTGATCTTCGATGGTCATGTTCTTATGAATCACACCAATACCACCTTCACGGGCAATGGCTATCGCCATAGAGCTTTCCGTTACGGTGTCCATAGCCGCCGTAACAAAAGGCACATTGAGGTCAATGTGACGTGAGAACTTGGTTTTCAACTCTACCTCTTTAGGCAGAACTTCAGAATAAGCCGGGATTAAAAGGACGTCATCGTAGGTCAATCCGTCCATCGTGATTTTATCTGCAACAAATGATGACATAGTGTATTAAGAAATTTATTGCATGCAAATTTACTAATTAAAATCTAAACATACAGGCTTTTTGCCGTTTTTCTCACCTGCCATTAAAAGTATTTAACGGCACAAGCAACAAGCATGTATTCATCCATTGACTAAAGACAGAATACTGTAAGATTTAAGTTTGCTTTCCATTTATCGATACATGAGCAAGCCAGCAATGATGGTCAATTGTAAAAAATGTTCACTTCAAGAAAACAAAAGGTTTCCTTTTACATTCTAAAAGGGCACCTTTTGCATGGTAAAAGATGCCCTTTTGAGACGCAAAAGACGCCCTTTTGCAACGTAAAAGGGCGTCTTTTAAAACGTGATTTATAACGGATTGACTATCACTTAGTTACAAAGTCATAAAAAGTCAGATATATAAAGAAAAACAAGAGAGCATCACTTTAAAATTGTAAAGTCATTTCAGAAGAAGAAAGGAGTCTCCTTTTACTAAGGAAAACACAAACAATAAAAGGCACATCTCATATGTAAGATGTGCCTTTTAAACTATTTAATTAGCCATTTCTGACAGGAATTTGATTCGGACAAGACGAATAAGTTCTTCGCTATACTCACCGTCAAGATCTTCCATTGCAGCTTCTATATCGTCTGTTTCACTACTCATGAAATAATCATAGACATCATCTATCTGGTCTTCATCATAGACATCCTCAAGGAAATAATCAATGTTCAGCTTTGTTCCACTGTACACTATCTCTTCAACCTTGTACAAAAGATCATCAAAATCAAGCCCTTCAGCCGATGCAATATCATCAAGTGGCAACTGCCGGTCAATGCTTTGGATGATCTTTACCTTCTGCATTGACTTCTTGGCAACCGTCCGAACGCGCAGTTCTTCTGGTCTTTCAATATTGTTTTCCTCACAATATGACTTGATAAGCTCGTAGAATTCGCGCCCATAACGCTTAGCTTTACCAGCTCCTACACCTTGTATGTTCTGCAACTCCTGCTCATTGACAGGGTACATCATTGCCATCTGCTCCAAAGAAACATCTTGGAAGATGACATAAGGAGGTATATCCAACTTATGTGCGACCTTCTTTCTAAGACTTTTCAGCATGGAGAAAAGCGTAGGATCAAGCACTGCCGTACCTGACATAGGCTCTTCATCGGACTCTTCATCCTTGAATTCAGTGTCCATCACTATCATAAACGATTCAGGAGACTTCATAAAGCGCTTCCCAGCGGCTGTTAATTTCAGCAGACCATAGTTGTCTACATCCTTCTTTAGGTATCCTGCAAGCAATGCTTGACGCACAACAGGGTTCCATATCTTCGGATCTTCATCTTCACCAGCACCAAAATCGTCCAGTTCATCATGTTTATGATCCTTCTGATCATCAGTAGCTCTACCCTTTACAAAGTCTATCACATACTCCTGACGGAAGTTCTCTTTCAGTTCCTTTACAGCTTTTAGAATCGTCAGAAGATAGTCCTTGCCCTCTATCTTCGTCTTTGGATGAAGACAATTGTCGCACATGCCACAATTACATTTGGCATATTCTTCACCAAAATAATGAAGAAGCATCTTTCTCCGGCAGACAGAAGACTCTGCATAGGCTTCTGTTTCCTGTAACAACTGACGCCCAATATCCTGCTCAGCGACCGGCTTCCCCTCCATGAACTTCTCAAGTTTCTTCAAGTCATTCTTAGAGTAGAACACGACACAAATGCCCTCTTCGCCATCGCGCCCAGCACGTCCCGTCTCTTGATAATAACCTTCAAGGCTTTTCGGGATATCATAATGGATAACAAAACGCACATCTGGTTTATCGATTCCCATACCGAAAGCTATCGTTGCAACAATTACATCAATCTCTTCCATCAGGAAATCGTCCTGTGTTTTTGACCGAGTTTCAGAGTCAAGGCCAGCATGATAAGGTGCCGCTTTTATATCATTGGCTTGCAGAATGGCTGCCAATTCTTCTACTTTCTTCCGAGATAGACAGTAAATGATACCACTTTTACCTGCATGTTGCTTGATAAACTTGATGATTTGCTTGTTAGTATCATCGTCATTCTTCTTAGGTCGTACTTCATAATAGAGATTCGGACGATTAAAAGAGCTTTTAAACTCTGCGCAATCCTCTATCCCCAAGCTGCGAATGATGTCCGTTCGCACCTTATCAGTAGCCGTTGCAGTGAGTGCAATGACTGGTGCCAGCCCTATTGTCTCTATGGCATGACGAATCTTTCGATACTCTGGGCGGAAGTCATGTCCCCACTCTGAGATACAATGTGCCTCATCAATAGCATAAAAACTTATCTTCACTGACTTCAGGAATTCCATATTCTCCTCCTTATTCAGTGACTCTGGAGCAACATAAAGTAATTTAGTACGCCCCGAAAGGATGTCGGCACGTACGTTGTCTATCTCAGCTTTCTTTAAAGAAGAGTTCAAGTAATGAGCCACACCATCCTCCTCGCTGATACCATTGATGACATCCACCTGGTTTTTCATCAATGCTATTAACGGGGAAACGACAATTGCCGTACCGTCCATAATAAGAGATGGGAGCTGATAGCAGAGACTTTTACCGCCTCCTGTTGGCATTAACACGAACGTATCACGCCCTGCTAATAGGTTACGGATAATAGACTCTTGGTCACCTTTGAACTTATCAAAGCCAAAATAGTGTTTTAGTTTTTCGGTAAGATTGACTTCTTTTGTCATGCTAATAGTTGTTTCTATTCTTTTCCTTGGTCGGTTTGATAGAAAAACATACAGTCTGCAATGGAAATTTCTATCCAAAGCAGACCGTATGGATATGATATTAGTTTGTTTCTGCTTTCTGAATATGGGCTTTATCAAGCTGTTTCCGGACATATTCATCCGTCACTTCGAAGTGCTTGATACGTCGAGATGGAACATCAAACATAGCATCCATCATCACAGCTTCTACTATTGAGCGTAGGCCACGGGCCCCAAGCTTATACTCAACGGCCTTATCTACGATGTAATCAAGAGCTTTCTCCGTGAAAGTCAGTTCTATTCCATCCATCTGGAACAGCTTTATATACTGCTTAATAATGGAATTCTTCGGTTCAACAAGAATCTTACGCAGTGCTGCTCGGTCCAATGGGTTAAGATAAGTGAGCACTGGTAGACGACCTATTATCTCTGGAATCAAACCAAAAGACTTCAAGTCTTGTGGTAAAACATACTTCATCAGGTCACTCTTGTCTATCTTTGCAACATTCTGCACAGAGTTATAACCAACCACATGGGTGTTAAGTCGCTGTGCAATCTTACGTTCTATGCCATCAAAGGCACCACCACATATGAAGAGAATGTTCTTTGTATCAACATGGATATAGTCCTGATCAGGATGCTTACGACCACCCTTTGGCGGGACATTCACCATGGTTCCCTCCAACAGTTTCAGTAATCCTTGCTGAACACCTTCACCACTTACGTCACGTGTAATACTTGGATTGTCACTCTTGCGGGCTATCTTATCAATCTCATCGATGAAAACAATACCGCGTTCAGCGGCAGCTACGTCATAATCTGCCACCTGTAACAAACGAGAGAGAATACTTTCAACATCCTCACCCACATATCCTGCTTCCGTAAATACCGTTGCATCAACAATAGTAAAGGGGACATCGAGGAGTTTTGCTATGGTTTTTGCAAGCAAAGTCTTACCAGTTCCTGTTGAACCAACCATAATAATGTTGCTCTTCTCAATCTCTACACCATCGTCATCCTTAGGTTGTTGCAGACGTTTATAATGATTATAGACTGATACAGACAGGTAACGCTTAGCTTCATCCTGCCCTATGACATATTCATCAAGATACTCTTTTATCTCCTTTGGCTTAGGAACTTTCTTCATTTCGAAGGCTTCTTCCTTCTTTCCTTGATCCAAAGCACCTGTTTGCATGACTATATTGTAAGCTTGTTGAGCACAATCCTCACAAATATAACCATTCAAGCCAGTTATAAGGAGTTTCACATCCTTCTCGCTTCTACCACAAAAACTACACTTTTTCTGGGGCATTATCTACTTCTTTTCTTATTAAAATTTCATCAATCATGCCGTATGCTTTAGCTTCTTCGGCATTCATCCAATAGTTACGATCACTGTCATTCCACACTTTCTCAAATGTTTGATGAGAGTGTTTACTGATGATTGTGTAGAGTTCTCTCTTAAATTTAAGAATCTCCTGGGCTTCAATTTCAATATCGGAAGCCTGTCCCTGAACACCACCGAGCGGCTGATGAATCATCACACGACTGTGTGTCAAGGCTGATCGCTTACCTTCCTGACCAGAGACAAGCAATACTGCTGCCATAGAAGCAGCCATACCTGTACAGATTGTAGCTACATTGCTGGATATAAACTGCATCGTATCATAGATACCTAAGCCTGCTGTAACACTTCCACCAGGGGAGTTTATATAGATAGAGATGTCCTTCCCCGGGTCAACTGAATCCAAATAGAGCAATTGAGCCTGCAAAGTATTAGCTGTATAGTCGTCTATCGCAGTACCAAGGAAGATAATACGATCCATCATCAGTCGCGAAAAAACATCCATCTGAGTAACATTCAGCTGACGTTCTTCCAAGATATATGGGTTCAGATATTGCGCTTGTGATTTTACGACATCATCAAGTACCATACCGTTCATCCCAAGATGCTGAGTTGCATATTTCCTAAAATCGTTCATAGTCTTTCCTTTCTTATATATAATAATGTGACAAAAATAGAGGTTATCGACCTCCTAATCATTGTCGTCAGTACAAAGAGCATGCCACGAAAGCGGCTTCTCAAAGCTTATCTTAGACAAAGATAAGGAAAAAAATCGATAACCTCTATATAAGTAAATAATATTTTTTCCTAAAAAATATTATTCATTTACGAGTTTATTAAACTCTTCAAGGCTTACACTCTTCTTGTTTAGTTTCACAACATCCTTCAATGTAGCAGCCAATTTACGGTCAAGTGCAGCCTCAACGAATGAGTCTATATTCTCACGTTTCTTCAACATCTCATCAGCATAGCCGTTAAGATAATCATCAGGAACGTTATTCATGCCATATTGAGCAAACTGAGCACGTGCCATCTGGCGTGCACTCTCACGTACATCATTGTCATCAACCTTAATGCCATGTGCCTGTGCCAACTGTTCCTTTATGAGATGCCAAGTAAGTTCTTTGATGCTTTGTTCGTAATTCTTATCTACGAACTCCTCGCCCTTGTCTTGGTTGTTAGCCAACATGATACGTTTCAAGATAGCATCAGGGAATGTTAGCTTGCCAACCTTCTTCTCACAATAAGCGCGAAGGTCCTGGATAAACTTATAATCAGAGTCACCCTTCAGCTGTTCAGCCAAGCCTTCTGCTATAGCCTTACGGAAACCAGCTTCGTCTTTGATGTCAGCAGCCTCACCATAAACACTCTTCCAGAGCTCAGCATTGTTCTCTGCCTTTACGAAACGAGATATTTCTGTAATCTGGAAAGAGAAATCTCCCTTGTGTTCAGCCACTTCTTCTTTCTTAATCTTAAGTAAAGAAGAAACCTCAATCTCGTTATCTGGATAAGCCTTCGTTGGGTTGAAAGTAATGATATCACCAACCTTTGCGCCATCAAACAGCTTCTTCTGCTTGTCAACTTTGATAAACTGTGGCATTAATGATGCACCCTCAACAGTGATACCACCCTCAAGAGTATTACCATTCTTATCCAATTCGCGAAGATCACCCTTCAACAAGTCACGCTGTTCTGGGTCATATGTCTCAGCTTTGTCGTAGTGTCCTGCACGACTCTGGAACATTTCAACCTGCTGATCGATAAGTTTATCATCAACAGCAATGTCATAGTAATCAATCTTGTTCTTACCACTAAGCTCTATTTTGAACTCTGGAGCTACAGCAATATCAAACTTGAATACGTATGGAGCATCCTTTTCCAGATCAACAGCTTCCTGACCTTCTGCAGACATGGGCTGTCCCAACATCTGAATCTTATTGTCAGTAATGTACTTCTGCAGGTTCTCTCCAAGAATCTTGTTGATAGCTTCCATCTTAACCTGTGGCCCATACTGACGCTTAATCATACCCATTGGTACCTGTCCTTGACGGAAACCAGGTATATTGGCACGCTTGCGATAGTCCTTAAGGGTTTTCTCAACCTCATCCTTGTAGTCAGACTCTTCGACAGTCAGGGTCATCAGACCGTTAACCTTGTCGGGATTCTCAAATGAAATTTTCATCTCTGATGTTATGTATTTATGTTTATTATTATTTATCAACTACTTATATTTGCAAAGAAGGCACATTAACCCCTTGCAACTTTGGATTGCAAAGATACTCAAAAAAAAGCACATCCTTATAATATATAGGTGGAAAAATGCTTTTTTAACCTCCTATTCTTCTGCTTCTTTGGCCTCTTCCTGTGCTCGCTTTCTTTGGTCGAGCAACTGGAAGTCCTTCTTCTGAAGAACAAAATCCGTACCAAGATACTTCTCTTTCACTATCTTGTTTGCAGCCAACTCCTCTGGTGTACCTTTGAAAAGGATACGACCTTCAAAGAGAAGATAGGCACGATCCGTGATATTCAGCGTCTCATGAACATTATGGTCAGTGATAAGAATACCGATATTACGGAATTTCAAACGCCAGACTATATGTTGAATATCCTCCACAGCAATAGGATCGACACCTGCAAACGGCTCATCAAGCATAATGAACTTTGGGTCTATCGCTAAACAACGGGCTATCTCACAACGCCGGCGTTCACCTCCTGAAAGTCTATCACCGAGATTCTTACGCACTTTCTCCAAGCGAAACTCACGTATAAGGCTCTCCATCTTGTCAATACGTTCCTGCTTTGACAGTTTCGTCATCTCCAAAACGCTCATGATATTATCCTCCACACTCATCTTACGGAAGACACTTGCCTCCTGTGGAAGATAACCAATACCAGCACGTGCACGCTTATAAACAGGGTAATTCGTAATCTCTTGGTCATCAATATACACATGTCCTTCGTTCGGAACGACAAGTCCTGTGGTCATATAGAAGGATGTTGTCTTGCCGGCACCATTCGGTCCGAGCAGTCCAACAATCTCCCCTTGCCTGACATTGATACTCACACCATTTGCAACGGTACGTTTTCCGTATCGCTTCACAAGCTTATCCGTCCTAAGAACGCTTCCTTCTCCGTCAGGGCGCACTACGATATTATCTGTCTCGCTCATAGCTTTTCATCATTTTGTCATTGGAAAAAGAATATCCAATCGCTGCAAAATTACGAAAATTAAAGCACATACCTACTAATAAAGGTAGAAAAAGAAAGTACCAATTTAGAATTATCAACATGGGAATAGGTTATAATAAACATATTTTAGAGTAATAAAATATTTATAAGAAAGGGCTTTTCAACTCGGCAGATGCAAGTTAAATATTGTCTTTCATGTTTATATCTCTAATTTTTTAGTTATTTTTGCAAATAAAAACTATATAAAAAATCATGCTTATCTTTAAGTGGTTGAATACATTTGGCAAGTATCTCATGCTCATGGGGCGCACCTTTAGTCGCCCGGAACGCATGCGAATGTTCCTGAAACGCTATGTTAAAGAGATGTCACAGTTGGGAGTTGACTCTATCGGCATCGTCTTGCTCATCTCATTTTTCATTGGTGCTGTTATATGTATCCAGATAAAGCTCAACGTACAGAGCCCTTGGATGCCCCACTGGGTATCGGGTTATGTAACGAGAGAGATCATGTTGCTGGAGTTCTCCAGCAGTATCATGTGTCTTATTCTGTCAGGAAAAGTAGGTTCAAACATAGCATCTGAGCTGGGAACAATGCGCGTTACGCAACAGATTGACGCTCTTGAAATCATGGGTATCAACTCTGCAAGCTATCTGATACTGCCCAAAACACTGGGACTGATCACTATCATGCCGTTCTTAGTCATCTTCTCTGCAGCAACAGGTATCGTCGGAGCTTATGCCACAGCATACCTTGGACATATCATAACACCAACAGATCTGACTGCAGGTATCCAACATGATTTCAACCCATGGTTCATGTGGATGAGTATTATTAAGGGTATCTTCTTTGCTTTCATCATCTCTACTGTATCGTCATATATGGGCTACACTGTCAAAGGTGGTAGTGTTGAGGTGGGCAAAGCATCTACTGACGCCGTAGTATCTTCAAGTGTTCTCATCCTCTTTAGTGATGTTTTCCTCACACAGATGCTAAGTTAAAAGACAAGAATAGAAGGCTATTAAGGGATGAAAGGGAGTTAAGACACCCCCGTGACCCCATCACCAAGGATTATGAACATAGCACAGGGAAGCATAAAAGAATGAAGAAACAACATCATTCTACCCAGTGACTGACATTACATTTATACAGAACAGTTTCAACAACGATACTCAAAACTTGAGGAAACAAGTAAGTTGCAGAATGCATTTCACTATGAAATAGTAAATAAGCATGCAGCAACAGACTGAGAGAACAAGACCAACGTCTTCACTCACTTTCATACTTTGACTCCTCATGACTTCTGAAAATTATGATTGAAGTAAAACATCTCTATAAGTCATTCGGTGACAAAGAAGTACTGAAGGACATCAATACTGTCTTTGAAGATGGTAAAACGAACCTCATCATCGGACAGAGTGGTGCGGGAAAGACCGTACTTATGCGCTCACTCACAGGACTTATCGACCCAACAAAGGGTGAAGTGCTCTATGATGGTCGTAACTTTGTCAACATGAACAAGAAGGAAAAGATTCTCATGCGCCGTGAAATGGGTATGATTTTCCAAGGATCAGCACTCTTCGATTCGCTTACCGTGCTTGAAAATGTGCGTTTCCCACTTGATATGTTCTCGGACATGAGCGCACTGGAACGTGACAAAAGAGCACAGGAATGCTTAGACCGAGTGAACCTAAACGGTGCTGAAGAGAAGTTCCCTGGTGAGATTTCAGGTGGTATGCAGAAGCGTGTAGCTATCGCACGTGCCATCGTTATGACCCCAAAATATCTTTTCTGCGACGAGCCTAACTCAGGTTTGGATCCCAAAACATCACTTGTCATTGACGAATTGTTGTCAAGTATCACCCGTGAATTTAATATGACGACGATTATTAATACGCATGATATGAACTCCGTGATGGGAATTGGTGACAACATTGTCTTTATTGCAGATGGTAAAAAGGAATGGCAAGGCAACAAAGACACGGTCATCTCTTCCCGAAACAAGAAACTCAACGATCTTGTCTTCGCATCAGATCTGTTCAAGAAGGTGAAGGATGTAGAACTGGCACAAGAGGATTAATCCTCTTTTTATAGCCGTTCAGAACAAGAAAGTTCAGATAAACACATCACACTTGGTTCTCTTCTAAAAGGTAGAAGAGAAACTGATGATGTAAAAATAAATCACATTGCGAATTCCAAAGGGGCTCTTTCGCATTGTAAAAGATGCCCTTTTGCAATGTAAAAGACGCCCTTTTAACACGTAAAAGGTGCCCTTTTGAATGGTAAAAGGGCACCTTTTATTTTGCTATTCTCAACCTTTTGATTCTCTGATAGTTACAAAAGCGAGAATTAAAGATTTTCTTTTATTTCCTAAATAGTTGACCGACTCTAATGTAAAACTATTTCTAATCAGAACCGTTAGGATACTATAACGATTAGAAATGGGAGCAACATGCTATCGCATGATCCACTTACCCTTCTTCTTCACCATAGGTACTATGACCTGTTCGGTCGTCTTATCGCCATAATGGAAAAGCAGAAAAACACTCGCCGCACTGTCCTTTCCTGTGAAAACAGATGAACCAATCGATACAGAATTGATACCATGATGCACACTATCCTGCATAGCTATGAACTTACGAAGGTTGATAAGCAGTTGTTCCCGATACGTATCAGGCAGCTTATCAGGTCTATTCTCGGCATTAAGGAACGCGTCATATTTCCCCTTCAACAGGAGTTCGTAATAGTGTTTGGCTGCTTGCGCAGCCAAATTACCTTGCTCTACAGCTTTCTTTTTCTCGCTACAAGCTGCCAACAACAGAACTCCTGCAAGTAAGAAAGCCGAAAAGAGTTGCTTCATACTCATCATGTAATATTACTTCTGACGGATAAAGATATTAATAGGACTGCCATGCAACTGCCAATTCTCACGCATCTTGTTTTCCAAGAAACGGCGATACTGCTCCTTAACGTACTGCGGTAAGTTCGCATAGAACACGAAAGAAGGAATCTGTGTATTAGGAAGTTGTGAACAATACTTTATCTTTATATACTTACCTTTTACTGACTGTGGTGGCGTTGCCTCAATAATTGGCAACATAACTTCATTCAATTTTGTCGTACCAATGTGTATCTTTCGGTTCTGATATACCTCTTTGGCGGTCTCAAGAACCTTGAAGATACGCTGTTTTGTCAGTGCGGAAGCAAAGATAATAGGGAAATCAACAAACGGAGCCATACGACTACGGATGGCATTTTCGAAGGTCGTAATAACCTTCTGATCCTTATTCTCAACAAGATCCCACTTGTTTACAACTACAACAAGGCTCTTGTTGTTACGCTGAATAAGCTGGAAGATATTCATATCTTGCGCCTCTATACCACGAGTTGCATCCAACATAAGGATACAAACATCAGAGTTTTCTATACTCCGGATGGAACGCATGACACTATAAAACTCTAAATCTTCGGTCACTTTGTTCTTTCGACGAATACCAGCTGTGTCAACAAGATAGAAATCAAAGCCAAACTTAGTATATCGAGTATAGATACTATCACGGGTAGTACCGGCAATTTCAGTTACAATATTACGATCTTCACCAATGAAAGCATTAATGATACTTGACTTTCCAGCATTAGGACGACCAACAACTGCAAAACGTGGGATATCCTGATCAATGCTTTCATCAGGTGCATCCTTCAACTTCTCAAGTACAAGATCAAGCAAATCACCTGTTCCTCCACCTGTTGCTGCACTGATACAGATGGGATCTCCCAATCCAAGCTTATAGAATTCAGCTGCCTGATAATACTCTCCACTGTTGTCAACCTTATTGGCAACAAGGATAACAGGGAGCTTTGTACGGCGCAGAATCATTGCCACATCCTCGTCCCAGTCGGTAACACCAGTCTCAGCATCAACCAAAAAGAGTACAAGATCAGCCTCTTCTGTCGCCACAAGCACCTGCTTGCGGATAGCATCTTCAAATATATCATCTGATTTAACAACCCAGCCTCCTGTGTCAACAACAGAGAATTCACGGCCATTCCACTGACATTTGCCATACTGACGGTCACGTGTTGTACCAGCAGTATCGCTCACAATGGCGTGACGAGTTTGGGTTAAACGGTTGAAAAGGGTGGATTTTCCTACATTAGGGCGTCCCACAATCGCTACTAAATTTGCCATTTTTATTGGTCTTTTACCTCCTCACAACATAAGAATCAATCTCATATGCATTGTAAGAAGACTCCAGATGTGGTCAAGCATCCGATGAATATTTGCCGAGGATGACCACTCCCCAGCCCTCACAGTATGTGAGAGTAAGCCTTACTAAACAGTTAAGGCAATTGATTAGGAAACTAACATTTCCTTTTTTCGTTGCTTTTACCATCCATATATTCCTATATTAAACCACTCATATTAACTAATCATGGACTGACAATATAAGTAACAATGGATTTTTATAGCCTTATCCAAACAGACTCCTATGAAGAATTATCCTCCATCGGGAATGTTTAGAGAGGCGTTTTTACTCTGGATTATATCCAAAGTTATTCAGTTCTTTCTGTGAATTACGCCAATCTTTATCAACTTTCACATAAGTTTCAAGGAATATTTTCTTATCAAAGAAACGCTCAAGACTCTTTCTTGCTTCGGTAGAGACCTTCTTCAAAGCCATTCCTTGGTGTCCGATAATGATTCCTTTTTGGCTGCTTCGCTCAACATAGATAATCGCATTGATATGAATCTGACGATCATCTTCCTTGAAACGTTCTATCACAACCTCTACGGAATAGGGTATCTCCTTGTCATAATAACGAAGAATCTTCTCACGAATTATCTCTGAGACAAAGAACTTTGCAGGCTTATCCGTCAACTGATCCTTATCAAAGAAGGCTGGACTTTCGGGCAATAACTCGAGAATACGCTTCATTAGGATGTCTATACCAAACTTATTCTTGGCTGAAAGAGGCAGTATTTCTGCATTAGGGAGTAGCTTATGCCACGTCTCAACAAGATTACCGAGCTTCTTCTGGTCGCTTTCATCAATCTTATTGATAAGAAGTATCACAGGAATCGTCATCTTTGAGACCTTATCCAAGAAGTCCATGTTCTTCTCTGGGTTCTCAACAACATCCGTAACATAAAGAAGTATATCAGCATCAGCTAACGCTGACTCTGAAAACTGGAGCATCATCTCCTGCATCTTATAGTTAGGTTTCAGAACACCTGGTGTGTCTGAGAAAACAATCTGGGCATCATCCGTATTCACAATGCCCATAATACGGTGACGGGTGGTCTGTGCCTTAAAGGTTGCAATACTCAGTTTCTCACCGACAAGTTGATTCATCAGTGTGCTTTTTCCTACATTTGGATTGCCGACTATGTTTACAAAACCTGCTTTATGCATAATGAATAATATTCAAAACAAAAAAAACGCACCTATCCTTATTGATAAAGAAAGATGCGTTCTTTTATTTATAACAATTTGAAGTCTTTACTTCTTAACCGCTGCAGAATCTCCGTCGTATGCCCACTTATAATAAGAAGCACCATTAACGAAGCCCGCCCCGAAGGCTGTAAAGATGATATTATCACCTTTCTTCAGTTGTGACTCAAAGTCCCAGAGCACAAGTGGCATACAAGCTGCACTGGTATTACCATAACGTTGGATATTTACCAGCACCTTCTCCATAGGTACACCAATTCGTTTAGCGACTGCCTCAATGATACGTAAGTTTGCCTGATGGCATACAACGTAATCAATATCATTCTGAGTCAAGCCGTTGCGCTCTAACAAGGCTGCACAATCATCACCCATTGCTGTAACAGCATAACGGAAAACGGTGCGACCTTCCTGATAAGTATAGTGCAAACGGTGATCAACAGTGAAGCGAGATGAAGGACAAACAGATCCACCCGCCTTCACATGAAGGAATGGAAGTCCCTTGCCATCGGTACGATGATAAGAGTCTATTAGACCTATACCCTCTTCAGTTGTACCTTCTACCATTACCGCACCTGCGCCATCACCAAACAAAGGACATGTTGCACGATCACGATAATCAGTAATTGCCGACATCTTATCAGCACCAATCACAATGATTCGCTTATGCCTTCCACTCTGAATCATGTTGCAAGCAACATCGAAAGCATACATAAAGCCGCAACATGCAGCAGCGAAGTCAAATGCGAAAGCATTCTTCAAACCCAACTTACCCAAGACTATTGAAGCCGTAGATGGGTGTGGGTAATCTGGAGTCGTAGTGGCAACGATAACAGCATCAATACTATCAGGATCAGCACCCGTCTTCTTCATCAGAAGCTTAGCCGCCTTTCGTGCCATATAAGAGGTACCGAGTCCTTCTTCCGTAAGGATGCGGCGCTCTTTAATACCTGTACGAGTGGTGATCCACTCATCGTTGGTATCAACCATGCGAGACAATTCCTCATTGTTGAGGACATAGTCTGGCACATATCCTGCGACACCTGTTATGATCGCATTGATATTACTCATATTTACTCAGCTGTTTCCTTTACGACAGCAACCTTACCACGATAATAACCACAAGTTGGGCAAACAGTGTGGTAAACATAATAAGCACCACAGTTAGGGCATACTGCCAATGTAGGAGCAACTGCCTTATCGTGAGTTCTTCTCTTAAGCGTACGAGTCTTTGACTGTCTTCTTTTTGGATGTGCCATAATTCTTTAAACGTTTAATATTTTTTATTTTTTCAATTTTAATAGAGCTTCCCAGCGCGGATCCATTGGCTGTTCGTCTTCCTGACCGCTTCGGGCGGCAGAGTGCTCTTCAAGAGCTCGTACCATAGCAGGGTTGCATTTTCCAGGTGCATGCACATGCTTGATAGGGATTGCGAGAGCTATGAATTCGTAGAGGTACCATGCAACAGAGACGCTGTGTCGTCTCTATGGGCTGCTCCATCAGTTCCAAACAGATATCACATGGCACAAGTACCATGCCTGTCTCATGAAAGTCGAGGGTAAAGAAATCATTTCCCGTGCGCACAATATCAAGCGAAACATGCACACGCCCTTGACTTACTTCGGGAGCGTCTATCGCCTTAAAGTAAGTATCATCCAGGTCAAACGTAAGGTGATTTACACCTTCTTTCAGACCCTTCAAATCGATCTTAAGGGTTTCTAAGTCCATAATTGGGTTGCAAAGTTACGAATATTTTTCTGATATTAAGCAAATTATAAGTAAAAAAGTGTTGGGTTAAACTTACAAAACGATGATATCACCTTTTATACTTTATGTATTAATAAACTATCGTTGGTTGGTCTACATTTCTCATATTAGTTAGTTATTAGTGCCTTACAACATACTTAATAATGCAAGGAAAGGATGTACCCTACTCTTTCCAAATAATGTGCTACAGACCATCACCTATGGAGTTAATGCCCACCACTTATGCAGTTAATGGCAAGCACCAATCGTGTTAAGGAGATAACACTCTACCAAAAGACACCAACCAAGTTATTTATTCTTCTCGAGTCTGTAATAACTTACCATATACTTTGCTCGCAGAAACTACTTTATCTCATCACAATAATAACTCATTTCCCCACCAGTATCACCTATCTCCACATCAGCTTTGTACCAACTAACTGTATCACTACAAGCTGCTAAGGCCAACACACACTGCCATTAATGGCAAAAGAAGATTCTTTATTTTCATAATCTAGAAATATGTAAGTTATATGAGTTACAAAGTTACACTTTACTTTTTAGCAAAACAATACAAACTTATGATGATTTTTTATGTATTTTAACCCTTAAAATGTAATGATCTTGTATTTTATCCTCATAAATTAATGAGTATATTACTCCGTTAGCCATATTGACAGTAAAATAATAATTAGGCAATGGGAACTATTTTATGGGAAAATAGATAGCTCCGTAATTAATAATAAACTGTCAACAATAATTTAACCTTCATCAACGTTAAGGAATCATATGCAGTGGACAGACAGAATCCGACAAGTGAAAATATTCCTTGTAGTGGCAGCTATTCTCATAGCTGTCGCTTCATTGTTAGTGTCTCGTTCCTTAACTCATGACTTAGCTCAGCAGGAACGCAGTCATATGGAGGTTTGGGCTGAAGCTATGCGATCATTAAGTGAAGCTGAAGACAATACTGATTTAAGCTTAGTACTAAAGGTTCTAGATGAAAATAACACAATACCTGTAGTAGTCTTAGACCGTGATGGCGCTGTAACTGAATACCGAAACATCGAAATAAAAGCACGAAATGCCAAGGATAGTGTACAGATCGCGACCAATCAGGCAATACAGATGCGCGATGCTGGACAGGTTATTCGTATTCCATTAAATAAGAGTCATAAAGACTATATAGATGTTTGCTATGGAGAATCGCTCATGTTGAAGCGCATAGCTGTATATCCTTATATTCAATTAGGGGTGGTAATGCTCTTCGTAGTCGTTGCTATCTTCGCACTGCTAACGTCTAAGCGGGCTGAACAAAACAAGGTGTGGGTAGGACTGAGTAAAGAGACAGCTCACCAGTTGGGTACTCCTATTTCTTCATTAATGGCATGGACAACCATCCTAAAAGAAACTTACCCTAATGATGCTCTCTTACCAGAAATGGACAAAGACATCCAGCGATTGCAACTGATAGCTGACCGTTTCTCAAAGATTGGCTCTCTACCAGAACCCGTTCCGGCAAGTCTGAACGAAGTCCTGAACCATGTTGTCGATTACATGGACCGACGTACCTCACGCCGAATAACGATGAAAACGGATTTCCCTTCCGAAGATGTAATTGTCAAGATGAATGCTTCACTCTTCGAATGGGTGATAGAAAACCTCTGCAAAAATGCTGTTGACGCAATGGGAGGTGAAGCGGGAAGCATTACGTTACACCTAGAAGAAACTGATCATCGCGCCATTATCGAAGTAACAGATACAGGTAAAGGAATAAAGAAGAAAGATATACGGAATGTGTTCCGACCTGGTTTTACCACCAAAGAACGTGGATGGGGGCTAGGACTGAGCCTCGCAAACCGTATCATTGAGGAATATCATCATGGAAAGATATTTGTAAAGAACTCTGAGGTTGGGGCTGGAACCACTTTCCGCATAGAACTTAGGAAAGACTAAACACTCTAGAAAGTCTTTCCACATCTACAAAATCTATGTTACCAAACAAAAAACCTTAAAGCTAATGCTTTCTTTAAGGTATAAACAAGGTATAGGATGAGAATATCAATGGATATTCTCTACGATAAGACAAACCCCTCTTAATGTATCAGAATCCCCCTAATTAAGTTTTGTTTTTAGTTGCTGTCACTTTTAACACTTCGTGTAATGAGTTTATATTCAGACTATTAAAGGCAGGAAAGGAGTGACAGAAGTGATAGTAAAATCAGAAATGGTATGTAATCGGCTTTTGTCGTTGAGTGGGAAAGGGCGACTGATAGTTATAAGATACGCCTGTTCATGGTAAAATGCTCCGGTACAGATCCTCATAAGATTATCCGGCTTGACGCATATCACTGCGCCATTACGGGCTAATCAGAAATATGTTTACAGGAAAATCAAGCTGCATGTCCACAAAATCAGGAGTTATGCAAAGCATTCAGACTTGTATCCCATTGTTTTCCAAAGACTTACAAAAGCCGTTCTAAAAGGTGCCCTTTTACCGTGCAAAAGGGCGTCTTTCACACCTCAAAAGAGCATCTTTTACCATGCAAAAGGGCATCTTTTACCGTGTCAAAGTCCACCAACGATTTTCAATGTATGAATATTTATTACAACCCTTCTTATGCCCTTTTCCTTTTCATAACAAGCGAGTACCTCTCCCCCTGCATAGTTAGTCAAACATCATAAAAATGAGCACCTTTCAATTTTCCTGTCACTCCTGTCACTCCTCCCAATATCACAACGTATTGATAACAAGCTGATTATGCGAAATGTTAAAAGTGACAGCAACTAAAAACAAAAATATTTTGGGGTTTAGAGTAACTATAAACTAACGTGAGTTCGATGAATTCAGAACAATGTAAGCTGTGTGTCAATGATCCTTTGTACATTGATGCTCGGCTTTTTTGGAAACAGGCAATAGGCAGCAATTGCCCCGAATAAGTTGACGATGAAATTGTCAAAGCATCTATGTCTGGTCACCGAATAGCTTACCATATATA
>QWCZ01000189.1_pt1 | contig 42971 bp, 30 predicted proteins | sample 1972651 | NCBI WGS metagenome assembly QWCZ01 (sample SAMN09866695, study PRJNA288562) | Human oral metagenome isolate pre1_saliva, whole genome shotgun sequencing... | isolation source: mouth | host: Homo sapiens | place: USA: California
CGATAAACAGGAAGTCCCTCGATGTTGAGTGTGCCACGTCCGATACCTTCATAAGGTTCGTCAGCGCGACCGATGCCCAACTCCACAGATTCTCCCACGATTTTGTCGGCATCAAGCAGTCCCGTGGGATAACCACTAAAAATGGACACCAAATTGCCGAGATCCACCAAAGTATCTACACTATACAAGCCTTTTCCCTGCAAGACACGGCGGGAAAGTTGTTCACTGGCAGGACGATAGCGCGAAGGGTCTTTGCCACAAGCCTTATAAGCTGCTCGCGTGGCAGCAATGCTCGAGCGTGATTTGATGGTGTCGGTGGTGAAATCGGCTTGCAATTTTTCGCAACTAGCTTCGATTTCAGCCCAAAGTTCGGGAGAAGTGGCAGAATTTTGCACAGTCACCTCTAGAAATGCCCCTCTGAATTGGGGCACACGCTCAGAAAATTCGGAAGAAACGGATATAGAAAGCATAATGGAGTCAGTTTATTGGTAGCACAAAGAATAGTAGGGGCAAGTATTACACATCTGCACTTCTTTGGTGCTGGGTTCAAAGGGTACAGCTGGATTTAGGATTTCTGCCACCAATTCTCCTAATCGTTCACGAAACTTGGGGAATATAGCTCGAAAATCTAAGACCTTCTCTGGACCTACTTGCAAATAAGGCGAATAGTTCTTTTTGCGGAGTCTGTGGACAAAGAACAACGATGGAGCTATGGGGAGCTGAGACAGCTCAGCAGATAAATTGGGCACACTTTCTCCCTTTTGCAAACGTTCAAACTCATCTTCTAGCATCGCTGCATAGATGAAAGTTTGCAGCATATAGTGCTTTTGCTTGGAACCACGAATGGAGAATAGTTCCTCCAATTCTTTAGCGTCCTCAATTTGTCCTCCAGTTTTATAGTCGACAACACGGAGTCGCTCTTGTCCATCATAGATAATGGTGTCTAATCGGTCGATGATTCCTCCGATGGCAACTTGAGAGATGGGTGCTGACGAGGGAAGATTGAGCCACATCGTGTGATAGCTTTCCAAGGCTTGGATACGAAAATCAGGATATTTCGCATCATGCTCAAGAAGTGACTGGAGGAAAATCTCGATAATGTTGAGCAGCAAAGGGGTATATTTCACCTCCTCTTTGTCGATAGCTTTCCGAATATAATCTTGTAATAACGCTGGATGAGCCACCATGTTCTTAAAGTGGTCGCTGTCCCCTTTTCCACCACGTTGTTCAAGGAGATTTTTATAAATCAACTCAGCAGCAGTGTGGAATATCGTACCCAGTGTGTTGGGCTGCACTTCTTCTGCATCAGGTTTAGGCTGCTGAATGCCAAGCACGCGCTCATAATAAAAGCGAAGTTGGCAGCGCAGATAGGTGTTGATGTCGGAAGGCGAAAGAGATACATGCTCCTTCTTCTCTATCTTATCATCTTTTCGTTTGATTTTAAGCCGTTCTATCAAATCAGCAGGCTTCTCCACTGGTTGCGGAGTATCGTGCGATGAAACGGGATCACTGGAAAGTGCGATATGCTCGATGGGCAACTGAGATTCTACCATGAGTTGGGTTAAGAATCTGGACTTTTCACCATCCACTATTCCCTCGGACGAAGAATTATAAAGGAGTCGCAAGCGTTTGGAACGCTGTATCAGACGATAGAAATAGTAGGCATAGACAGCGGTCTTGCGCTCGGGGGTGGTGAGTCCAAAGGCTTTGCGCAAGAGATAGGGGATGAACGAATTGTCACTAGACTTTTGTGGCAACACGCCTTCGTTGACAGACAACATGATGATATGCTCGAAATCTAGACAACGCGTTTCGAGTACACCCATCACTTGCAATCCCACTGCGGGCTCTCCAGCAAAAGGTATGACCGACTGACGCACAATCTGGCGCACGATGCGTCGCAACGTGGTGGGATTGACCATCAAACGTCCACTCTCGGCGATGAGCAACAGACGATTGAGTAAGGCATTCATCTGGGCATAGGCTTCGGACTGCAAGATGTGTTCAAAGCGTTCGCTGTCGAAATCGGAGTTTACCACCAATTTTTGAGCCGCTTCTTCCACAGCCTTCACCAAATGGGTAAGCGATTCCACCGTGGTTGGTGCTTGGGCTTGGCGTTCTAACTTTCCTAGTTCGCGCTCCACGAGGGTGGATACTGCGGTGTGATTGAGCGGAAAACCTTTGGTGACATTCACTTCTTCCACATTGGAAGGCAGCGCATGGAGCAAGGGCTGCAACAAAGATTCGTTGCAAAGCACTACCGCTGTGCGCTTGGCATCGGGAGTGAGATTTTCCTTGAGCCAGGGCAATACACTCTGCACCTGCATGGTTTCGGTGGAAGCTGCCACCATCTCCACCTTTTCAATATGACGGAGGTTATCGAAATGCTCCGCGGGGAGTTCGTTGGGAAACTGTTGTAGGTTTTGTCGCAAGAACAAACCTGCTTCGGCATCTTCCCACAACAACTGACTGAAACGTCGCTCTTCGGGACTGAGTTGTCGGTCATCTTCCGACAAAAAACGCTCTTTCTCGCTGGGCAAATAATATTTATCGTAATCCCAATAGAAAAGGGCTTTCTCCATCTTTTGGAGTTGTGAGAAAAGTTGCCATTCTACTCGATCAAGCACATTGAACCCCACAAAAACGTACTTATCTACATGAGCAGGTGGTGCGACTGCTCCTGATTTGAGTCGGTCTACCGTGCGACGGAAAGCTGCTCCTTCATAGGCTAATCCTTCGGCTGCAAGTTCTGCATTGAGTTGCTCATAAATGGGCAGAAGTGCATTCCACAATCTACTGAACCGCTCGCGAATCTCACTTTGATGCTCGGGATCAAACTCCTTAAAAAATCGCTGCAACACCTCTGTTTGCTCCTCCGTCAAATAGTCGGTACGCTCCAATTCTCGTAAATCATGGATATTCTGAAAGAGCGCACTTGCATCTGCCATGTTTTTGTCTACATCATCAAAATCAGAGAGTAAACGCTCTGCCCATCCATAGAAATTGTCGAGCGAAACCATATCTCCTGTGGCTTTTACATAATGCTGGTGCACACGGCAGATGGTGTCAATGGGATCATTGATGTTTCGATCGCCAAAAGCACGAAAAAGTTCATTGATGGTGATGTATCGAGGTGCCCAAATAGGTTGAGACGCTTCTTTTGACAGATAGTCATTGAGAAACAGCGACGCACGCTTATTAGGGAACACCACCACCACCTTACTTAGGTCGTGCCCAAATTTATGGAGAAGGTCTGTGGCAACCAGTTGAAGGAACGCTAGCATAAAGTGTTATATCTGTATCGATGATGTATTCTAAAAAAATAAGTAACAGCAAAGTTAAGAAATCCAAGCAGAATAGGCAAACCTTCGAGCGCTCATTTTAGGGAAGTGAGAGACATCCACAGAAAAAGTGAATATTTCTGTAGTTAGCAGCATAAAAAACTGAATTCTTCGGCATATAGAATGAAATAAAATCGTAACTTTGCTGCATAAATGAAGGGGCATGAAGCAGAATCTTCGACCAATAAACAAAAGGTATTCACAGCTTCATGGCATAGAGCTTTCACGTGAGTGTCTGCCCTCGCTAAATAGTCAATTAACGACAAACATTCTATATGAAAAAGACCATCCTTGTCACTGGTGGTACGGGCTTTATTGGTTCGCACACCACCGTTGAACTTCAAGCCGCAGGCTATGATGTGGTAATCATTGACAACTTGAGCAATTCAAAGGCTGAAGTTGTGGAAGGCATCGAAAAAATTAGCGGCGTGCGTCCTGCTTTTGAACAAGTGGACTGCTGCGACCTTCCTGCTCTCGAAGGAGTATTCCAAAAATACCCTGGCATCGAGGGTATTATCCACTTTGCAGCTTCTAAGGCTGTCGGTGAATCCGTGGAGCAACCTCTTAAATACTACGAGAACAACCTCGTGAGTCTCATCAACTTGCTCAAGTTAATGCCTAAATACAATGTGAAGGGCATTATCTTCTCTTCTTCATGCACCGTTTATGGTCAACCTGATGCTAAGGACCTTCCTGTGAGCGAACAAGCTCCTATCAAGAAGGCGGAATCTCCTTATGGCAACACGAAGCAAGTGAACGAAGAAATCATTCAAGACTTCATCCACAGTGGAGCTCCCATCTCAGCAATCATTCTTCGCTACTTCAACCCCATCGGCGCACACCCCACTGCACTCATTGGCGAAGTTCCCAACGGCACCCCTGCTAATCTCATTCCTTATCTCACACAAACTGCAATCGGCATCCGCGAACAACTCGCTGTCTTTGGTGACGACTACAACACTCCCGACGGTTCTTGCATCCGCGACTTCATTTATGTGGTGGATCTCGCCAAAGCGCACGTGGCTGCTATGGCGCGCATCGTGGAAGGTAAGAACGATGAACCTGTGGAAATCTTCAATGTGGGTACTGGTAACGGCGTGAGTGTGTTTGAACTCATCAACACCTTTGAAAAGTGCACTGGCGTGAAGCTCAACTACAAGGTGGTTCCTCGTCGCGCAGGCGACATCGAACAAGTTTGGGGTAATGTTGACAAAGCCAACAAGGTGCTTGGTTGGAAAGCTGTGCACACGCTCGAAGAAGCGCTCTCTTCTGCTTGGAAATGGCAAGAGAAACTTCGCGCTGATGGCGTGATGTAATTCTCCCCCTTTTCCTACAACTGCAACAAATGAAGGAAGCGATAAAGCAATATCAGTATTGCTGAACATAATTGCCTTAGGCTTTTCCTTGATAAAACAAAAAGTCCGTGTCAAACTTAGATTTGACACGGACTTTTTTATTAGCTATAACTTGATTACTTCCAGAACTTCAGACGCAAGAACCCGCGTTTCAGCATTTGAGGAGGACTCGCGAGAAACTCTGTCGGCGACCATGAAAAGAAGCGAAACGCATTGATGAAAAACTCGATATAATAGTGAGCGACGCTTGATAAACCCTTGCCACTCTTGCGAACACTGCCATGTTTGCCTGTGCGGACAATCCATCGTAGCAACTGCTGAGCACGCCATCCATCAACTGGACGATAGAGATGCTCATCTTTATGTAGCAGCGTCTTGGCATTTGCCCCTAAATACTCCACAGAAATAGCTGCCAACATGCGATAGAATCGCTCAAGATGCAGATATTTCAACCCATTACGGAGCAATGTTTCTTCTATTTGTTCGTGACTTTGTTGCTGCACCATCATCCAATCCACCACTTCGCGCAACCCTACTCCACCATGACTGGCGTGTACCAACGTGTGTGCCGTAAGGAGAATGACATTGAGATGCGGAGGAAGCACAGCTACTTGATAGCCGTCTATCTCAACGTAATTGTGCCACTCTTCTACTTGGTCTACTTCCGTTGCGACCATCTTACGCAATCTGCGCGCAGTGGCACACCATTGCATGGGTTGGAGCTCGTGATGCACTTCTACTTCTATGTCACCTTTTCTGAAGGTATCGTGTAGCGCTGTCTGATGATCTGGCGCGTAGCCACGCTGAAGGAGAAGCGCGGTGGCAGACTGGAAGTGCTGAGGAGCAACATAAATGTCGATATCTCCAGGACGACGCAAGAGTGGGTGCGGATAGGCAGTCGCGGATGCTTGCCCTTTCAACACGACATAGCGAATGCCAGCAGCATCGAAGGCTTTGGCAAGCTTCACTACTTCTGCATTGAAGTTGCGACTCACCTGCTCCAACATGGGCCATCCACCAAGCCATTGCATCAGTTGGAAGCGTTGCTCGGGAGCTACGTCGATTTTAGGCAATCCATAGAGCAAACCATCCACTGTTTGACGACGTGCCTCACGAACGACAGCCGAAAAATCCACTACTTTGGGAAATTCCTCCTGTCCGTGGAGCGCACAACGCAACAATGCGAGGAGTGTTTCGTAAGTTTGACTCAGCGTAAGGTTAGACATCGGCTTGTGAAATTAGGATTTACGTTCCAATTCTTGGAGATTTTCCAAACGCTTAGTTTCCAAGAAGTCGTAAATACCTCCGAGGTGTTCCTTCACTTTTCCTCCACCAAACTCATAGACTTTTGTCACCAAACCATCGAGGAAGTCACGGTCGTGACTCACCACAATGAGGGTGCCATCAAAATCTTGTAAAGCCTGTTTGAGCACATCTTTCGTGCGCAAATCGAGGTGGTTGGTCGGTTCGTCGAGAATCAGCAAATTGAAAGGTTCGAGCAAGAGTTTGAGAATTGCCAAACGCGTGCGCTCACCCCCCGAAAGCACCTTCACCTTCTTTGTTCCTTCTTCACCTCCAAACATGAAAGCACCGAGCAAATCACGGATTTTCAAACGAATATCTCCCTTTGCCACACTGTCGATGGTGTCGTAAACAGTGATTTCTCCGTCCAACAGAGTAGCTTGGTTTTGCGCAAAATAGCCAATTTGCACGTTATGTCCCAGCGTCAGCGTTCCTTCGTGTTCAAGTTGTCCCATGATACATTTGACCAACGTAGATTTACCTTCACCGTTTCGTCCCACAAAAGCCACTTTGTCGCCACGCTCCACCATGAGCGAAGCATTTTGGAACACCACATGTCCGTCATAAGACTTACCCACAGCGTCCATGGTCACAGGATAACTGCCCGAGCGTGGAGAAGGAGGGAATTTCAAGCGCAGACGTGAAGTATCTTCTTCGTCCACCTCCACCAATTCCAGTTTTTCAAGCATACGCACGCGGCTCTGCACCTGGTTTGTTTTGGAATAAGTGCCCTTGAATCGCTCGATATACAATTTCGTTTCAGCAATCATCTTTTGCTGATCGTCATATTGTTTCTGTTGTTGCTCGCGGCGTTCCTTACGCAATTCGAGATATTGCGAATATCCCGCCTTATAGTCGTAGATGCGTCCCAGCGTTATCTCAATCGTGCGGGTCGTGATGTTGTCCACAAACTTACGGTCGTGACTGATCACCACCACCGCTTTACCCGAAGTCATAATGAAGTTTTCCAACCAACCAATACTCTCAATGTCCAAGTGGTTAGTCGGCTCATCGAGCAAGAGCACATCAGGATTTTGCAAAAGCAATTTCGCCAATTCGATGCGCATACGCCATCCTCCAGAGAAGTCACTAGTGGGACGTTGGAAATCAGTGCGTTCAAAGCCCAATCCCAGCAACATTTTCTCCACATCTTCTTCAAAGTGTGTGAGATCGATGGCATAAAACTTCTCGCTCATCGCAGCCACTTTCTCAATGAGTGCCATATACTCTTCGCTCTCATAGTCGGTGCGTGTCATCAATTCTTGGTTGAGTTGCTCAATTTCCCCCTCCATCTCCTTGAGATGTTCAAAAGGCAAACAAGCCTCTTCAAAAACGGTGCGTCCATCTTCGGTAAGCAAGTGCTGCGGCAGGTAAGCAATGACCGAATCTTTCGGCGCACTCACCCTACCCTTCGTGGGTTGTCGTTCACCAGCAAGAATTTTCAAGAGCGTACTTTTTCCCGCTCCGTTTTTCCCCATCAAAGCGATGCGGTCTTTCTCATTGATTTGAAAAGAAATATCTTTGAAAAGGGTTGTACCCCCAAATTCTACGGTGAGTCCGTCTACTGATATCATAAAGTGTCTATATTATGCTGCGATAGTCTAAATGTGATGTTTGTGCAAAGTTACTCATTCTTCCTCGCTTTGCCAAATACGTTGCCCTGATTTGCCCCAGAGCAAGGGAAATCCTCCTAGCACATAGAGCCACACAAATGAGTTATCAACCAATTGCGGTAGAACAACAAAGCAGTTTCTTCCCAAGAAAAGTCGATACCATTCTCGGGATTATCTTCTATATAATAGTGAAGAGGGGGAGCTATGGGCAACCCCTTAGCCAGATCACGGCGGTATTCTCCGTCGAGGGTGTCGGCTCTATATTCCAAATGCCCCGTCACAAAAGTTTGCTGACGAGTGGCATCGTAGAAAATGCTCTGCCCCACTTCACTGTCCGCCAGCACCTCCAACCCTTCGGGCAGAAATTGCGTATCACCACCCTGCAAAGTGGCTTCAGCGTCAGTACCTCCCCAATAAACTTCGGTGTGCCGACTATGCGGCATGGGAAATCTTTCGCCAAGTCCGCGGAGCAAAGGATGTTGCGGAACAAGATTGCGCTGCGCGAAAATGCCAAAACATTTTTCGGAAAGCGCACGCTTCCCCCATCCATAGAAATGATGGAGCGCAGCTTGCGCAGCCCAACAGATGTTGAGTGTCGGAATGCCACAATGCGCTGTCCAGTCCCAAATGTTTTGAAGTTCCTTCCAATAGCGCACCTCTTCAAAGAGCATCTGCTCCAGAGGAGCCCCAGTGACGATGAGCGCATCAATACTCGGCAACTGCTTTTCGCCACAACCACACGCAAGCGCATCCTCCGAAGCCTCAGCCATCGAGGGAGCAAAATCCACATAATGCGCATCCACATAAGCCTGCGGCGTAGTTTTGTATTGTTGATGAGGAATTTTCAGCAACACCAAATTGACATCTAAGTTAGCCGCAGAGAGCATCTTACAGAAGTCGAACTCCGTTTCTGGCTTTTGTGGCATAAGATTGAGCAAACCCACGGTGGGTAAAGTAGGTTCTTGCCCCACACAGAGGGAAAAACCTAAACGTGCCAAACTTTCAATGGCGGGGATTTGACTATTGACGTAGAGCATCGCAACAAAATCTGAAGAAAAAAAGAAAAAGGCAGTCAGCCACAAAGGAGTGCGCTGACCACCTTATAAAACCCAATCGGTCATTGGACCGTTAAAGTTTTACTGGTAATGGAAAAGATCACTTCCTTACCACACATCCACGCGCTTAGCTTTGGGAGTGAAGAGTTTGTCGCCCTTCTTGATATTGAAAGCCTTATACCACGCGTCAATTTGGGGTAAAGCCGCGTTCACGCGCCAACGACCAGGAGAGTGAGGGTCGGTGCGCACACGATTGCGCAAGGCTTCGGGGCGTGCATTGCCTGCCCACACCAAAGAATAAGCGAGGAAGAAACGCTGTTCGGGAGTGAAACCATCGTTCACAGTCGAAGGATTTTGCGCTTGTGCTTTTTGGAACGCTTGATAAGCGATTTTGATGCCGCCATGGTCTGCAATGTTTTCACCACAAGTGAGGGCGCCATTCACATGCACGCCAGGCAAAACTTCTACAGCATTAAAAGTGCGAACCATGCGTTGTGTGCGTTGCTCAAAGTTCTTTTTGTCTTGTTCAGTCCACCAGTTGCGCAAATTGCCTTCCTTGTCAAACTGTGCGCCTTGGTCGTCAAAACCGTGCGTCATTTCGTGACCAATCACCACACCGATAGCTCCATAATTGATGGCATCATCGCCATCAGCAGTGAAGAAAGGAGGTTGGAGAATGCCAGCAGGGAAACAAATCTCGTTGGTTGTGGGATCATAATAAGCGTTGATAGTTTGAGGTGTCATTCCCCATTCATCGCGATCCACGGGTTTATTGACCTTGCGTTGCACTTCGTCGTCGTTGGCAAAGGCAGCAGCGCGTTGCAAATTTTCATAGAATGATAGAGATTCGTCAATGTGAAGTCCATCATAACTGCGCCATTTGTCGGGATATCCGATTTTGACATAGAAACTATTGAGTTTATTTTGCGCCTCAGCCTTTGTGGCAGCTCCCATCCACTTTTGTTCTTGTATGCGTTCGCCAAGTGCCACTTGAAGGTTCTTCACCAACTGAAGCATACGCTGTTTAGACTGTTCGGGGAAATAGCGTTCCACATACATTTTGCCGACTGCCATGCCCAACACACCTTCCACAGTGCCCACTGCACGTTTCCATCGAGGACGGTCTTGTTCTGAACCCGACATCACTTTGCCATAAAAATCAAAGTTTGCACGACGGAAGTCATCGCTCAAGGCATTAGAAGCATCATCAATGACAAAAAACTCAACGTAGTTCTTCAACGCTTCGATGCTACTCTCACTCCACAACTTTTCCACTTCGTGAATGGGTTGGAGTTGATTGACAGAAACTTCTGTAACAGCGGGAAAATTCTGCATCAAAAGATAAGCATTCCAATCAATGCCAGGGAAATCGCGCAACAAATCGTCATAGCTCATCTTGTGATAGTTGCCTTCAATGTCGCGTTGTTCCGTGGCAGAAAACGAAACCTTTGCAATGCGTGTTTCGATGGCAAGCACATCTTCCATCTTCTTCGCAGCATCTGCCGCAGAATAGCCTACAAGTTGGAAAAGTTGCTGGATATATTTCTTGTAACCCTCGCGCACTTTCACCGTCTCCGCATCATCATTGAGATAATAGTCGCGATCGCCAAGCGTAAGGCCACCTTGGTTGATTTGCACAAGATTCAGCTTAGCATTTTTGAGGTCGGCAGATACGCCCACTTCAAAGAAAGGCGACACCCCTAAACGAGTCAAACGCGCCACGGTCATAAAGAGTTCGCGTTTGTCCTTTGCACCATTCACCGTAGCCAACACCGACTTCAAAGGGGTTGCGCCCTCGCGGTTCAGTCGCACACTGTCCATTGCCAAACGATACAGACCACCAATCTTTTGAGCCAAAGTGCCATCTTCTGCCTTCTTTTGAGAGAGTTCTTCAATGAGCGTGCGGATGCGCTCACGATTGACTTCATCGAGTGCGTGAAACTGTCCGTACTCAGAGTGTTCGCTAGTGAGAGGATGCGCTTTCATCCAGCCGCCAACCGCATATTCGTAGAAGTCTGTACCAGGACGCACTGCTGCATCCATGTTTGCTTTGTCGTAACCCTTCAGTGTGGTTTGTGCGCAAACCGAAGTGGCTAGCAATCCTGCTGAGAGCAAAACGTGTTTGAGTTGCATATATCAGATGTTATATTGTTTTATTCTTTTTGTGATTATAGAGCAATCGTGGTGAATCCTCACACGAAAGTTTCAAGCGACAAGTGCATTGCTTGCAAAATCCTTTCGGCTTATTCTCCCAAAGCCTCCACAGCTTCGCTCCACACTTCTTCAGCTGCTGCGAGCTGTTTGCGGAGTTCACCGTGCTGGGTAAACAAGTCCACATTCGCTGCTCCTTCGGGAGTGGAAAGTTGCTCTTCCACTTCAGCTATTTTGGCTTCGAGCTGTTCGATGTTCTTCTCCGCCTCCTTGACCGCTTGTTCCAATTTTCGACGTTGCTTCGCCACTTCCTTCTGTTCGGCATAACTCAACGCTCCTTCAGAAGGTGCATTATTAGTAGCGGTCGCAACACTGGCGGCAGAGGGAGAGGTGCCGTTGTTAGAAAGTTGCGTGCCAATCTCGTCCAAACTGGTGATTTCTTTTTGTCGCAAAAAATCATAGATTCCGCCTAGATGTTCTCGCACGCGGCCACCGGCAAATTCGTAGACTTTGGTCACCAAACCATCAAGAAACTCGCGGTCGTGGCTCACCACAATCACCGTGCCGTCAAATGCCAGAATAGCTTCTTTCAACACGTCTTTTGTGCGAAGATCCAAGTGGTTGGTAGGTTCGTCCAAGATGAGCAGATTGACAGGTTCGAGGAGAAGTTTGATCATCGCCAAACGACTGCGCTCTCCGCCCGACAACACTTTCACTTTCTTCTCTGACGCTTCACCGCCAAACATAAAGGCTCCGAGGATGTCGCGTATTTTCAAGCGAATATCGCCCTTTGCCACATGGTCGATGGTGTCGAACACGGTCAACTCATCGTCCAAAAGCTGTGCTTGGTTTTGCGCATAATAGCCCAACTGGACATTGTGACCAATTTTCAACACTCCACCGTGAGAAATCTCCTCCATGATGCACTTCACCAGCGTAGATTTACCTTCGCCGTTCTTGCCCACGAAAGCCACTTTTTCTCCACGCTTGATGGTGAGGTTCACTTGGTCGAACACCACGTGCTCGCCATAATGTTTCTCCACATCCTCGCAAATCACGGGATAATCTCCGCTTCGACTGCAAGGAGGAAATTTGAGATGAAGGCGCGAAGTGTCGATTTCGTCAATCTCAATGGGCACAATTTTCTCCAACTGCTTGATGCGGCTTTGCACCTGCACCGCTTTGGTGGGTTTGTAGCGAAAACGCTCTATGAAATCTTTCAAATCGGCAATTTCTTTCTGCTGATTTTCATAGGCGCGGAGCTGACTCTCTCTGCGTTCGGCACGCAGTTGCACATACTCATCATAAGCCACACGATAATCCACCACTTTGCCACAAGAAATTTCGAGGGTGCGGTTGGTCACATTGTTGATGAAAGCGCGGTCGTGGCTCACCAACATCACCGCACAACCACTGTGTGCCAAAAACTGCTCTAACCAGCGGATGCTCTCAATATCGAGGTGGTTGGTAGGCTCGTCGAGGAGCAACACATCGTGACGCGCCAACAGGAGTTTTGCCAATTCGATGCGCATGCGCCATCCTCCCGAAAACTCTTGCGTGGGACGCTCAAAGTCGCTGCGTAGAAAACCGAGTCCTGAGAGGGTGCGCTCTATTTCAGCATGATAATTTTGCGCGCCCATCATTTGCAAGCGGTCATTTTCACGACTGAAAGCTTCTACCAACTCCATATATTCTGGTGTTTCGTAGTCGCTGCGCTCCATCAATTCGCGGTTGAGTTGCGCCACATGGTCACGAAGTTCGTGGAGATGCGCAAAGGCTTTTTCCACTTCTGCCACCACCGTGGTGTCATCGCTGAGCACCATCACCTGTGGCAAATAGCCCACGCTCACCTCACGCTGCACCACCACTCGCCCGTCTGTGGGTTGCTGCATACCGGCTATGATTTTGAGCATCGTGCTTTTCCCTGCACCATTCTTGCCGACCAATGCAATGCGGTCGCGCTTATTCACCACAAAACTCACATCTTCGAAGAGAGCTTTGGCGGAAAATTCTACTTTGAGGTGTTCTACTGAAATCATTCCACTGTTGTTCGTTGAAGCCATTCGACCCTCTTTTGAGGTCGAAAGCCACATTTTAGTCGCAAATTTACGAAATTCTTTACTATTGGACAATTTTCTAAGCCTTAGTCCATTATCATCTCTGTTCATTTAACGTCCTCCGTAAACTCTTTTGCCTTCAATCTTGTTTAGAATCAACCATACCGCAGATATAACCTAACCTCCCCATCAACATACGAGCATCCCACGCCATCCTTTCACCAGATGTCTTTGATTAGAAAAATCAAGAATCAATCCCCTCTGTCTGCACGGCACTTGATGAAATCACTTCTAGATGGCTTCGTGCATTTGAAACAATCATGCTTGTCAAACAGCACAAATATCTGATTCCAAAAGAAGTAGTGTATTTCACCTCATACTGTACGCTAAGAGATAGCACTTTACAGCAGTCTACATATTTTAAGGCGTAAAAATAGAGTATCTATTTGGCAGAATGCAGAGAATTCAATATATTTGCAGAATTGAAACTCATTATCCGTTCCAATGAAACCTGTTTTCTCTAGATATTTCCTCTTATTACTCCTCATAATTAGCAGTTTTTTCTCGGCGGCAGCACAAGATCTCATCGCTCGTCAAGCCCCTATTGACCGCCACATCAAAGCTGTAGACTCCCTCACCATCAATCGTGTGATTCACAAGGCGAGTTTCTCCAACTACGAAAGCAATGACCTCTACAATTCGTGGAATACTTCTAAAGTGCATTGCTACTCCAATGTTGAGCTCCCCGAAACGCACCGCATTGATTTGCGTGGTTTTCACATGCCCACGCCAAGCCGCATGGTAACCTCTCATTTTGGTTATCGTCCCACATTCCGCCGTTACCACAAAGGACTAGACATCAAAGTCTACACTGGCGACACCATCGTCGCTGCCTTCGAAGGAAAAGTACGCATCGTTGGTTACGAAGCCTCTGGCTATGGCAACTATGTTGTCATTCGTCACAAGAATGGTTTGGAAACCATCTATGGTCACCTCTCCAAGAGCATTGCTCAAATTGGAGAAGTTGTAAAAGCAGGACAACTCATCGGTCTTGGTGGTAATACAGGACGATCCTTTGGTTCGCACCTCCACTTCGAAACTCGTTTCCTCGGTATCGCCATCGACCCCACGCTGCTCTTCGATTTCCCCAATCAAGATGTCACTGCCGACTATTTTGTCTTCAATCGCAGCGACTGCCAAGGCGGACTCCTCACTCACGCAGGTGGAGCAGGAAATCAGCAAGATTTGGCACAGGTGGATCATCCTAATCGCAAGGAATTCCCCAACAACCAGCCTGCTCACCCCAAATCACAACCACAAGTAACAGGCAACTTCTACCAAGTGAAAAACGGAGACACTCTCTACAGCATCTCTCGTAAGATTGGTATTTCAGTAGAAGACATCAGCCGTTTCAACAATTTAGGTAGCAAACCCGTACTCCACACCGGACAAATCCTTCGCTACTAAGTTCTAGATAAGCACAGACCTCAAAGCTTTAGGGAAATCCCAACCAAGGATTCCACATCAAGTATTCAGCAAGAAACAGATTTTGCAAACACCACATGACAATAATTTGTCAGGTGGTGTTTTTCGTATTTACCAGCTGCAAAATCCAGTTTACACAATAGTAGGTAACTCTGCGCAAAACGCTAGAAAATAGCACCCTTACGGCAAATTGCAGCTAAAATAGTTGTTAAGTACAAGTGGAATCAGTATATTTGCAGCAGACAATGTAAATCCCATCATGAATCAAACAACAACACTTCCCGACATAGTCTTCGAAACAAGCTGGGAAGTCTGCAACAAAGTCGGTGGCATCTACACCGTACTCTCAACTCGCGCCAAGACGCTTCAACAACAACTTAAGGATAACCTCATTTTCATCGGACCAGATCTCGGTCAAGGTGGAAAAGACAACCCTCTCTTCATCGAAGACAAAAAAATCCACAAAGACTGGAAGAAAAGTCTTCAAGATATTGGGCTCACCATCCGCATCGGACGTTGGGACATCCCCGGACAGCCTCTCACCGTCCTTGTAGATTTCCAACCCCTCTTCGCGCAAAAAGACGAGATTTATGGTCGTGCATGGGAACTTTTCCAAGTGGATTCTCTCCACGCCTATGGTGACTACGACGAAGCCTCCATGTTCTCCTATGCAGCAGGTAAAGTAGCAGAAGTCATCACTCAACAGTCCTATTCTGGAAAACGCGTCATTTACCAAGCTCACGAATGGATGTCAGGTCTCGGCATGTTGTTCTTGCAACACAACTGCCCTGAAGTGCGCACCATCTTCACCACTCACGCCACGAGCATCGGTCGCTCCATTGCGGGCAACAACAAATTGTTGTATGCCTATTTCAATGGCTACAATGGCGACCAAATGGCTCGCGAACTCTCGATGGAGGCGAAACACAGCATCGAGAAACAAAGTGCACATCGCACTCATTGCTTCACCACGGTGTCTGACTTCACAGACAAAGAGTGCGCACAACTCCTCGACAAACCTGCTGACGTGGTGCTTCCCAATGGTTTCGAATTGGACTTCGTGCCTAAGGGAACAGCTTTCACCAGCAAACGCCGACAAGCGCGTCAACGCATTTTCCAAGTGGCAAAAGCGCTCACTGGACAAACTTTTGACAACGACACGCTCATCATTTCCACTTCGGGCCGCAACGACTTCCGCTGCAAAGGATTCGATGTCTATATGGAAGCGATGAAGCAACTCAATGAGCAATTACGCGGTACGAACCAACAAGTGCTTTCGCTCATTGAAGTGCCATGCTGGTTGCTTGGTCCTCGCACTGATGTGCAGGAGCGTTTGCAACTGAAAGGTAAAAAAGCAGAGGCAATCAACACTCCGCTTCACACACCTATTATTAGTCACGACTTATATAACCTCAACGAAGACCGCATCGTCAATCTCATCAAGAGTATGGGATTTGAAGACTGCACGAACAACAACGTGAAAGTCATTCTCGTGCCTTGCTACCTTGACGGAAACGACGGTATCTTCGATCTCCACTATTACGACCTGCTCACGGCTAACGACTTGACGATTTATCCCTCATATTACGAACCATGGGGATATACTCCTCTGGAAAGTGTAGCTTTCAAGACTCCTTGCATCACCACAGATTTGAGTGGTTTTGGTCAATGGGTGGACAGTGTGCTCGGACGCACTGGCATTTTGACCGATGGGGTGAGCGTATTGCACCGCGACGACAACAACTATTTTGAGTGCGCAGCTGAAATCTGTCAGGTGATTCAGCAATTTATGAATGCTCCAAAAGCTGATCGCGACAAGATGCGTCGTAATGCTGCAAAATTTGCCAACAAAGCTCAGTGGGAAAATTTTGTTGCCTATTATTATAAGGCGTATGAATTTGCCCTCAACAAGTAAGAAATAACAATACATACACACAATGAACGTAAAAATCACAAATGCCAACCAACCTAGTTGGAAGAATGTGACTGTAAAGAGCCACATCCCTGCCGCGTTCCAACCTCTTGATGAAATTGCGCACAACCTCTGGTTCTGCTGGAATCAAGAAGCTCTCGACCTTTTCCGTAGTTTGGATGCAAAAATTTGGGAAGACGTGGATCAAAATCCCGTAGAACTCCTCAACCGCATCTCTTATAAGCGTCTCACCGAGCTCAGCGAAGACAAAGAAGTTTTGGCACGCATCAAAAAAGTGTACAAACTCTTCCGCGACTACATGGACGAAAAGCCCAACGCTAAGCGCGCTTCTGTGGCTTATCTCTGCATGGAGTATGGTATGAACCACAATGTGAAGATTTACTCAGGTGGTCTTGGTGTGCTCGCTGGTGACTATGTGAAGGAGGCTTCTGACTCTAACGTAGACATGTGCGCTGTAGGTTTCCTCTATCGCTATGGCTATTTCTCACAAACGCTCTCTATGGACGGTCAGCAGATTGCTAACTATGAAGCACAAGACTTCGACCGTATGCCTATCGAACGTGTGCTCGACGCTAACGGTAACCAAGTGGTGGTAGACGTTCCTTTCTCTACTTTCACCGTTCATGCACTCATTTGGCGCGTTAACGTGGGTCGTGTGCCTCTCTATCTGCTCGACACTGACAACGAGATGAACTCTGAGTTCGACCGTCAAATCACTCACGCTCTCTATGGTGGTGACTGGGAAAACCGTATGAAGCAAGAATACCTCCTCGGTATTGGTGGTATCCTCGCCCTCAAGAAGCTCGGCATCGAAAAAGACGTTTATCACTGCAACGAAGGTCACGCTGCACTTGCTAACCTCCAACGTCTCGCAGACTTCGTGGAAAGTGGCTTGAACTTCGACGAAGCACTCGAACTCGTTCGTGCTAGCTCTCTCTACACCGTGCATACTCCCGTGCCTGCTGGTCACGACTATTTCGATGAAGCTCTTTGCGGCAAATATCTCGGTCAATTCCCTGGACGTCTTGGCATCAGTTGGGACGACTTCATGGGACTTGGTCGTCAAAACCCCAACGATAAGGGTGAGCGTTTCTGCATGTCAACCTTCCTTTGCAAGACTTGTCAAGAAGTCAATGGCGTAAGCTGGTTGCACGGTAAGGTGTCTCAGCTCATGTTCCAAGATATCTGGCCTGGTTACCTCCCTGCTGAATCTCACCGCGAACACAAGATTCTCACTCACGACGAATACGCTGAGGTTTACAACGTGAATCCAGAAGAAAGTCATGTGGGATATGTCACCAACGGTGTGCACTACCCTTCTTGGTGTGCTAGCGAGTGGAAAAACCTCCACAAGAAGTACTTCGGTGAAGGCTATATCAAGGATCAAAGCAACCAATCTCTCTGGGAAAACATCTACAAGGTGTCTGACAAGGAAGTTTGGGAAACTCGCGTGGCTTTGAAGAAGAAGCTCATCGACTACATCCGTGAACGCTTCCGCGACAACTGGCTCAAGAACCAAGGTGATCCCGCTCGTGTGATGTCGCTCCTCGACAAGATCAATCCCAATGCGCTCATCATTGGTTTCGCACGCCGCTTCGCTACTTACAAGCGTGCTCACCTCCTCTTCTCTGACCTCGATCGTTTGGCAAAAATCGTCAACAATCCTGACTACCCCGTGCAATTCCTCTTTGCAGGTAAGGCTCACCCTGCTGACGGTGCTGGTCAAGGTCTCATCAAGCACATTCACGACATCTCTCAACGTCCTGAGTTCATTGGTAAGATCATCTTCCTCGACAACTACGACATGGAGTTGGCTCGTCGCCTCGTGAGTGGTGTAGATATTTGGATGAACACTCCAACACGTCCTCTCGAAGCTTCTGGTACTTCTGGTGAAAAGGCTTTGATGAATGGTGTTGTCAACCTTTCAGTTCTAGATGGTTGGTGGTATGAAGGCTATCGCGAAGGTGCTGGTTGGGCACTCACCGATGTGCGCACTTACCAAGACCAAGGTCAGCAAGACAAACTCGATGCTGCTACCATCTACAGCTTGCTCGAAAACGAAATCATTCCTCTCTACTACAGCCGTAGCGCCTCTAAGGGTTACAGCGAAGGTTGGGTGAAGACCGTGAAGAACTCTATCGCGCAAATCGCTCCTCACTACACGATGAAGCGTCAGCTCGATGACTACTACGATCGTTTCTACAACCCTCTCCGCGATCGCTACACCGTGATTTCTGCCGATAACAATCGCATTGCACGCGAAATCGCAGCTTGGAAAGAAGCCGTTACTCAGCGTTGGGACAACATCCGCGTGGTAGAATCACAACTTTGCGACAACCTCTATGGTGGCAACTTGGTGAGCGACACGGAATTCACCGTGCGCCACGTTGTAGACGAACAAGGTTTGGAAGATGCCATCGGCATTGATCTCGTAGTGATGCGTCAAGACCCCGAAACTGGCAACGACGTGATCTACAAGACTTATCCTATGCAAGTGGTGAAGAACGAAGGCAACCTCTACACCTTCGAACTCAAAACCGCTATCGACGTGGCTGGTTCATTCCGCACTGCCTTCCGCATGTATCCCAAGAACAAGCACTTGTCTTCTCGTCAAGACCTCTGCTACGTTCGTTGGTTCAACTAATCTACTTTTCCGTGCGACAGCAACTCCGATTCTTTCGCACTGAACATCCTTTTTGCTCCTCACTGACACTCAGTGGGGAGCTTTTTTGTCCCCCTATTATATCCTGTGTCAACAAAGCTCAAAAACAGAGAGTTTCAACATAAATATCGTTTCATATCGAGCAAAATTAAGGTTATTTGCACATCACAACGCGATTCCCCCATTTTCACGCTCCCCCCACCCTCAAAATTCTAAATCATCAAAGCCTTCCGCACTTGCCAACAAGAAAATGAAAGATGGCAGGAAGTGTTCTTCTCCATAACGAACTGCACTATGAACGGTCAAATGACCTATTTGGGATCAAGACTTGCGCCTCGCGTGCGTGCCTAGCACGCGTGTACGTACAGCAATTTTGCACTATTTGCTTTCACAACCTTCACAGAATACCCCATAACTCACTATAAACCAGACAATAGCAGTTACCTTTTTAGCCATCATCAATGCGATATACAGAAAACAACCACTTCTAGTTCCCCAAATATTGAACTTGTCTTCCATCCTCCTTTGGTTCATTTACGAAACTCGCCTGTTTCGTAAACACAAAATCGGACATTTTTCCAGCCATTTTCGAGCTTCCCACTCATCATTCGTTAAAGTACATCAAATCAAACGTTATATTCCCCTAGTTTTCAATACATTGTAAGCAAAAGTGTGAAGGTTGTGAAAGCAAAAAGTGTAAAACTGCTGTACGTACGCGCGCGAGGAAGTTGTGGATTCTATAATTGTTAAAGAAAACCACGGCGCATTTTGTAGCATACCACAGCTCTATTCATTGACCCATTGAGAAGCGAACAAAAAGCTGCGACGCTTCGCCAAAAATGTCCAACGTTTCTCAGAAATTCTCCCACGTTTTTCCAAAAATCTCCCACGTTTTTTGAGAAAGTTCCAACATTTTATTTGACTACTTCGAGGAGAAATTCATTTTGAAAGCTGAAAATTCCTGCTCCGCCGATAAACTCATAACGCCCCCAGTCTGTCTTCTTAATACCATCCACAATGGTTTCATCGTTTGAAAAACGTAGTTTCTACTACTAAAAGAATACAAATCAGTGAAACAAACCCCATAAAAGAACTACGTTACATCAATAAATGAGTAACTTTGCATCAATACAATCATTCTAGATTCACTATGAAACTCTTTTTGCAAAGCATTTTGCATGGTTCATATTCATCACGACTTCTTTTTGCTGTGATGGTATTCTTTTGTCTATTCATTTCCCCCGTTAAAGCCCAAAATGTCAGTTGCTCCTTAGCCAATAAGGTCTATACTGCACCAGGACAGATGGGGAAGGCTTATGCGATATTAAACAACTGGGAACGCAACACTTTGGTACACAAGGTGGGCTACACCTTAAATCTAAATGGAAAGACCACCGAAGAACGCACTATTGCGCTAGACGCTCCATTGGATTACAATGGCAGTGCAACTATTGCCATCGACATACCCGCTGGCACTCAACCAGGACTTGATGGTTTCTTCGTTACGATTGTATCGGTCAATGGAGCACCCAATCGCAATTTTTCTCCCACAAGTGGAAGCGAGCGTTACACCCTCACTCGTCCAGTATGGCGCAAAGCTGTGGTGGAAGATTTGACAGGAATGTGGTGTCCCAACTGCCCCACTGGCATAGCTTCTCTGGAACACCTCAACAAAGTAGCAGCTAATCGCGTCATCGGACTAGCAGCGCACGATGGTGACGCATTGAATGCAGGCGATTATTATCATGTCTTCAGAAAATTCCCAGGACGTCCAAAAATCGTACTCAATGGCGCACATGTTGTGGCTCCCTATTACGGCAACAGCGGTACAGACGAACAACCCTTCGGTTTGCTTGCCGATGTAGAAAAGGCTTCTGGGGCACAAAGTGCGGTGGAGCTAAAAGTACAAGCTGCATGGACTACCGACCACAAAGGCATAGAAGTACGTAGTTCCACGACCTTCCGCTATCCTGTTTCAGAAAACAAGTATCGTTTGGCTTATGTGCTGACTGCAGATAATTTGAGACATCCTAGTTTTTATCAATACAACAACGCAACGGGTGACTCAAGATGGGCGAATAGTGTGCCCGAAATGAAGTTTTTCTATGATGCAGGCAGAAGGGTGCAAGGACTCCCCTTTAATGATGTCGTTTTCGCAGCAACGGGTATCTATCAAGGTATCGAAGGTAGTCTTCCTAAGCAAATGCCACTCGATGTTCCCTTTATTCACACTCAAAAATATGGAAGTTTTTCCAACTTAACATCTCGAGCATTCAACTTCGTCCAGAAAGACACGAAGGTTCACGCTGTGGTGTTAGTCATTGATTCCGAAACTCGAGAGATTATCAATGCAGAACGTTGCGAGGTGGGCGAATCCTTTACTCCTTTCCCACAAGACCCTGTGGCACCTCCCAATGTGGCACGCATCGAAATGCCTGCGACAATGACGCAACCACTCAATAGCGAATTTGTCTTGACAGCTAAGACTTTTCCCCAAGAAGCCACCAGTGACATCGTGTGGGAAGTGGCAGATGCAAAGGTTATAGAGTCACTCGGTGGTGGCAAATTCCGCGCACTCAAAGTAGGAGAAACAACGATTACCGCTCGTGCAAAAGACGCAGGTGGTGCGATCGCAAAATGCGTGGTGCGCGTGCCTGCTCCCAATGTGGCACGCATCGAAATGCCAGCGACATTGACGCAACCACTTAATAGCGAATTTACCTTGCAAGCGAAAACATTCCCACAAGAAGCCACCAGTGACATCGTGTGGGAAGTGGCAGATGCAAAGATTATTAAGTCGCTCGGTGGTGGCAAATTTCGCGCACTCAAAGTGGGGGAAACCACCATCACCGCACGTGCAAAAGACGCTGGCGGAGTGACTGCAAAATGCGTGGTGCGCGTGCCTGCGCCTAATGTGGCACGCATCGAAATGCCTGCGACAATGACGCAATCACTCAATAGCGAATTTACCTTGCAAGCGAAGACTTTCCCAAAAGAAGCCACCAGTGCCATCGAGTGGGAAGTGGCAGATGCAAAGATTATTAAGTCACTCGGTGGTGGCAAGTTTCGCGCACTCAAAGTAGGAGAAACTACTATTACCGCTCGTGCAAAAGACGCAGGTGGTGCGATCGCAAAATGCGTGGTGCGCGTGCCTGCGCCTAATGTGGCACGCATCGAAATGCCAGCGACATTGACGCAACCACTCAATAGCGAATTTACCTTACAAGCGAAAACTTTCCCACAAGAAGCTACCAGTGCCATCGCTTGGGAAGTAGCAGATACAAAGATTATTAAGTCGCTCGGTGGTGGCAAATTTCGCGCACTCAAAGTAGGAGAAACTACGATTACTGCACGTGCTCAAGACGCAGGTGGTGCGATCGCAAAATGCGTGGTGCGCGTGCCTGCTCCCAATGTGGTACGCATCGAAATGCCTGCAACAGTGACTCAACCACTCAACAGCGAATTTACCTTGACCGCTAAGACCTTCCCCAAAGAAGCCACCAGTGCCATCGTGTGGGAAGTGGCAGATGCAAAGGTTATAGAGTCACTCGGTGGTGGCAAATTTCGTGTCCTCAAAGTGGGAAAAACTACTATTACTGCACGCGCTCAAGATGCAGATGGTGTGACCGCAAAATGTGTGGTGCGCGTGCCTATGCCAAATGTGGCACGCATCGAAATGCCAGCGACATTGACGCAACCACTCAACAGTGAATTTGCCTTGACCGCTAAGACTTTCCCACAAGAAGCCACCAGTGCCATCGTGTGGGAAGTGGCAGATTCAAAGGTTATAGAGTCACTCGGTGGTGGCAAATTCCGCGCCCTCAAAGTCGGGGAAACCACCATCACCGCACGCGCTCAAGATGCAGATGGCGTGACCGCAAAATGCGTGGTACGCGTGCCTGCTCCCAATGTGGCACGCATCGAAATGCCTGCGGATTTAACGCAACCACTCAACAGTGAATTTGCCTTGCAAGCGAAGACTTTCCCACAAGAAGCCACCAGTGCTATTCTGTGGGAAGTGGCTGATTCAAAGGTTATCGAGTCACTCGGTGGTGGCAAATTCCGCGCCCTCCAAGTAGGAGAAACCACCATCACCGCACGCGCTCAAGATGCAGATGGTGTGACCGCAAAATGTGTGATTACGGTTACTGCCCCCACAGCAATAGTGCCTCAAACTATCGCTCTCGTAGTTCATCGCAACAACACAATGCTCCTGATTGAAGAAGCACCAGCAGGACTGCCAGTTGTGGTCTACGACTTGTTGGGACGAAAATTGGCTAGCGGTCGTACGAATGCCCCAACAACCCGTCTTCATGTGGGAGATTCTCCGCTGTGGATTGTGGTTGTTGGAAACAAAATCTATCGCTTAAAACAGTAGTTTCCAATAATATCCGATTTTTTCGCATCAAACTAATCAACTCATGATAAATAAACACCTTATTCTATCATTTGCGGTCAGTGTGCTCAGCATGGTTGGGTACACGGCTCAAGCAAATCCTGTGGATATCAGGAAAGCAGCAGACATTGCGCGTCAATACTTGAGACAGCCAGTGGCAGTGCCTACTCCGGGTACTTCTACTATTAGCACAAGATCTGTAGCTGAAGCCCCAGCTTACCACCTTTTTGTCAGCAAAGAGGAGCAACGATTTGTCATTGTTTCAGGGGAAAGCCAAATGAATGAAGTGGTGGGTTATGGGAAATTATCCACAGGCGATGTCAATGCTTTGCCACCACAGGTCCACGCATTGTTACAACAATACACGGAAACAGTGCGTCAAGTGCGCAGTGGACAACAGCCTGCAGCTTCTCTTCCTAAATCACTAAAGCGCTATGTGACTCCTCTTGTCACAGCTCAGTGGGGACAAAGTTATCCTTACAATAGCAAAACCCCTGTTATCAATGGGAAACCCACCTACACGGGCTGCGTAGCCACCGCTGCTGCACAATTTTTGTATTTCTACAAATGGCCAAAACAGCGTCCAGCACTCTATGTCCGCAAAGCTGGTGACGGAGACGAAGCCGACACATCGCCCACCTATCTTTGGGAGGCAATGAAGGACACACGCGAACAGGTGAAAGACTTCCGTTCTGTGCACGCTGTTGGTCGTCTGCTGGTAGACGTGGGTAAAGCCATTCGCATCACATTCGGCACCCAAGCCAGTCCCTCCAACATCGAATACACCCTCGATGCTTTGCAAAATGACTTTGGTTATACCACTCGCTTGTTGCACCGCGATCGCATGCAAGCAGACGAATTTCGTGAAGCAATCATGCAAGAGCTTTCCGATGGCTACCCTGTGATGGTTTGCGGTGGTATACACGCATTCATTTATGACGGCTATGACCGCCGCGGCTTCATTCATGCCAACTTTGGTTGGGATGGTCAAGGCGATGGCTATTATGATATTAACACCATCACCACTCCTATTCCTGGTCCGTTTATGGGCAATGGGCAGTTTTGGGAGAACCAAGTGGCACTGATGGCGCACCCTAAGAATGGACAATACCCGGACTTCCCCACTCCACGACGCACATTGGGTGCGCGCAAGAATGCTGCTTTTGAAATTAGTCCTCGAACAGGAGATGCAAACACTCGTTTTAATGCAACGATTTCCTCTGGTTCTTACCATCGAATGAATGGAGAGTTCTATCGTTTCACTGGACAAGTGGGCATTGCGGTGATGGATCAAAAAGGGAATACGGTAAAACTGATTAACTCTAACAATAGGAATTTTGAATGGACAACCATTTTCATGACACAAAATATCCCTATTGAAGACATTCATTTTGCAGACATTCCTCAAGGCGATTATCTCTTGGTGCCCGTTTCACGTGAGCTAGTGGCGAAGAATCCAGATAAATACGAGGCGTGGTATCCTATTGAATATGCCAATCGCATGAAATTGGCAGTGACCAGTAGCGGAGTCTCCGTGACGGATGAGATCCAAGGGGGTGCCTTGACCGTGTGCCGAGCCCCAGAAATGCTCTTCCCCGCTTATGCAGGTGTAGGAGAACCTGCCATGATAACCTTCGGCGTGCGTAATCCCAATGTGGATGAAGTGCATGGCAATTTGAGAATGACGTTTGAACCCGTGAATGGTGGTGCAAACTATGTGGCTCCTTTCACCAACAATAGCACGGTGTCATTCCGCCGTTTGGCAGACACACAAGTTGCTGTGAACTTTCCCACAAATTACTCCGACAATACGGGGTCTCATGCGATGACTCCAGGACGTTACAATGTGAAACTAGTGTTGGAAACAACCAACACCCCAGATAAAAGACACATTGAACTGGGAGCTGACCAACACTATCAGATAGAAGTTTTGCCCTATCCTGATATGAAGATTTTTGTGCGCAATGTAGATTTCTTGGTGAAAGGCAATGAAGTCAACCAACAAGTTTTTGACATCGACAAACAAAAAGAAATCACCATGAGGATTCACACTGAAGTGAAAGGATGGCGCGCATCTTATCGTGGAAAAATCTATTATCGACTTGTTTGTCCCGAAACTAATGAATCCATCGAAGCTGGAACATCAAACTACGTTACGCTTAATTCATCTCAACACAATGAACCTCAGTTGACGGCTGCCAAAATAGATTTGACTCGATTGACGCCTGGACGTCGCTACGAGGTTCACGTTGAGATTGACGAAAATGGTAAACGCCGTGAGATTTGGACAAACGACTCTCCTCGTGCGCAAATAATGGTAGTGAATGGAAAAAGCAATCCAACACCAGACAACCCCACCAAGCCTGTTGTTCCCCCAACTCCCGAACAACCTTCTCAACCCGAAACACCGAAGGCTACACAGGTGGTGCTGGATGCAACCCTACGCAATGTGACTGTGGACGATGTCTTCAACCTAGTTGCTAATGTCTTACCCAAGGAAGCTGACCAAAAGGTGACGTGGCACTTGAGCCAACCTGGTATTCTGGACATGGTTGGAAATGGTCAATTCAAAGCCTTGAAAGCTGGTGAAGTGACCATCACCGCTACTGCGCAAGATGGCAGCGGAGTGAAGGCTACATGCCGCGTGGTGGTTAAGAATCCGATGGCTACACAAGTGGTGCTGAATGAAACGCAACACAACGCGATTGTAGACGATGTATTCACCCTTACCGCTAAAGTAATGCCCGAAAAGGCAGCACAAAACGTGGTTTGGACGATGGATAAAACCAACATCCTCCAAGATTTAGGCAATGGAAAGTTCAAAACCTTGAAAGCTGGAGAAGTGACCCTCACCGCTACTGCACAAGATGGCAGCGGAATGAAGGCTACATGCCACGTATCGGTGAAGAATCCAATGGCTACACAAGTGGTGCTGAACAAAACTCAGCATAATGCGATTGTAGACGATGTATTCACCCTTACCGCTCAAGTAATGCCAGAAAAGGCTGCGCAAAACCTGGTTTGGACGATGGACAAAACCAACATTCTCCAAGATTTAGGCGATGGTAAGTTCAAAGCCTTGAAAGCTGGAGAAGTGACCCTCACCGCTACTGCACAGGATGGCAGCGAAGTGAAGGCTACATGCCGCGTGGTGGTTAAGAATCCGGTGGCTACACGAGTGGTGTTGAATGAAACGCAACACAACGCGATTGTAGACGATGTATTCACCCTTACCGCTAAAGTGATGCCCGAAAAGGCAGCACAAAACGTGGTGTGGACCATGGATAAAACCGACATTCTCCAAAACATGGGCAATGGCAAGTTCAAAGCCTTGAAAGCTGGAGAAGTGACCCTCACCGCTACTGCACAAGATGGTAGCGAAGTGAAGGCTACATGCCACGTAACGGTGAAGAATCCGATGGCTACACAAGTGGTGCTGAATGAAACGCAACACAACGCGATTGTAGATGATGTCTTCACCCTTACCGCTAAAGTAATGCCCGAAAAGGCAGCACAAAACGTGGTTTGGACGATGGACAAAACCGACATCCTCCAAGATTTAGGCAATGGAAAGTTCAAAACCTTGAAAGCTGGAGAAGTGACCCTCACAGCTACTGCACAAGATGGCAGCGGAGTGAAGGCTACATGCCACGTAACAGTGAAGAATCCGATGGCTACACAAGTGGTGTTGAACAAAACTCAGCATAATGCGATTGTAGACGATGTATTCACCCTTACCGCTAAAGTGATGCCCAAAAAGGCAGCACAAAACGTGGTTTGGACGATGAATAAAACTGACATTCTCCAAAACATGGGCAGTGGAAAGTTCAAAGCCTTGCAAGCTGGAGAAGTGACCCTCACCGCTACTGCACAAGATGGCAGTGGAGTGAAAGCTACATGCCGCGTGGTGGTGAAGAATCCGATGGCTACACAAGTGGTGCTAAATGAAACGCAACACAACGCGATTGTAGACGATGTATTCACCCTTACCGCTAAAGTAATGCCCGAAAAGGCAGCACAAAACGTGGTTTGGACAATGGATAAAACCAACATTCTCCAAAACATGGGCAATGGCAAGTTCAAAGCCTTGAAAGCTGGAGAAGTGACCATCACCGCTACTGCACAAGATGGCAGTGGAGTGAAGGCTACATGTCACGTAATCGTAGTTCCACCTACGGCATTAGACTTCAAAAAAGATGATGCAAGTCATCGTCTACAGTGGGAAGATGCCACTTTAGTATTGCACGGTGCTAAAATAGGTTCCACTATTCGAGTTTATTCGATGAAGGGTAAGAAATTACATCAATTCGAGGCAACAGACTCAGTAGTCCGCATTGACTTTGGATTATGGCATGGAGTTTTTCTCCTAGAAACGAGTGATGGATTCCGCCGAAAGGTGGTCCACTAAAATAAGTTTCTCAAGAACGAAACAAGTTCTTAGTTTGATTAAAACTGATTTTATCATAACCGCACCAAGTACCTTGTCTTGGTGCGGTTATTTTAGCTCAAATTCATCAGGAAACAAGGTCGATTCTGTTCATTTAGATTTTTCAAAAACTCCTCTAAAAGTAGAGATTACCGAAGAAAATACAGACAAACTGCGCTACTTCCCCTTTTTTTTCGTAACTTTGCGGTTGATTATAATGGGATTAGTCTACACTATCGCAGACAAAACCGGAAACAAAACCATTCGTAATGAGCGCAAAGAAGATATTGTACATCACCCAAGAGATTTTCCCCTATGTACCCGAATCGCAAATGGCAACTGCTGGACGCGAATTACCACAAGCCATCCAAGAAAAAGGCTACGAAATTCGCACCTTTATGCCTAGATGGGGAAATATCAACGAACGTCGCAACCAGTTGCACGAAGTGATTCGCCTCTCGGGCATGAACATTATCATCGATGATACGGACCACCCACTCATTATCAAAGTGGCTTCCATCCAAGCCGCTCGTATGCAAGTGTATTTTATCGACAACGATGATTTCTTCCACAAACGTGAAATGCGCACAGACAACGAGGGCAACGAATATGAAGATAACGCTGAACGCGCAATTTTCTATGCACGCGGTGTACTCGAAACGGTGAAAAAGCTCCGCTGGGTACCCGACGTGATTCACTGCCAAGGTTGGATATCGTCAATAGTTCCACTTTACATCAAGCAGGCCTTCAACGATTCTCCCTCGTTTGCCAATACGAAAGTGGTGTATTCTTCCTACGAAGACACTACCACACTTGCACCAACCACCAATTTTGCAGAGTGTGTGAATTTGCGCGAAGCAACCCCAGAACTGATTGCACAAACTGGCATCGATTTTACTAAACCACACGCGCTTGAACAACTTGCAGTTCATTTTTGTGATGGTTTTATCCAAGAAGGAAAAGTGGGTGTACTCGCAGAACACGCTGAAAAGAGCGGTATCCCCGTGCTCGCAACGAACGGTAGCACTCCTTCGTTAGAGGAATATGAAGCCTTTTACCAACAAGTGTTTGGTGAAGGCGAACAATAACCTGCCCATCCTGCCGTTATAGAAAAGGTGCAACAAATGGTTGTGCATCTAAATAGTATGCACAAATTCTAGTTCTCCTGATTCTGAAACTCCCACACCACTCAATAGTTTATGAAGGCTTATCTCTCTCTTTGCGCCTTACTCCTTGGCGCAGCAGCCCTCACCACTGCTTGTAATGAAGACCCCTCTAATTTGGGTGCAGACATCATGCCCGAAGCGGACAAGGTGATCACCGAACAACTGACGGTAAAAGTACTCACGAAGACCGTAAAAACGGGAGCTATCGCAGCACGCACCAATAATAGTTATTTAGGTAGCATCATTGACCCTGTCACCCATATACGCACCACCAATGGATTCGTGTCACAATTCTTCGTTCCAGAAGTAACACTTTTTCCTGCGCGCGAAAAGATGTTGACAGATGAGAGTGGAAACATCGTGGTAGACTCATGCTCCATGACGTTTTGGCATGTCAACTACTTTGGAGATTCTCTTGCTACCATGAAGGTAACCGCACAAGAGATTGACACTGAAAAGACCCCAAACAGCAACGGCACATATTACACAAACCTCAGCCCAGAGGAATGGCTGAAGCAAGGAGGAGAACACCAAACGGCTTCTTACTCCATCTTTGACCAAACTCAGCCTAAAGCGCAGGTGGAAAACAAAGCTAATTATCGCTACTTCAACATCCACCTTTCCAAAAAGTTTGCTCAGCGTATCTTGAATGCTTATTACCAGCATCCAGAGTATTTCAAAGACAGCTATGCCTTTGCGCACCACGTGCTGGGTGGTTTCTACCTCAAACACACCGGCGGTTTGGGAGCTATGGTGCAAGCAGACCACTTAGCGCTCAACTTCTTCTACCGTTTCCGTCCCGACGTAAAGAATCGTCCCGATAGCATCATTTCGGATATTCAGGTACTCACCTCTACCGACGAAGTGATTCAGACATCTCGCATCGAGAATGAAATTCCCACGAGTTTGCTTGACAATAGCAAGGATTTCACCTACATCAAATCGCCCACAGCATTGCACACTGAAGCTGTGCTCCCCATCGATGATATTGTAGCAAACGGACACTACAATGACTCCATCAACAGCGCTCGCCTCTATCTACGTACTATAGCTGAAGAGAGCACCTCACAGAAATTGCAAAAACTGCCACCCTATCTCATAATGATGCGTGTAGCAGATTTTGAGAAATTCTTTGCAGAAAACCAGCTTCCCAACGGACGAACCTCTTTTCCTGCAGCTTTAGACAGTAAAGGTAACAGCAAACAAAAAGCAACCCATAGTTATCCTTTCACTAACATCGCACCACTGCTCACCATTATGCGCAATGAGCGTGATGCAGGCGCAGGAGTACAAGCCACAGATTCCGAGTCTACTCGCAAGGCTAAATGGGCTGCTTGGGAACAAAAGAATCCCAACTGGAATCGCGTAGCTATCGTTCCCGCTACCCCTGTGTACGTCGCGACAACAGATCCTTTGACAGGCAAGCCCGTCAAAACCTTGGCTCGCTTGAACTATGCTTTCGGACTCTATGGAGTGCGTCTAGCGGGTGGACAAACTAAGGGCGTAGATTTGTCAGTAATCTACAGCCGCTTCAACAACTAATCTCTTCCAAAGGGACGCAAGTAATTGTGTCCCTTTGATTTTATAAAACATACGTCAGAGATTAACTTCATCGTGAAGCCCCAAAGACGTACTGCATAAGATGGAAATATGGATAAGAAGGTTTCTGAGCGCTCTATCGCTTTTACGCTGTAGTTTAGTGCCCCTTGTGAACCATCATAGTTGCATAAGATTTGAGCACCACGGTGATACAACTGGAAGCGCTAGTTTTTCAATGGAGTTAAGTTCATCTCGTTATTCACATCGATAGCATCTACTTTCTGCATCTCATTCACTTTATACTAACCCCCTTTTTTATTCTCATGCGCGCGCTCGTTTTTGCAGCTGGTCTTGGCACTCGCCTTCGTCCCCTCACAGACACCATGCCTAAAGCCATGGTTCCCGTATGCGGAAAACCCTTATTGCACCACACCATCTCTCGACTCGTTACCGCAGGTGCCACAGAAATCGTGGTAAATGTACACCATTTCGCAGAACAAATCATCGACTATGTGGCGCAACATGATTGGGGCATCCCCGTGCGCATCTCCGATGAGCGCAATTTCCTCCTCAACACGGGTGGAGGTCTGCGCCAAGCCCTCACACTTTTCTCCCCGTCCGATGCCCCCATCCTCATTCACAATGTGGACATCCTGAGCAACGCAGATCTTAGCGCATTGTATCACGAAGCACAAGAATCGCAAGCTGATGCCCTCTTAGTGGTGAGTGAGCGCAAAACACAGCGTTATCTGCTTTTTGACGATAGCAACCGCTTAATGGGATGGGAAAACATTGCCACCCAAGAAGTGCGTTCCCCCTATCCTGCGCTCATTCCAAGCAACTATCGCCACTTCGCCTTCTCAGGTATTCACATTGTCTCTCCACGATTGACAACATCCCTCGCTAGCTACCCGGAAGCATTCCCCATCATGGATTTTTATCTCAACGAGTGCCAGCATTTCCACTTTCAAGCGAAGATAGTGCATAATCTACACCTCCTCGATGTGGGAAAACTCGACACCCTCAGCGCTGCAGAAAACTTCTTACAAACAGAAAACCGAGGATAAAGCATTTCCCAATATATCTTCTATGCCTCGATTAATCAGCTAAACATCCACTCTCACAAGCCAAATTCTGCAAAGTACACCTATCATGGCACAGTGATAACGGACGATTCTGGTAGAAAAACCGAAAAAAAAGGCTCCATCATTTGGTAGTTTGAGAAAAAGCACTTACCTTTGCACTGCGTTTGAGAGATAACGCCACTGCAAGACCTTCTAGACAAGGCAAAATCACTTGAGAAGGCAGTGAAACGCGGAAATAGCTCAGTTGGTAGAGCACAACCTTGCCAAGGTTGGGGTCGCGAGTTCGAGTCTCGTTTTCCGCTCACATTTGGACAAGTTGAATCACTTCCAAGCCCAGGTGGCGGAATGGTAGACGCGCTCGTTTCAGGTGCGAGTGTTTCACGACGTGCAGGTTCGAGTCCTGTTCTGGGCACAAGAATCGCATTGGTTCAACACGACAACTTGTGGTTGAGTTCCCCCTTACTCAACAATATAAACACAAGACAGAAAGAATGGAGAGGTGGCGGAATTGGTAGACGCGCTACTTTGAGGGGGTAGTGTCAATTGCGACGTGGGAGTTCGAGTCTCCTCCTCTTCACATTCTGCGGACCAGTTTTATATTGTCCATATTGCTACACCTCAGAGAAACTAATTGCTGTTATAGAGAAAGAATAACCATCCCCCAAGCAACCATTACGCCTATTATGAACATATACGCTCGCTATTTTGACAACGAAATTGTAGTTCACAGCCCTGACGAACTCTTTAGTTTCCTAGCTTCGCTTCAAGAAATCAATGTAGACGACCGACTTGTTGAGGAACTGACCGCATACATCAACAGCGATATCACCTATCCCAAACGACACAAAGTGCGCCCGCGCGTTTACTTTATCCTCATCAAGACTACTGCCAATAGTTTGGAAGAGTTTAAAGCCAACAACAAGAATGCCAACGCACAGTCACACGAAGGATATCCCGCACCATCCTCCGTACGCAAAGACCCACGCGTCAATGCCTTGGAAGAAGAAAACGAAGGTTGGTATTTTGGTAGAATCAACTTCAAGCGCGTAGTACTCATTCCTGGAACGCAAAAGTTCCAATACCGTGACACTTCATTTGCTGCTTACGTTCGTGCCATTTCTGCCAAAGATTGCTATGATCGCATGATTGAACACCTCAAAAATCGCCAAGACGTAGATCCACGCAGCCAATTCCCTTCTGCTAAAGGTACAAACTTCACCTTCGAATTTGTAGGAGATAGTGTTCCCGTTCGCCAAGAACAAAGCAACTAATGCTGTTGCATTACGCTCTAAAGTACACATTCTTCTCCATTGAGCAACTTCATTTCTCTGTTATAAAACAGACTTCTTCCATAGCAGAAACTACATTCCCATTGTCGAACAATATCTGCAAAACAAAGGCTCCTCCTTATTCCATCGAACAAGGAGGAGCCTCTTTTATAAGCCATTGGCTACTCACCAACCCTGCTATAGACTAGGGTCATAACGTACTATAGAGTATGGACGCAACACAGCAGCCGATTTTGCAGGAATCACAAAGCGTTGAGGCACAGCTTCGCCATTGTCAGAACGCTGAATAACATTAGAATCCACCACGTTGCAACGAGCATCAACGCCAAGTCCCATCACTAGTAGATAGTCACTGCTAGGTAACATCACAGTTTCTGGCTGGTCGCCCAAATTGACCGCAACAACATAATCTAGTTCGTGACGTTCATACAAACTCTTGCCATTGATGCGGAAAACAACAGACGTTTCTGAAGAAGGCAAGAAACTCACATATTCACGCACCTTTTGAGCATCCCCCAGACTAAAAGCTAAGTCTGCACTGCGCAGTTGCATCAATGCACGATAATATTCATAGACCTCCTTGTGCGAATCACGACGACTCCAATCAATTGTGTTAATGGAATCAGGCGATTTGAAGGAATTGTGCACCATCTTCTTGTCGCGGAACAGCTCTTCACCAGCCTGAATGAAAGGCACACCTTGAGAAGTGAACACTAAAGTCTGTGCCAAAAGGTTCAAACGCACCAATTCTTCTTCACAAAGATTGGGAATCGAATTCTTGATACGATCATTCAGACACATATCATCGTGGCAAGACACATAAGTAATCAACTGATGCGGTTGCTCAGCCCAAGGAGACTTGCTGTAGTTCACCTTGCTATAATCCACTTGAGGGTGAGGAATACCGCCCACGATGCCCATCTTCACACTCTCTTTGTTGCCTAGCAAGCCAGCGAGCATAGCCGGCTGTTTGTCATTACTGAAAGGACCACGCAGCGCATCACGCAATTCGTCACTAAAAGCTGCAATTCCAGGCATGCGATGCACCTCTGCTTTCATCGCTGCATCGCCGGCAGGCAATGCAGGAGCTCCAGCCGCCCAACCTTCTCCGTAAATCAACACTTTGGGGTTAATCTTTTCCGCTGCCTTGCGAATCTGGCGCATCGTTTCAATGTCGTGAATCCCCATAAGGTCGAAGCGGAATCCATCAATGTGGTATTCTTTCATCCAATACTCCACGCTCTCCACCATAAACTTGCGCATCATAGCACGTTCAGAAGCCGTTTCATTGCCGCATCCCGAAGCATCGCACAAACTTCCATCAGCTTTATGACGGAAGAAATAGCCCGGAACCGTACGCTCAAAGTTGGAGCCTTCAGTGTTAAAGGTATGGTTGTACACCACATCTAGCACCACCTTCAGTCCTGCTTCGTGCAGTGCTTGAACCATTTGTTTGAACTCACGAATGCGCACTTCGGGTTGATAAGGATCTGTGGAATAAGAACCTTCCGGCACATTATAGTTCAGAGGATCGTATCCCCAGTTATATTGCGGAACGTCCAATTTCGTTTCATCCACAGAAGCGTAGTCAAACGAAGGCAAAATATGCACATAAGAAACGCCCAAACGCTTCAAATGTTCCAACCCTGCAGGACTTCCATGCACAGTCTTCACCCCTTTCTCTGTCAAAGCGAGAAATTTTCCACGATGTTTGAAATTAGCCTGATCGCTCATACTGAAATCACGGTGATGCATCTCATAGATGGCGCCACTTTCAAACAATCTGTAGGTCGCTTTGTCAGACTCCCACCCCACAGGGTTAGTGTCTTTCAAGTCAATCACAGCCGCGCGCTGTCCGTTCACGCCCACCGCGCGAGCATTGATACCTGGAGTTTCTCCGCGCCACTTACCATCTACTTTCACTTCAAAGGTGTAAAACTTTCCTTTGAGATCACCCTTCACAGGCTTCGACCACGTACCATCAGCACCTTTTTCTAGTTTTAGCGTCTTCCACGCCTTTCCTTCGTGCCCTGTCTTATACAGTCTTAGGCGCACTTGTTCAGCAGTAGGAGCCCAAAGTTGAAATGTCGTAGCCGCAGGAGCATAGACCATCTCCAGCCAAGGCGCACTAGGCACGGGCAGACTCTCCCACGCAGTATTGGGTTGTTGTGCAAAAGTCATAAGTGAAGAAAAGGCTAGCGCACCAGCCATTATCAAATTTCTTACCATTGTATCTTTATTATTTAGGAGAACTCTCCGTCGTCAAACGCATTGACAACATCAGTTATGCCATATTTATACCTTTATTTCGATACCCAAAGTTAGCATATTCCCCTCTTACCACCAAATTCTTTCCTACTAAACCGCAGAAAAAAGCAAGTTTTCGTCTATTTCTTGCTTTGTATGTTCATTTCGGAGACAGAAAACTGCTACAAAAGACCTAAATTCACCTGACATTTCCACTAAAAAGACTTGATTTCGTCATCAGATTGCCAAATTTCGCAGAATATTTTGGTTATATCGACCTTATCCTTTACCTTTGCCTTCGTACAACAAGGTGTTTTTCCGCAAAACATCAACTAATATTCTCACGCTTATGAAAAAGATTTTTCTCTATGCAGCTTTCCTCGGTGCAGTGATTTCCATGGGTAGCTGCGTTAGCAAAAAGGAATTCCAACAACTCAAAGGCGATTATCAGCTCTCCGCCCTCCAAGGCTCTCTCGACAAGAGTTTGCTCCAAAACAACCAAGGTAGCATCAACATCTCTAAGCTCGTCGACGAAATCAATGCTTCCAACAAATACATCAAGCAACTTGTGGAGGCTAAGACCAAGAGCGACTCCCTCAATCTTGTGCTCACCAACAACCTCACTCGTTCTCTCTCGCGCGACGAACTCCAAGAGGTGGATATCAAAGTGCTCAAGGGTGTAGTTTATGTATCGCTTGCCGACAATATGCTCTATCGCTCGGGATCCTACGAAGTGAACGACCGTGCCAAGACCACCCTCTCCAAGATTGCTAAAATTCTCGGCGACTACAAAGACTTTGAAGTTTTGGTGGAAGGCAACACCGACGATGTGCCCATCACTCGCCCCAACATCCGCAACAACTGGGATCTCTCTGCCCTTCGTGCATCTAGTGTCGTTCAAGTGTTGCAAAACGACTACGGCATCGCGCCCAACCGTCTCTCTGCAGCCGGTCGTGGTCAATACAATCCCGTGGCTACCAACGACACTGAACTTGGTCGTCAACGCAACCGCCGCACGCAAATCATCATCACACCTAAGCTCGATCAATTCCTCGACTTGATTGACAAGGCTCCTGCCACAGAAAAGTAATCAACTTTCCTGTTCCTAAAAAAAATCCCCACTTGCCATAGCAGCAAGTGGGGCATTTTCTTTCAACCCAAACCGGTCATTAAATCCTGACCAGATTTTCTTGGATTGTTGAGCAGATTGTTTACCTTTAGTTCGAAGGCGTAGCGGGCTGCGGCGAGAACAACGAAAAACAAGATGCCAACAAGAAAATGAAAGATGACAGGAAGTTATCTTTTCAATTACGAGTCGTACTATAACAGTCTAATGACCGATTTGGGAGGATATGTCTCGGCACATCATCGTACAATTTGTTGCACCATACTTCGCAATTCCTCTTCACTCATCTGTCCTACTTTTGTTTTCACCAGTTGATGAGATTTGTCATAGAACATCAAAGTGGGGAAACCCTCTGCTTGTTGTTGCTTCATGACGCGCTCTAATTCCGCATCTTTCAGCATGTAGTGCCAACCTCCGTGCTTTCCTTTCATATATTTCCAATCATCCATCCTCGTCAGACGCGGACTTGTCATGTCTAGGAGTTCCACATTCTCAAAACCCTCTTCTGCAAGCACTTTATAGAGAAGTTTACTCATTGTGGCACAAGGTCCGCAAGCACCATACCAGAAATCAACAATCACAGGCTTTCCCTTGTGCTGTGCCAATATCTCTTCGAGAGTTTGGGGTTGCCCTTTTTCTGCACAGTTCACGAAGTGTCCACTTCGTGCTTGCGTTTTTACCTCTTGTTCGTGATACAACAACAAGAGTTTATCCCATTCTCCGCTCGAAAATCCGGTATGGATATTCTGTAGTTGTTGTGCAGTTAATGGTTCACCATTCACCAATTGAGAATAGTAACTGGTAAATGCCATCAAGTCACAAAACAGTTCGTTCGGCTTGTAGGGAATTTTAGCCAATCGACGACGCAACATTTCTTTCCATTCCGGAATCGGAGTATCGCCTATACTTGGAATTTTCAGTGATTTATCATATAAAAGAAAAGCAAGTAGATGTTCAGTGCCAGGTGAGGCATAGAGGATTTTGTCGTCAAAAACAATATCGTTGAGAAAAGCATAAGCACTAATAGGTAGTATAACCTTTCGAACTTGCATTTCATCCAACAGATGAGCATAATAGTTAATCTTCAACTTGTTCACGAGAATCTTCCTATCTTCAACAGTAGTTGCAGAAGGATACTCACTTATCTTTTTAACAGGGAACTTGGCAATCACTCTTGACTCCTTTCTGGGAAGGTATCTACTACCACCATCCACAAAGGTTAGCCAATCGGAAGCCTTAAAAACAGAAGAACATTTTGCCCCCTCTACCTTCAAGTTCTTTTGATTATCTACCCAAACTCTTAAAGTATCATTTTGCGAAAGCAAAACCACCTCTGTTTGTCTGTTCTCCTCTATATCAAACTGCACACCAGCATGCGCATAAAGCGAATGTAGAGGAATCTCTCCACTTACATTGCCTTCAGCGTCAATACTTAAATCATACGTGTCAGCATCAGATACAAAGAAATCGTTATACACCACGGTTAAACTTGACTTCATGGCGAGCATTGCAGGCACTTTGCCTCGTACCACACATTTTCCTATCTTAATCGCATTGGTAGGTAAGGAAGTTTGCGCATTGCAAATGCAACAGTAGCAGCATAAAATCAGCCACAAAGGGAAAAAAAGAAAGCGTTTCATGGGCTTACGTTGGTTAATAATTAAAGACAATGCAAATATAACAATAAATTTCAAGGTAGAATCAACCGGAAAGGGCAAAATTACACATTTATTTGATAGAACATTTGCTAAAGAGATTTATTACTCAGAAGCCTTTTTCAATAGGCTTTGTATCCTCTCAATCTTGCAAAGGAGAAATTCACAGGTTTCTTCTGGAACACCCCGTAAATATCCAGCATCATAGAACATTCTTACCAATTCAAATAGCCAGCAATCAACTAAATGGAACTGCCTTTTGTTTTTATATTCTACTACTTGAATGCTCTTTCTTAGTTCTTCTAATGGATGCAATCTTAGTTTTGTATATAGCGTCTCTTGTACTTCTAATAGAAGACATAAGGCCTCTTGAATAAGCTTATTTGATGTTTTTGAATCCATATTCTTCCGTGCATTATTATTTTATTGTTATTCGCATATTCTCTTCGAAAGTATATACTTTTCATTTTTCCCTCTCTGATTAACTCTTCGATGCCTTTTGGAAATAGAATTTGGAGTTTTATCAACAGTCCTAAGAACAATCTGTATGCATTGATTTTAGTGCATAGATTCATCATACCATTTTGTATGCGTCGCTTCCTTCTATTATTCTATCAGACAATATCATTGTTTTAATATGTTGAATTCTCGACATTTGCAGTAAAACAACTCATCGATTGAATTGTAAGTTTGAGCTTTGTCATGATGAGATGTAATATCAACTAAGCACCTTATACCTAATCCCGACGAATATGTTGTAACATAATAACGAACAGAACCATCTTCACGCTTACAAAACATTACGTCTCCAAGACGATCTTCTAAATGATTACGCCAGTCCATTACATTATTCATTGGATCAAAAACAGGAGAGTACTCTTTTCCTTCCTCAAATTTTTGATTGAGGAACTCTGTCTCTCTGTAAAACGAAAAACCTCTAATTTTATACATTCTAACCTCTTTAAGCGAAGTGCTTGACCAAAACATATATTCCACTAACTTGCTTATGTTCCCTTGAAAGTATGGTGCATCTCGCACAAGGAGTAGCTCTGATTTGATACTATTACCATCAATGATGTCTGAGTCTGAACTCCAAACATATGCATCGCCATTAGAGAGAACAATATCATTCTTAAAATGGATTATGCTTAGAGATAAAAGAACTAATACCAGAACCGCTGGTAGCTTATTTTTTAATATCATCGAAACCTCCTTCTATCTTTATTTCTTTTCTCATCATTGTGACAAATGGTCGTACTTTCAAAATCGGAGTGCAACGATTCATTCTTTTTTTCATAGTTAGAACCTATGGAAAACAGATAGACCTTTTGCATTTAGATTTTGAATGTACAAGCTCTCCACAAAATACGATATTTTTTCTTCATTGTCTTGTTGTAATACTGCCTTCTATTTGAAAATCTCTTGACAACTTAGTAATAAAAGGAGCATATCCTCTTTATGCTGCAAGATAAACCATGCACAGGCACTTCAAGCAACATCTGTCCTTTGAGTATTTCACCGAAACCCCACCATTTCTATGGCGAGGTATGGTTATGATAATACTCTCGTTGAAAATCTCGCCAGTCTCGCATCAGTTCATAAACCTCTTCGATAGGGATAACAGCTTCTACCTTGTCGTCTTCATAGACATCCTTAACTACAGCTTTTTCTCTGTCACACTCTATCATATACACCTCAAAGCCAAACCCTTCATAAAAGTCGACTTCGCCATTTAGAACAGCTTCAATCTCTCCGACAATCTCTTCAACGTAATCTAATGATAGATGATTGATTTCAGCCCAAAAGAATCTTCCATACTTTTCTGAATTCTCTATAACAACTGATGGATAGCTCTTTTTTCTACCATCACCATATATATAGACTGTTTTCTTGAAAGAATAATGCATAATCACTCTGTTAATATCGGATAATACGAACTTATCTCACCTTCCTCTTAAAAAGTTGATTGTAACACTCTATCCTTGGACTTACCTGTATAAGTATTTCTTGTATCAGTTTTCTTCCCATAGTTATTTGTTGTTGCATGCTCTACCATACCATGACACTCGATTAAGTATGTAATCTGGTGTAAAGCGTTTAAATCATTGATGTTTCGTTGAAGACGAATGTATAGCGATTGAAACAATTCCTCTATCCAGATCACCTCCTCTTCCTCTGATACATTATAACTCAAATATCGTTCTATCACTCCTTCTCTCATCATTTAGTATTTACTCCCAAAAAGGAAAAGAAAGGTTCTTTAGCACTTGACTTCATCACTCAAAATTCTACTCTCCATAAATTTTCCCATAGCAGGAGGGTATATATACTGCGGTAGGTCTGGAAGCGCGAAGTCCTCCAATACTCATTCGCATTATTTGTCTAAGTAGAATACTTCCTATATTTCATTATCAACGATTTTAAGCTCTTTCATCTTTAGACTATAAAGACTTTTCGCGTTCTTACAATCCTCACTATACATTTCAGATTTTGCAGTGTTTACAAGCATACGAATCCCGCAACCAGAATCATAGATAAAGACAATATAGCAGACACTTCCATCTGTACGTCTGTAGTAGCTAATTTCGCCTAATCTATCTTCATCATGATTTCTCCAATCCATTGTATTATCCCAATGGCTATATACAGGATTATATTGCCCACCCTCTTTAAAGTTCAGAGTCAAATACTTGGTTTTTCTATAAAAATAGATCTTATACTTTTCATATCGCTCCAAAGTATCCAGACACACATTCTTCCAAAAATACGTCTCTAAGCATTGCCTTATATTTTGTTCCAGATACGGAGCATTATCCACCAACACTGTGTGGTATGCTGATTTTATTCTTGAATCCGAGAAAGTTATATCAGCCTCCAAAACATCACACCTTATTGGTGCAACAACAATATCTCTTCTAAAGTGAAAGATTACGCCCATCACGATGAAACAGAGAAATGCCAGTCCAATAAAAATCTTCTTGTGTCGCATTATATATCAGTTTAATTGACCTTGTATTATAATTTCTTCCGACACCTCACTCAGCTGGGTATACTTACGGGATACAATCTCTTTATTGGGGACGTATGAATCTAATCTTACATACTTATGTTTAGCAGGCGAATCTTCTGCCAGCTTTGTCGCTTTCTTCGGTGCTTCTAAATAAACCTCATTGAACGGTAGAACCCTCGTTAATAACTTGGCTCTCCGCCCTCAAAGGTCCACTCATACTCATCCGCTCCGTAGCTCTCATTCTTCAGTTGAGCAACCATAGGAGAGGTCTTGTCCTCCGCCACCTCAATAGAGAAGGAAGAGGATATGGGAACTGACTATTCGTGGAGACAGGAGGAGAAGAGCAGCATTATTGCTAATAAGAGTAACTGACGAAGCATATGGAATTGATAGATGAATATAGAAACTTAAATCAGAGATATAGCGAACAGTCTCCTTCATCTACTCCCTTTGGAAGATATGTAGGTTATGTTTCAAATCTCTAATGTACAGTTTATCTCCAGACATATAGAGCGGTTGAGGAGCTACGAGATGATTCCCCGTTGCACGGTATTCCTCTTCACTGATGACTTCACATTCCCAAACAAGCCTGCGAGCTTTGTAATCAAAGATGCCGACCTTGCGGATTCCACTGTACTCCCCTTCTTTCTCGCCTAAAAAGGTGAAATGGTCTCCTTGAAGAAGTGGGTGGAACACACTTCGGTAAGTTCCAATGCCATCGGGATCAGCCTCTCTGAATATAAAACGATCTATTACCTCAGCCGTACTTGTGTCAATAGCCTGAAATCCCGAAGAACTAATACCTATAATAGCTTTATCTTCTTCTCGAAGATAACAATTCCCAATACCTTCAACAATCTTATATTGAGGCTTGTCTTCGTCTGCGGGATTACATGAGAGTTGGTATACCGGCTTACCTGTCGTAATATCAAGAGCGATTAGACGACCGAAGTCAGTCTTAAACCAAAGCAAGCCACCAACAATACCTAGTATTTTTACAATGCTGTCTACTTCCCCCGGCGTGTAGATATTATCTTCACCAAGATCTACAAAAGGAAATGACCAGAGAACCTCAGTACTATTATCAATACGCCTAATTTCTTTCTTGCGTAAATTATCGTATGCGATTATCACATCATCTTCGACATATAGCTCATAAGGGATATGGGCTGAAAAAGTTCATCATACAAGCTAAGATATTCCCTTTCATCCTGTGTAAAGGAATAACATCCACTTTGTGGATCAAATCCATAAACATTCGCCAGTTTATTGGTTTTCTTGTATTGCATATCTATGTTATTTGGTTATCACAACAACGTTTCTAAATTCCTGGAACTGCTCACTTTTTGACAGCTTCTTAGTACTGCATTTTTCATACAGTTCATCTACACTCTTGATTCCCAACTTATTCCAAACCTTTCGATTAGTTGTATACACTCTTTTCGCGTCTTTTGCTATGGCTCGTTCGAGTTGGGCAATTATCTGCTTACGCGTAACTCCTCTACCACCTTGTTGTATGATATAGAGTTGGTCAAAACTATCAATTTCCCGAAGGTAAGCTTTAAACTGGCCTAAATCTCCGAACATATTGCTAGCTCGAGAATAGTTCTTGGTGTCAACAAAGATGTAGATTCCCTCTCCATCTTGATTTTTAATTTTCCATTTTGCATCAAATCTGAAGCTCCCAGAACCGGATACATGAGAGATTAAATCCTCAAGTTCCAAATCCGAAAGTCTCTTGCTATACTTAGCGGAGATATACTTCTCCGGATGTCGAATAACCTCCAACGTGGTTGTCCCGGCTTTGAACTTATGTTCAATCTGCATCATCTCATCGACAAACTTCAAGATTTACCCCTCGTTGTCTCTTTTGACAAAGCTTGGTAGATGCGTCTCTACATGACACCTCAGCAATGCTCGAACCCGAGGCGTACTTATCCGTTAGTTCCTTTAGGTAACGAATTGCTGTCTCCTCTGACACCTCACTGAGCCGAGTCTACTTACGAGATACGATCTCTGTATTGGGGATGTACAAATCCAAATGTTTAGCAGGCGAATCTCCTGCCACCTTTGTACCT
>QWCZ01000105.1_pt1 | contig 42634 bp, 40 predicted proteins | sample 1972651 | NCBI WGS metagenome assembly QWCZ01 (sample SAMN09866695, study PRJNA288562) | Human oral metagenome isolate pre1_saliva, whole genome shotgun sequencing... | isolation source: mouth | host: Homo sapiens | place: USA: California
TTAATGTTCAATCTTCACTGATCACTGATTAATACCTAAAGAAAGGAATAACAATAATTGAAAAGAGACCTTCCAGTAATGGAGGGTCTCTTTTTATTACAACTCCTTATATCCTCTGCTCATTCTTCGTTTTTCACTTTTCACTGTTCTTCCCCCTTGTGAAAAACTTATTTCTTAAAAAAGACTAAAAAACACGTGAAAGTAAAAAGAAAAAATGTATCTTTGTCCCTGCAAAATAAGGCAAACACAATACAAATTATAATTACTAAAAAATGATACAAAAAATCATTAGTAAGTGGCTGTTTTTAAGCATTCTAATTCTTCCTTACACTTCTCTTTGGGCTTCTGAACAAGCCCCTGAAGAGGAGGTAGATTTTACCCAAGTGATTCAGCACCATATAGCAGACTCGCACGAATATCATTTGTTGGACTGGGGGGGCACTTCCATTACACTTCCCTTACCTATTATCCTATGGACAGACAATGGTTTGGTGACTTTCCTTTCCAGTGAGTTTCATCACGATGATAAAGGGGAGGTAATCGTAGAGAAAGCAGGGCAATACTTCGCTCGTGTACATGGACAAATCTACTATACCGATGCAGCAGGTGCCATTTCTTATGGAAAAGATCACAAGGTGACCAATGCGCGTCCGTTGGATTTCTCTATTACTAAGAATGTAGTATTGCTTTTCCTTATTGCACTACTTATGATCTTAGCTTTTGTCTCTGTAGCACGTTCTTATAAGAAGAATCCTAAAGCGCCTAAGGGATTTGCTAACCTTTTAGAAACACTTATCGTTTTTATACGTGATGAGGTTGCCAAGCCTAATATAGGAGACAAAAAGTACCAACGCTACATGCCTTATTTACTTACTGTTTTCTTTTTTATTCTCATAGGAAACCTTTTGGGCTTGGTGCCTATTATTTCAGGAACCTTGACCAATGATATTATCTTCACAGGAACTTTGGCTGTAGTGACTTTCCTTATTACTACTTTTAGTGGAAATTCTCATTATTGGAAACATATATTTGCTACTCCAGGCGTACCATTATGGCTTTCTCCTATTATGATCCCTGTGGAGGTGATCGGGATGCTTACCAAGCCATTCTCTTTGATGATACGTTTGTTTGCCAATATTACAGCAGGGCACATCATTATCCTGAGCTTATTGGGGCTTATCTTTACTTTCAAGACAGTGCTTATTTCTCCTGTATCGGTTGCTTTCTCTTTGTTTATTAGTATCTTAGAGCTTTTAGTAGCCTTTATCCAAGCCTATGTATTTACTTTACTTTCAGCTTTGTTCATAGGAGGAGCGGTAGCTGAGGAGCATCATGCGGAGGAACATCATTAGGAGAGTTTCGTTTTTCAAAATTGTATCTATTAACACTTTTAAATAATTTAAAATTATGGTATTAGCAGGAATTGGAGCTGGTATTGCAGCTCTTGCAGCAGGAATTGGTATTGGTAGAATTGGTTCTTCCGCTATGGAAGGAATTGCACGCCAGCCAGAAGCAGCTTCTAAAATACAAGGAGCGATGATTATTGCTGCCGCACTTATCGAAGGGGTAGCCCTCTTTGCTGTGGTTGTTGCCTTGGTAGCAAAATAAGTTGCGAAAAAAGTATACCGTTCTGTAACGGTTGGTTGCAGAACGGTTCTTATCTTAAAAAACTCAAAAAAGTCATTACAACAGAAAAATAAAAATACATGAATTTCATCCATCCCGAAAGTCTTAGTTTTTGGACACTGATTGTCTTTGTTTGCTTATTACTTTTGCTTCGTGCTTTTGCATGGAAGCCTATTCTCAAAGCCCTGAAAGAACGTGAGGATTCTATCAATCATGCCTTGGAAGCTGCCGATGAGGCTAAGAAAGAAATGGCAAACCTGAAGGCTGATAATGAAAAACTCTTAACAGAGGCTCGCCAAGAGCGTGAGGCTATTCTTAAGGAAGCTCGCGAGATAAAAGAGCGTGTGATTTCTCAAGCTAAGGAAGAAGCACATGCAGAAGGGCTTAAGATTATTTCTCAAGCAAAGGCAACAATAGAAGGAGAAAAGAAAATGGCTATCGCTGAGATAAAGGAACAAATAGCCTCTCTCTCCTTGGATATTGCTAAGAAAGTTCTTACTAAAGAGCTTGCTTCGGAAGTAAGACAAGAAAAACTTGTAGAAGATTTGTTGAACGAAATTACTATCAAATGATACACTCTACCAAAGTAGCCAAACGATATGCTAAAGCACTCTTGGACTATGCCATAGAGAACCAAAAAGAAGAACTTCTCTTTGGAGAAATCTCTTCTGTGGTGGAGGTGATTCATGAAAATCCTGACCTGAAAGCACTATTACATTCGCCGATTGTCAAAACAGAAGTTAAACAGCGAGTATTACAAGAAATCTTCGCTGAGCATATCTCTGAATTGCAGGTACTCTTTACTATTCTTTTTCAAAATAAAAGAATATCGGATTTGTATGCTATCGCTCGTGAATTTGTGGAGCAATACAACGAATATAAAGAAAAGATAGTCATTCACCTTACCACTGCTGTGGAGGCTTCTGATAGGCTCAAAGAAGAGTTTGTAGCCAAGGCAGTTGCACTGAGTGGAAAGCGAAACATTTCATTGGAGAACAAGATAGATCCTTCTATCATAGGAGGCTTCATTCTTCGTATTAATGACTTGCAGTATAATGCGAGTATCTCTTATAAGCTACAGGCTATACAAGAGCAATTCAAGGAGAACGTTTTTTAACATAGTTTATTGATATACAAGGAGATTATTCTTTTGAGTAATCTCCTTATTTTTTTCTTGTATTTCTCACAAAATTTGTACTTTTGCACCCTCTTAAAAAATTCGATATTATGAATATGAAAATGATACGACAGCTTTTCCCTTTGGCTATAGGGGGGATTGCCTTAGGAAGTACAGAATTTATCCCTATGGGACTGATGCGAACCATGGGAGGAGATCTGCACCTTTCGGATGATCAAGTAGGGAATTTCATTGCTGCTTATGCAATAGGGGTCGTGGTAGGGGCGCCTACCTTGGTAGGGCTCAGTACTCGTTTTCAGCCAAAGAAGGTGTTGATTGCTTTTATGTTGCTTTTTACCCTTTTCAATGGGCTTTTTTCTTTGATGCCTACCTACGAGACCTTGTTGGTCAGTCGTTTTTGTTCAGGATTACCTCATGGAGCTTTCTTTGGAGTAGGAGCTATTGTAGCCAAGCAATTGGCTCCGAGGGAGAAAGAAGCGATGGCTATCTCGGTCATGTTTGGCGGACTTACCATTGCCAATCTGCTGGTGATACCACTCTTTACACATTTAGGAGGAGTGATAGGATGGCGTCCAGTGGTGGCTATGATTGCTGCTTTGGGGTTGGTCACAGCTCTATGTGTGTTCTTTTTCTTGCCTAAGGTCGATTCTCAGCGAGATATGACCCTATGGAAAGAATTGCAACACTTCTTTTCGATACCCTCTATGTTGCTCTTGGTCATTACAGCTTTGGGTTGTGGGGGGCTTTTCTCTTGGCTTAGCTATATAGAGCCCTTAATGCTTGATTATGCACACCTGCCTCGTGAACAGATGCCTACAGTAATGATTGTGGTCGGGATAGGTATGGTCGTAGGTAATTTTTTTGGAGGATGGCTTACCGATAAGCTCCATTTGGTTCGGGCGAGCATCATTGTTTTTACCTCTACAATCTGTGTACTTTTGATTATCTTTTTCTTCTCGGATCAGCTTTGGCTCTCTTGGGTTTTGACCTTTGTATGTGCTATAGCAGCTATGTCCGTTGGGGCACCGCTGAATATCATGATGTTCCGTGTATCCCCACAAGCACAGATGATGGGGGCAGCTTTTATGCAAGCGGCCTTCAATCTGGCCAATACCTTAGGTGCCTATCTGGGAGGAAAACCCCTTAAGTATGGTTATACAAGCAATTATCCTGCTTTGGTAGGAGCCACAATGGCCTTGGCAGGCTTTCTTTGTGCTTTGTTCCTTTACAGGAAATATGCAAGACTTTTCAAGTGAGAGGCCAAGAAAGAAAAGTAAAAAACACATGTAATAGAAATAGTTAAGAAGGGTAGCTATAGATAATTTCTATAGCTATCCCTTGCACTATTATTTTTATCTTTACAAAGTAAAAATAAAAGCCCTAAAAAAGATTTGTATTTCTTTTTTTCGTATATTTGTGGCAATGAAAAAAGCAATACGTGGCATAGCTATCTTGATGAGTTTTATTTTTCTACTCAACACCTTGCTTAGTGGGATCTACCTCTCATATTTCTTAGTGAGCAAGCGAGATTTTGTTACTGCCTATTGTCAAAACCAAGCCCAACCTGAGCGCCATTGTGAGGGCGCTTGTAAGTTCGCTCAAGTAACCAAAGAGACTTCTGATACCCCTCTCACAGAAGAAAAAGCAATATTTCTGCCTGAGAGTTTCTTCCAAGAAATACCTATACTTATTTATAGCAAAACCTTTCTGCAAAAAGTAGTTCATAGCTACTTCTATCTTTGTTCCTTATCCCAAGGGGTAGGGAATACCTTGCTCAGACCACCACAAGAAGAATGAAGCGGGGAAAGTGACGCTAAGTAGTGTCATTGCTCGTAGTAGGGACAAATCGCAATTCGCTCTCCCTTGTGAGGCATGTCCCTTTTTAATTACTATCAAAAAAAAAAATAAATTCAACGATCAAAACTAAAGAAAATGAAAAGATTCAAATATATCACCATGGCTGCCTTAGCCATAGTCTCCCTATTGTCTTGTTCTAAAAAAGAAGATGACAAGCCAACCCCACCCACACAGCTTAAAACAGTAGCAGAGACAAAGGTGGATACTTATACTGTACGCCTACAGAATACCTCAGGTACTTTTGTGATGGGATACAATGATGTTACCCTCTCTGTAACCGATGCCACAGGTAAGGAAGTAGACCTGCAAGCAGCTACCTTCACTCCTTGGATGGAAATGTATAAGGGAGATGGTAAAGGAGGTTTCTCTAAAGAAATTATGCATACTCATACTTGCCCTCATACCGCTTTGGCTAAGGAAGGCAATGTATGGAAATCTCAAGTCCTATTCCAAATGATGACAGCTCCATCAGGGGTATGGTTTGGTACCATTACCTTTAGGGCAGCAGGTAAAGACTACGAATACAAGCGCTTGGACTTTGAGGTAAAACCACAGACCAATAAGGCTTTAGGAACAGTAAATCGTTTTAAACTCTTTCCTGAGGCTACTTCTAAGGGACAGACACACCTTTATGCTTTAGTGGCTCCTGAAAGCCCCAAGGTGGGTGAGAACGAGATTGCTTTAGGTATCTGGAAAATGGAAAACTTGCAGAACTTCCCCAGAGTAACTGATTGGACAGTAGAAGTAAGTGTGAAGTCTAAGGAGGGTACAGTGGTGCTTTCTACGGCTACACTTCGTTATGAACGTGATTTCTATCGTGGTAAAGTCTTCTATCCTAAAGCAGGCGAATATACGCTTTCCTATACTCTAAAAGATGCCCAAGGAAATTTAATACAACCAAAGAATAATAATAAAGTAGATACCACCATAGCAACTGAGATACAATTCTAATCTGTCAGTTAGTTAAATAGCAAATTTTGCCAATGAGTCAATGTATTATTGACTCATTGGCAAATTGCTTATTGACACATTCGGTTAGGGTTTTTGTGCGATAATAGCCACCGCATCTAAGTTGTCCCGGTACTTTCGGAAGCAGGCTTTCATCTTTTTTACTCGTTTTCTTATCTCGGGGAAGCGTAGTAGGTTGAAGGTGATCAAGAGCATTCTGAGCCAGCCTTCATCCTGAATGATACGACTACGCTCCAAGAGCAACATAGGGTTATGTTCTACCCTAATGATCTTAAAGCCTTGTTCTTCTAAGAGAGCAGTCCACTCGGCAGTAGTCATCGGGCGAGCATGTACGCGGATGGTCTCACTTAGCTCCTTGAAGAGATCTTCTTTGACTTCTTCAGAAACATCATCAGGCTTGATACCCAATTCATGGATACCATAGTGACCCCCCACTTTTAAGGATACGGAAGGCCTCGGCAATGATGGCCTTCTTTTGCTCAAGCGGCTGCATAGTGAGCATAGCTTCACCATAGACCTTGTTGGCATAGCTGTCAGGGAGGGTGCTCTCAGCAGCATTGGCATTGATAATTTTTGCCTTGTCATACTTGATACGCTTGCGAGCTACAGAGGCGGCCTCTTGATTTAGATCTACCCCTGTATAGCTTTTGGGATGATAGCTACAGGCAATATTGGCTGTAAATCCCAATCCTGGAGCAAATTCTACTATGTCATCTTCGGGGGTAATTCCAAGTCCTGCTACCAATTGCTCGGTGAGTTCTCTCCCTCCAGGACGTAAGACACGCTTACCGAGCTTGGCGAGCATCCAGTGCCCCTGGTGCTCGTTGAGTTTATTTTCGGTGTTCATCAGATATGATTTTTTGTGGCTACAAAGGTACGAAAATAAGATGAGAAAATCTTTATTTATTTTAAATAAAAACAAAAATAATAGTAAATAGCTATCGAAAAATAACTGAAGCTATTGTCAATCAACAATTTGAAGTTAGTTATTAGTCATTACCTCGTCTTCTTCCAATCCCTCGAAGGGTACATTCTCAAATTGGTTAAAGACCTTCAGGGTATCGTTCTCAGGGGATAGGAAGCTGTAGTCGGGGCGCAGGGAAGCTTCCTGAATACCCAGCCAATGGGCGAAGCCGTCCAAGAAATGAAATGCCGACTTATCGGCTTTGAGCACCTTATGTTCAGTGTCATCGCTCGATAGGAGTACGAAAGGCACACGGTAGCAGGCCTTATTGGGATTGGTATCCCCATGGGTAAGGGAGGCAAAGATGGAGCCTCTGTCCTGGGTCATTAGGCCGTGGTCGGAGAAATACAGCATACTGAAGGAGTCCCCCTGCCGTTGTAGTGCGTCATAGATTCCTTTCAGGAGGGTATCGGTTTGTTCTATGGTCTGGATATAGGCGGAAATCTTACGGTTGTAATAATTGTAGTGTATGGAATGTTCTAAGCGTGCTTCAAAATTCACATGCGAACCCATGGTATGGATGATAAAGAGGCGAGGAGAGGTACTCTTTTGACTCAGCGATTTGCTCAAAAGAGGTAGAAGAATACTGTCAGGGTAGTTCATAGAGGCATAGTCACCCTTTTTGGTAAATTCCTTATGGTCGCATAGGAAAGCCAGCTTCGCAATAGGGGTGTCCCAGCCTCCTGAGATGCCTTGGTTGGAGAACCAAAAGGTCTCGAATCCTGCTGTTTTGGCCAAAGTGATGATGTTGTTGATATAGACAAAGTCCTTTTCCCCATTCATTTGCACGAAAGAGCGCAAAAGGGAGGTGGTAGTATTGGGAGCTGTAGCTGTATAGCCGTCAATTATGGTGCCATGTGCTTTGTCTAAAAAAGGCGTATTGCTTTCAGAAAAGCCATACAGGTGCATATAGTCCTTGCGGACACTTTCGCCTATGACCAAAACATAATTCTGATATTTGGGTTGGGTGGAAGTAATCTGCCAAGTAGGGGTACCCTCTATACCCTTGTTGAGTTCCCGTTTCATGGCTTGATATTCTTGTATATTGTCGTAGATAGAAGCATAGAAAGACACAATAGCCGTACGAGAGACTGACCACTTGAAGGCTTCGTATTCTTTCATCTTGGCCAAAGGACGATAAAGGGTTAGTCCTATGGCTATAACACCCATGGCTATGGTAATAAGTGATTGTTTCTTGCCACGAGGGTAAGTCTTTTTCTTGCCCAGATAGAGGATATAGCCACCAAAGAGGAGCGTGAATAGGGAGATAAGATAGGAATAAATAGGGAGGGATTGTACGAACTCCTTGGATTCCTGTAAGTCAGTTTCAAAGAAAGCCCCAATCATGGTCGCAGGAGGGTGTCCAAACCAAATAATCTGAGGGAGAAAAAGTACACAGGTGATTAATACAAACAGAAATACAACAAAAAATACCCAATAAGAGAGTCGCCTAAGGGTAAGGAAAATAAGAAAAGTAGCTAGGATGCCATAAAAGGCAGGCCCCATGTCCAAGGCAAAGGGAATCCCCACAGAAAAAATCAGTAGTAGCCACTCGAAGGCATATGGCTTGAAAAAAGAAAGGAGTTTTTGCATTTTAAGAAAATGAGTTAATGAGATGATTTGTCAATGAAACGATGAATCAATATGTTGATTAAGGTGCAAAAATACGAATTTAATCACAACTGTCCACGGAAGGCTATTCACTGTCGTCTGCCATTCAAAAATACTTTCTATTTTTTTACCGATTAAAATAAAATATATTTTTATTTTGTGGTTTCCAAAAAAAATTGTACTTTTGCGCCGGCTTTTTATAAAAAAACATTTATTTAAAAAATTGCTATCGTATGAAATTTGAAACCACCGCAATACATGGGATTCGCAATACGGAAGATCCTTCACAGAAGTGGGGTAGCTGTATCAATATGGCCTCTACCTTTCCGCTTAATGAGTTCGGAGTAACTCAAGAGTTTGAGTACAGTCGTGTCTCTAATCCTACTCGTAAGGAGTTCGAAACATTGATTGCCAAATTGGAGAGTGGCCGACATGGTTTTGGCTTCTCCTCAGGAATGGCAGCTACTACCTCGCTTTTTACTATTTTTGAGAAGGGGGATCACTTCGTTTTTGGATTAGATATCTACGGGGGAACTTTCCGTATCATGAAGGATGTTTTTGCCAAATTTGGTTTGGAAGCGACCTATGTAGATACAACCAACTTGAACAATATTCGTAAGGCGATACGCCCCAATACCAAAGGAATCTTTATAGAAACTCCCTCCAATCCGCTCTTGGATGTGACCGATATACGGGGTACGGTAGCCATTGCCAAAGAGCATGGGCTGCTGACCATAGTGGATAACACCTTCCTCTCTCCCTACTTGCAACGCCCCTTAGAGTTGGGTGCTGATATAGTAGTGCACAGTGCCACCAAATACCTCAGTGGGCATAACGATATTATTGCGGGAGCTGTAGTAGTCAATGATGATACCTTGGCTGAGAAAATTAGTTTTGCTCAGGTGGCCATAGGAGCACTGATTTCTCCCTTCGATAGTTGGTTACTTATACGTAGTATCAAGACCCTCAAAGTACGTATGGATTATGCACAGTCCAATGCTCTCAAGCTTATAGAATTCTTACAAGGACATCCTGCTGTGGAGAAGGTCTATTACCCAACCTTGCCAAGCAATAAAGGTAAGGCTATCCAAGAGAGTCAAGCCTCAGGAGCAGGCGCTGTATTTTCTTTTGTGATGAAGGATGAGAAGAAGGTAAAGACTTTCTTCGAGGCACTTCGAGTAGCCCTTTTTGCGGTGAGCTTAGGTGGGGTAGAGACCCTCGTTACTCACCCCAGTACCCACACTCATACTGAATTCCCAGAAGAGGAGAAAGTAGCCCGTGGGGTTACCCAAACCCTCGTACGTGTAGCGGTAGGTTTAGAGAATATAGAGGACTTAATAGCCGATTTCAAACAGGCGCTTGATAATGATTAATGCCAACAAGGATCAATGATTAATACTACTAATAAGCATTAATCATTAGATATTAAATATTAATCATTATTTTTCTTACCTTTGCCCCTGAAAACAATAAGAAATGCAAGCATACAAAGATCTTCTCAATCATATACTTACCTATGGACATAGTAAGGACGACCGCACAGGCACAGGTACTATTAGTGTGTTTGGTTACCAACTCCGACATAACCTCCAAGAGGGTTTCCCCTTGCTCACCACCAAGAAGATACATCTCAAGTCGGTGATTTATGAGCTCCTGTGGTTCCTTCGGGGAGATACCAATATCCACTACCTCACCAAGCATGGGGTACGTATCTGGAACGAATGGGCAGACGAACAGGGAGATCTTGGTCCTGTATATGGGGCACAATGGCGCAACTGGAATGGAGAGGGGATTGATCAGATTACTGAAGTACTCCATACCCTCAAGACCAATCCTGATAGCCGTCGTATGGTGGTTTCAGCTTGGAATCCCTCGGTGATGCCCGATACCTCGGTATCCTTTGCTGAGAATGTAGCAAATAACAAGGCCGCATTGCCTCCTTGTCATGCTCTTTTCCAGTTCTATGTCATGGAGGGGCGCCTCTCCTGTCAGCTCTACCAGCGCAGCGCCGATGCTTTCTTAGGAGTGCCGTTCAATATTGCCTCCTATGCCCTGCTTACCCAGATGATGGCGCATGTGACGGGGCTGCAAGTAGGGGATTTTGTGCATTCCTTTGGAGACCTGCACATCTACAAAAATCATTTGGAGCAGGTCGAACTCCAGCTCAGCCGTGAACCACGTCCGCTGCCTACCATGAAGCTCAACGAAAAGGTGACAGACCTCTTCGCTTTTGATTACTCAGATTTTATTCTTGAGGGTTATGATCCCTATCCAACCATAAAGGGGAAAGTCTCAGTATAGTAACTAACGACAAGTGCCCTATGGAAATAACAGAAAAAAAGAAATGTAAAGAAGCCCGAAAGGCGTTGGCTCAAAAAGAGTTAAGCAACTTTAGGGCTTCTTTGCCTATGGAAGAAAAGTATTTTTCGGAGCTTTTTCACTATTTAGAAAAGACTCTACAGAAGACACCCTGTGACCACACTCTAAGAGGTATCACACATTTTCTTGCAGAAAAAAAGGCATCTGATCCAGAAAAAGTGATCACTTGGCTTGCTTCCCATGGTGGCTATTGTGATTGTGAGGTACTTTACAATGTAGAGGAGTGGTTTGACTATCTCGAGGACACCTATTGCAAAGCACCTATTGAGCTCAATACCATAGAGAAAAATATTTTAGAGAAGAAAAAGAAAATCAATGAACTTCCACCTGAGTTTGATTTTCCGTTTTCCTCAGTTCCTGCTCCATGGAAATTGTCTCAAAAAGAAGTGCAGGGGAAGCCAGAATATTTGCTCCAGTTAGGAAAAGGATTCAATGCTTGTATAGCAATGCTAAAGTTGGATTTTCCTAAGGAAAAACTCTCAGAGGAAGGCTATTTCCTCTCTCAGTGGAAAGCTTTTACTGGCATCAAATCACCAAAGGGATTGGAACAGGAAATTTTGGAAGTAGGAGCATATCAGTATATCATTGTAAAATCTAAAGAATATACCCCTGTTATTATTTTTGTGCTTTCTATAGAAAATAAGCGAGGATACTTAGTAGTACAGACAGAACTCACTCGCTATAAAAATGACCTAAAGGAGATAGAGCGGTTGCTTAGGGGATAAAAAAATAAAAGAGAGCTTGCGCCCTCTTTTACCAATTCTAACCACAAAATCTAATATATGAAAAACAATTTATTTCCCCTTTGTTTTCGGGTGCAAAATTACGACATTTTTTGCTCACAACAATAGTTTTGTATTGTTTTTTTCTATAAGATAATAGATAAAAACTATATTGAAAAGAATGTTCGTTATTGCTTATTTGCCATTACAAACATTTTCCCAGGCAGGGGTCTTACTACCCCTTTCATTTCCATTTGGAAGAGCAGGTTGGAGAGTTTGTATACAGGGAGGGAGCATTCTCGAGCTAAGTCGTCCAAGGTCTGCTTGCCATTTTCTCTTAGGTAAGTGGCTACTTTTTCTTCTTCAGGGGTGAGCTCTACGAAGAGTTCAGGGGTGATCACCTTAGGAGTTTTCTTTTCTACTTCCCAACCCATGTAATAGACCAAGTCGGCAGCCGAGGTGATAAGTCGTGCTTTGTCTGTCTTGATGAGTTTGTTGCATCCTTGACTATAGGTGTCATCCGCGCGACCAGGAATGGCAAAGACCTCTCGGTCATAGGAGAAGGCCATATCGGCAGTGACTAAGCTACCGCCCTTCAGAGCAGATTCTATCACAACAGTAGCATCGGAAAGTCCTGCGATGATGCGGTTTCGTCCAATAAAATTCTTCCTATCGAAGGAGCTTTGGTGCCAAAATTCGGTAATGAATCCTCCATAGGCCTCTACCTCTTTTGTATACTTCTTATGAGAGGCAGGATAGATGATGTCCAATCCATGAGCTAAACAAGCGATGGTCTGTAACCCATTGTCCATAGCAGCCTTATGGGCAGCGATATCTACTCCATAGGCAAAACCACTGATGATAACCAAGTCCTCCAAAGCAGAGAGCTCCTCGACAAACTTCTCACAGAAGGCCTTTCCGTAAGTGGTTATCTGTCGTGTGCCTACGATACTGAGCGTTTTCTTGTTCTTCAGGTCAATATTCCCTCTGGAAAAGAAAATAATAGGGGCATCAATGATTTGTTTGAGATTGGCAGGATAATCGGCATCAAAGAATGTGTGATAGCTAAAGTGATTATCCTGAATATATTGCCATTCCTTTTCGGCAGCTACGCGGTGTATAGGGTCGAAAAGGTGTTGTAGGATAGTGCTTCCTATACGTTCTATATGGGCGATTTTGTGTTTTTTCTCCTTGTATATAGCTGTAGGACTTCCGCAGTGGGCAATGAGTTTTTTGGCGGTAATATCGCCTATATTAGGGGTGTGCTGTAGCGCCAGTAGGGCGAGAATATCTTCTTCGGTCATGGTAGATTAGTAATCAAGATAATCACCACCGGTATAGTTCTCTGGAGTAATCGCCTTGAGTGTTGCCTTTAGGGAATCACTTATAGCAAGGGTATCTACAAAATCGTGGAGGGTCTGCTCGTTGATTTTTTGGTTGGTACGAGTGAGTCCCTTTAGAGCTTCATACGGATTGGGGTATCCCTCACGGCGCAGTATAGTCTGTATAGCCTCGGCGACTACTGCCCAGTTGTCCTGAAGGTCAGCGTGGAGCTTGTCCGGATTGAGAATAAGCTTATCCAACCCTTTGAGCGTGGAACTTGTCGCGATGAGGGTATGGGCGAAGGGAACGCCTATATTGCGCAATACAGTGCTATCGGTAAGGTCGCGCTGTAGGCGGGAGATAGGGAGCTTGGCGGAAAGGTGTTCCAAGAGGGCATTGGCAATTCCCAAGTTGCCTTCAGAGTTCTCAAAGTCGATCGGATTTACCTTATGGGGCATAGCGGAAGAGCCTACTTCACCTTCTTTGATACGCTGTTTGAAGTAATCCATGGAGATATAAGTCCATATATCTCGGTTGAAGTCTATCAGTATGGTATTGATACGCTTTACAAGGTCGAAGAGAGCCGCTAAGTGGTCATAGTGCTCTATCTGAGTAGTAGGGAAGGAGTGGTGTAGGCCTAAGATATCCTCCACAAAGTGTTTTCCGAAACTTCTCCACTGGATCTGAGGATAGGCTACTTTGTGAGCGTTGTAGTTGCCTGTAGCTCCGCCAAACTTGGCCGCATACTTGAGCGTGGAGAAGTACTGGAGCTGCTCCACAAGGCGCACTGCGAAAACCTTCATTTCCTTTCCTAAGCGAGTAGGGGAGGCAGGCTGCCCATGGGTACGTGCCAGCATAGGGATATCCTTCCATTCCCGAGCAAGGGTTTCTATCTTCTGGATAAGGATTTTTATTTCAGGGAGATATACATTCTCGATAGCTTCTTTCAGAGAAAGGGGGATAGCGGTGTTGTTGATATCTTGTGAGGTAAGGCCAAAATGGATAAACTCCTTATAGGGATGAAGACCTAAGCGGTCGAACTGTTGCTTTAGGAAGTACTCTACGGCCTTTACATCATGGTTGGTGATACGCTCTATCTCCTTGATGGCAAGGGCATCTGCTTGAGAAAACTCTCTATAGATAGCTCGTAGGGAGGGGAAGATACTCTTGTCAGCTCCCATAAGCTGTGGCAGAGGTAGTTCACACAAGGCAATAAAGTATTCTATTTCCACTCGTAGGCGGTACTGGATTAGGGCTTGTTCGGAGAAATAAGCCTGTAGGGCGGTAGTTTTTGAGGCATAGCGCCCATCAATAGGAGAGATGGCTGTCAAAGACATAGGTTGCGTTTTAGAAAACGCAAATATACCATTTTTTTTCCATAGAGAAAAGTCTTTTTTACTTTTTCTATCCCAAGGCTACATCCATGACCATCATCACTACAAAGCCTATGAGAAAGCCAATAGTGGAAATATCTGTATTGCGGCTCTGTTGGGATTCAGGAATGGTCTCTTCCACCACTACATAGATCATAGCACCAGCTGCAAAGGACAACGCATAGGGGAGTATGGGGGTAAAGAAGACCACAGCAAAGGCACCCAATACCCCAGCAATGGGTTCTACTATGGCTGAAAGCTGTCCATAAAAAAAGCTTTTCCAGCGGCTGAGCCCCATACGGCGCAAAGGCATCGAGACAGCCACTCCCTCAGGGAAATTCTGCAAGCCTATCCCTATAGCCAAGGTCACCGCTCCAGCGATGGAGGCTTCAGGAATCCCTGCGGCTACCCCTCCAAAGAGTACCCCAACGGCCAGCCCCTCTGGAATATTGTGTAGGGTGATAGCCAATACCAATAGCGTAGTGCGTTGCCAAGAGGATTTTACACCTTCTGTTTGTTTGAAATTAGGATGGAAGTGGGGAAGAATTCTGTCTAAAGCATAGATAAAGAGAGAGCCGCCTAAGAAGCCTATCACGGCAGGAAGTACTTTTTCAAAGCGTTCTCCCTTACTCATATCAATAGCAGGAATCAGTAAGCTCCATACGCTGGCAGCAACCATCACTCCTCCAGTGAAGCCCAGCATACCATCCATGACCAACTTATTGCTGCTCTTAAAGAAAAAGACTAAAGCCGCCCCCAAGGCGGTAACGCCCCAAGTAAAGAGAGTCGCATACAAAGCCGCTAATACGGGATTGATGCTGCTCAAATATTCTATAATTGAAGAAACCATTTTTAGTTTTGAATTTCGAATTGTTAGTTTTCAGTTATTTAGGATAAAGGATTTTCAGGGATCTTTCCTTCCTCCTTTTTAGGCTGCAAAATTACATATAAAATTTCAAAAACAAAAATATTTTTTTAGAGAAATCTAAATTCAAAAGAAGACATGGGGGAAAATGGTTAGAATGATCCCTCTTGAAGGGGAGATATTAATCATTGGTCATTGATCATTGACCATTAAGTCGTTGTCTTACCACTTCATACAAGAAAGCGCCACAAGCCACCGATACATTGAGGGAGGAAATCTCTCCTTGTATAGGCAGTTTGGCTCTTTCATCCAAGACCTTAAGTACTCCCTTGCTGATGCCTGTATCCTCTGCTCCCATGACAATAGCCAAAGGTTCGGTAAGGTTCAGCTGGTAGAGTAGGGAAGAAGCCTTCTCGGTAGCCCCTATGACCTTGATACCACTACCCTGTAAGTAGTAGATGGTATCGATCAGGTTGTCCACCTTGCACAGAGGGATATTGAAGATAGCTCCTGCGGAGGTCTTTACCATATCCTCTCCTATGGAGGCACTTCCCTGTTTGGGAAGGATAATACCACTGACTCCAGTACACTCTGCTGTGCGGATAATAGCTCCTATGTTGCGCACATCGCTCAGATGGTCAAGAATAAGCAATAGGGGAACCTTCCCGCTCTCTATGGTAGAGAGAATGAGTTCTTCCAAAGGAACAAACTCCACTGGGGAGAGTAGCGCTACCACTCCTTGGTGATTCCCTCGTGTAAGCCGTTGGAGCTTCTCCACAGGTACATAAGAACAAGGGAGCTTCTGTTGGCTTATCAGAGTGTTGAGCTCGTTGAAAAGGACACCGGAGAGACCTTTTTGGATAAAAATCTTATCAATGGTCTTGCCGGCTTCTATGGCCTCTATGACAGGGCGTAGTCCGAAAATCTGTGTGTTCTTCATAGGTCGATTAGTCACGCATATTGACAATGCTATCCACTATATATACAGTATTCCCTCTCCATGGCAATGCATTGTGGTATTCTCTGTAATGAAGTTCAAAGTGCTTGCCACTATTTACTTCTAACTGCTGAAAAATTTTCTTACTTTCTATAGAAAACTCAAACTCATTGCTCTGCATGCCATTCCCTGTTTTGGTCTTGGCAAAACCTTCCTGGATGAGCTTGCCTTCGTAGGTCTTGAACAGATTCCCTTTGTATACAGCATAGTTGAGGTATCCAGACTTCACACCTTCGGCGAATACAAAGTAATAACGCATATAGATCCACCCTCCCAGTACGAGTAGTAAGAGAGGAAGACCAATTAGTAAAGTTTTTTTCATTTTATTCATAATGCTAAAGACTAAGATTTTTTAAATTGATAATCTCCTGTGCAGTAAGGGTTCTCCAGTGTCCACGAGGGAGATCTTTTTTGGTAAGTCCAGCGAAGACTACACGGTCGAGTTTTTCTACCACATAGCCCAAGGATTCGAAGATACGGCGCACGATACGATTGCGACCGCTGTGTATCTTTACCCCAATCTCATTGTGGGGAGCTCCATCTACGAAGTTGATATCATCCACTTGGATAAAACCATCCTCAAGAGTAAGTCCTTCTTGGATCTTGTGGAAGTCTGCCAGAGCGAGTTTTTTGTCCAAGATCACATGGTATATCTTGCGTACTCCATGAGAAGGGTGAGTGAGCTTTTTCATTAGGTCACCATCATTGGTTAGCAGGAGCAATCCTGTGGTGAGTCTGTCGAGCCTACCTACTGGTTTTATATTTCCCTGGGCAGCACCTGCAACTAAGTCCATTACAGTCTTGCGACCTTTTTCGTCCTGAGTTGTGGTGATAAAGCCTTTAGGCTTGTTCAGTAGGATGTACTCCTTCTTCTCGGCAGAGATATTCTTTCCGTCGAACTTAACCACATCGGTAGGCTGTACCCTATACCCCAGCTCAGTCATAGGCTTGCCATTGACCTCTACATTGCCAGCGGCTATGTAGCGATCGGCTTCTCGGCGGGCACAGATTCCCGCATTAGCAATATACTTATTCAGCCTAATACCTTTGCTCTGGTCGGTGGCATTGGGTTTAGGCGTATTTCTCTTATAGGGAGCACGAGTAGTGGGGCTATATTCCGCAGATTTCTCCTTGTTATAGGAAGGTTTTTCTTTTTTGTAAGGAGTCTTTTCCCTACCAGTAGTAGACTTTTTCCTATCAGAAGAAAAATTCTCCTTACCAGAAGAAGTCTTCCTTTTTTGATTGGTGGTATTTTCTTTGCTGTCAAAGCGTTTTCCTTTGGTAGAGGAGTGTTTTCCTTGGGGTTTTTTAGGTGATGATTGCATCAGGTGAAAATTTTGTGCAAAAGTAAGAAATATTTACCACCCTACCAAACATTTACCTCCATTTCCAACTGGATACCAAAACGATTCAGAACACGCTTTTGGATATGGCGAGCCAAAGCAAGTACTTCTTCTCCAGTAGCCCCACCAAAATTGACTAAGACTAAGGGTTGTCTGTGGTGAACCCCTACTTTATCTATTCGGAAGCCTTTGAGTTCACAAGTCTCAATAAGGAAGGCCGCGGGAACTTTGACCTCCTCGGTAGATATCTCAAAATGAGGCATAGTAGGGTAGCGTTCTTGTAAGGAGAGGAATTGTTCTCTTGGGATGACAGGATTCTTAAAAAAGCTTCCGCTATTGCCCAGTTCTGTAGGGTTAGGGAGCTTGTTCAGGCGAATCTCTTTGATAACCTTCGAGATGAGTTCAGGAGTTTCTCCCCAGCCTTTTTCTTGTAAAAGAGCGCGAATATCTCCATAGTGTGTTTTGAAAAGATGGTCGCGTTTTGTCAGGCAAAAGGTTGCAGAGAGGATGATATACCTTCCTTTTTGCTGTTTGAAGAGCGAATCACGGTAGCCAAAGAGGCAGTTTTCCTTCAAGAGGGTCATGGTTTGACCACTTTCTCGATCAAGCACCTCGCAGGAGGAAAGTACATCCTTGAGCTCTACCCCATAGGCTCCTATATTCTGTACAGGGGCAGCGCCTACTGTGCCATAGATTAGGGAGAGGTTCTCCAGGCCGCCATATCCTCTTGCTACACAGGAGTCTACAAAGTCACTCCAGACTTCTCCAGCCTGTGCTTTGATCCATACATGCGAGTCTGTCTCTTTTTCTACAGAGATCCCCTTTTGCATGATTTTCAGTATGGGGGTCTGTATCTCTTGGGTAAGTAAGATATTGCTACCTCCCCCCAGTACGATTAGGTTTGGATAAGAGCGCAGTGCCTCAAGGATATCTTTTGTATCATAGGCTTCTATAAGTAAAGCCGCTTTTTGTTCTATGCCAAAGGTGTTATAAGCTTGTAGTGAAATGTTCTTGTGTATGTTCATAGGGTTCAGTTGTTAGTGTTTTTATTGTCAGTTGTCAGTTGCAGTTAATCGTTGATTATTGTAGTTTACTTTCCAGTTCGTTAGAGGATAGTTCTGTATATATTTTTTTGCCAAAGGGGCTTATCAGACTATCCTTACAGGAGAAGAGGTCATAGACCAGCTGTTCTTGTTCCTCAGCACTAAGTGTTTGTCCGGCCTTAACAGCAAGGCTCTTGGATAGATTCTTGACCAAGGCCTCCTTCTGAGAGAGTTCATCTTGAGGGATATCCTCCATTTCCTTCTCTAAGAGCTGGTGTAGGATATCCTCCACTTGGCTCTCCTTGACCATGGGGGGTAGTCCAGTAAAGCAGATTTTGTTCCCCTGAATCTCCAAGAGAAAACCAGCTCTATTAAGTAAAGGAATCAACCCTTGTAGGGAGATGATTTCTGTAGGAGAAAATTCGAACTCCAGAGGAAATAGCAGCGATTGGCTCACGCTCACCCCTTGGGTAATACTCTTGTGAAACCGTTCGTATAGAATGCGCTGGTGGGCACGTGATACATGGATAAAAAGCACCTTATCCTTCAAATAAGTGATGATGTATTTCTTCTGGAAGTACAAGAGCGTCTGAACCTTGACCTCTGTAGAGTGTTCTATCAGAGTGGGGGCGGCTTGTTCCTTCTCAAAAGGATCGTTTACTCGAGAAGGAATCCCCGCATAGAGCGACTCCCACTGAGGGGATGGAGTATTTCTATGAGAAGAGAAAGTCTCTCCTAAGGTGGAGGAGTTGTCCATCTTGAAGGGGTTGAAATTGCGATCCACCTGATAGGTCGGGGTCTGAGCTTCCTTATCCTTATAGGAATAGGGAACCTCCTGACTCTCATCCAAAGAAAAATCAATGGTAGGGAGCACATGGAACTGTCCTAAGCTATGCTTGATGGCCGAGCGCAAAAGAGCATAGATAGTTTGGTCGTTGTCGAACTTTATTTCAGTCTTGGTAGGGTGTATGTTGATGTCAATATGTTTGGGATCTATCTCCAAATAAAGGAAATACTCAGGCTGTTCCCCCTCCCTGAGCAGTCCCTCGAAGGCACTTAGTACGGCATGGTGCAAGTAGCGGTTTTTGACAAAACGATGATTGACCATGAAGAACTGAAGAGACTTATTGCGCTTGAAACTATTGCGACTGATAAATCCATGTATATTGACTACCTCTGTTTTTTCTTCTACAGGAACCAACTGCTCGTTCAAGCGGTTGCCGAATATCTGTACGATACGCTTTTTCAGAGAAGTAGCAGGGAGGTTGAACTGTTCGACCCCATTGTGAATCAGAGAGAACTGTATATCAGGGTGAGCCAAGACCACACGATGGAATTCGTCCAAGATATGACGAAGTTCCACATTGTCGGACTTGAGGAAATTGCGCCGTGCAGGCACATTGAAGAAAAGATTCTTCATCGCGATAGAAGTTCCCTTCTGGGTTACAGTAGGATATTGATCCGTAATCTTATTTCCTTCTATGGTAATAGCAGTGCCAATCTCCTCCCCCTCCTGGCAGGTGGTCATTTCCACCTGAGCAATAGCAGCAATGGAAGCCAGAGCTTCTCCACGGAAGCCCTTAGTCTGTAGGGAGAAAAGGTCATCAGCTACACGGATTTTCGAAGTAGCATGTCGCTCAAAAGCTAAGCGAGCATCAGTAGGAGACATACCTATACCATTGTCCACCACCTGCACCAGGGTACGTCCTGCATCCTTGAGGATGAGCTTTATCTGAGTAGCCTTGGCATCAATAGCATTCTCCAAGAGCTCTTTCACGGCGGAGGCAGGTCGCTGGATGACTTCACCTGCGGCTATCTGATTGGCTACATTGTCAGGAAGTAATCGTATAATGTCAGACATCTAAAAAATCTATTTGTGTTAGAAAAAGGAAAGATACTCAAAAACAATTATTTATTCAGGAAAAAAGACAGATTAAAATCGAAAAAATAGAAGAGGATGAGTATCAGTACCAGTACAATAACCCATACCAACCGATTGGAATGGCTTCGAATACTGGCAGGCTGGCGCATCTCTTTCCATTGGCGGCGAAACGAAGACGCCCTACTCTGGTGCTTTACAATAGAAAATCCACCCCGCTCCTCAGTCTCCTGATAATAACGAGGTTGGTAGGAAAATTGCCTGATTTTTTGAGTTTTAAAAAAATTGATTTTCACTTTCCTTGTGTTTTTAATGGGTGCGAAAATACAATTTTTTTAGTGAAAAATCAGAAAAATTTATCAACAGTATTTTTTTCTAAGAATGATTAAAGAATGAGAATTAAAATAATTTTGCAAGAAGTGTTGTTTTTTTATTTAAAAAGTGTTATATTTGCCAAATCAATGCATCTTGTATTTTTGTAGAGAAAAACAGGGTTTATAACATTGATAATCAGAAAATTAAAAAAGATAACCCCTAATAATATGTAACAATGAAAAATTTATTTTTAGTAACTTTTGCTTGGTTGATGATGATAGCCATTATAGGAAGTGTCATCTATTCAATGTTGTTTTTAGGGCAGATGTATGTTCCTCATGATGAGACCTTTCAGTATTTCTGGTGCTGTTTTACGGCGGCAGTGCTAATCCCAGCGTACAAGGGGATCTATTATATTCACAGCTTATGGCTGAAGATGCTTAAGGAATACCGAGAATCTTCCTACAGAGAAGAAGAGGTGAAGGAGATACCTTTCTTTCAGGAGGTGACTAATAGAGTAGATGAAGTGCATCCACTTATGCAGAAGAAAGAAAGAAGAATAGCTCCAAGGGAGGAGCTCACTGAGACTCTTCGCAAGATACGTTCTGAGGCCAATTCGAAACTATCTCAGCTAAGAACAGAGGATATTGCCAATACCAAGAAAGACAGTCACTACTTTGTTAGCAAATATACTTCAGAGAAAAACATTTTGGTAGATACTATCTTCGAAGGAGAGCAAGAGGCTGCCCCTGAGAGAGCAGTGGTAGAGAAATCAGAAGAAGTCCTCCAACCAGTATCCTCGACTCCTGTTTCAGACAAAGAGGAGCAAGGAGAGGCGTATCCTGTGGAAGAGAAATCTTCTAAAGCTCAGAACCTAAGAGCAGTGATGGATACAGAAGGAAAGAAAGCACCTGCACGTAAACCTCGTAAGCAGACAGGTAAAAAAGCGGGCAAGAGAGGTACTCAAACAAGCAAAGGAGGCACTCATAAGAAGAAGGAATAATGCAAAGGAAAATAAGCCAACTCTTGACCTATCCCTTTATCCTTTTGGTGCGCTTCTACCAAGTGGCTATTTCCCCTTTGAAGCCGCCCACCTGCCGCTTTAGTCCTACTTGTTCCACCTATGCTTTGGAAGCCCTCAAGAAGTATGGACTTCTTAAGGGCGGTAGGCTTGCCCTCAGGCGTATCATGCGTTGTCATCCATGGGGAGGGAGTGGGTATGACCCAGTGCCTTGATCTTGTCCACAATCACTTGAGATAGAAGCGTTTTACTTTCTATAGTCCACCCTGCGATATGGGGGGTGAGAATTACATTGTTAGCCTGAGTCAGGTAAGAAAAAGCCTCAGGGAGTGTCCCTTTGAAGAAATTTTCAAAAGAAGATTGTTCATACTCTAAGACATCCAACCCAGCACCTAAGATCTTACCTTTTTGTAAGGCTGAGACCAAGTCCTCAGTAATGACACTCTTACCTCTGGCTGTATTGATAAGCCAGAAATTCTTAGCAAATCCTTCTATAAAAGTAGTATTGACCATCCCAAGAGTCAGGGGAGTTTCTGGTGTGTGTAGGCTTACCACATCTACTTCCTTTTGGAATACCTCCAAGGGCACTTGTGTAGCACAAGTATCTCCCACACCTTCCTTGATATCATAACAGAGTACTCGACAATCGAACCCTCGTAACTTCTTAGCGAAAGCCTTCCCCATATTGCCATAGCCGATGATTCCTACCGTAAGAGAATCCAGCTCATAGCCACGGTTTTCTTCCCTGAGCCATAGCCCCTGAGCTATCTCTTGATCCGCCTTCTTGAGCTTATTGAGCAAGGCAAGTAGAAGAGCCAAAGTATGATTCCCCACCGCATTGCGATTCCCTTCAGGAGAAGAGATCAAGGCGATACCCCTCTGATGGGCATAGGCTGTATCAATATTTTCCATACCTGCCCCCACCCGAGCGATAAACTTCAGGCGAGAGGCCTTGTCAATAAATCCTTTATCTATACGGAAGCGGCTACGAATCACGATGCCATCATAGGCTGCGATCTTGTCCTCTATCTCAGCCTTGCTGCTGAGGTAGTCTGTATCATTTTCAAAACCCGCTTCTTGGAGCTGAGCTATCATCAAGGGATGATTGCTGTCAATATGTAGTATTTTCATTAGTTTGCTATTAGCTATTATTTTTTCTTACATACGAAGATACTATGTCCCTTTCCTAAGTGGTCATGAATCTGGGTAACCTCTAATCCAGCAGCTTCCACACAGCGTATCATGTCCTGAGAATAGTACATCTTGCTATTACCATTGGCCATCACCGAGAAATAAAGGCTGATCTGAGTAAGACAGTAAGCCCCTGTCTCATACTGCTGTCTGTCCCAATAGCTCTCCAATATATATAGTAGGGTATGTGCATCCATTGCCTGAGCGGCTCGCCTGAGGATACTGATGACCTCCTCTTGGGAGAAACAATCCAAGAATTGGCTCATCCAAATCACATCGAACCCTTTGGGGAATGTTCCCTTTGGATCAAGCAAGTTGGCAGGATATTCCTTAATACGATCTGCGCCCGCTTTTCCACGGGTGGCCTCTCGCATGAGGCCTAACTGTTGGGGAAGATCCATGATGGTAACCTCCACCTCAGGGTTATAGCCTACGCACTGCATAGCCCAGCGCCCAGTATTGCCCCCTACATCCAAGAGCTTCTTTACAGGAGAAGAGAAGACAATCTCCAAAGCCTCTTGAAAGGAGTTATCCGAGTAATGGTGGTCAAAAGCAAACCATTTCTTTTGAGCTTCCTTGGGTAGCTGGGAGAGTCCTTCGTAGATAGTAGGCCACTGTCCGAAGACCTCAAGCCCTGCCGGACGACCTTCCCGAAGTGTTTCTTCCATATAGAAAAGCCCTTGGTAGCATACCTCATGGATAAAATCCATATTGATTCTTACCGATTCGTCATTGAGAAGAAACCACCCCGCTTTGGTAAGCACAAAGCGATCCTCACTTACTCGAACCGTTCCTATAGAGAGAGAAGCCTCTAAAAGCACTTGCACAGCATACTCACTTACAGAAGTGTGCTCGGCAATTTGTTTCTGGGTCAATCCCTTGTTGTGATCCGAGAGGAGCTGAAGGATGCCAAACTTTATCATCAGGCGCGATACCTGAAACACTATAGGGGCAAAGGCTATTTCGTGAGCCAAGCGCTGTGCCTGAAGGGCTGAAAGGTGCTCTTGTGTATACTGTTGCGCTACAGAAGGAGACATTTTCATAACAATATCCTTAAAAAGTGTAATAATTCCTCGCAAAAGTACATTTTTTTTCAGAAGTTACCAAATAAATATCCATCAATACAGAAAATAAAGAGAGAACAAAGTTTTCTTGATTTGCAACAGTTTGTTTTTCATTGTATTGCAAGAAAAGAGACAACAAAGTAAAAAGTCTTTAAAAAAAAGTAGATTTGTCTTTCATGATTAAAAATAAATCTGTATCTTTGCACTTTATTTCATCCCTTTCTAATCAAAGGGATTTTAGGTATTTTGAAGTGGGGTGGAAAAAAGTTATCAACAAAAACAGCCTTTTTACAGTTTGAATTTAATATTAAAAACATATAATAAATATTATTAACATGTTAATTTTTTTTAGATGCTGAAAAACTTTTGTGTAGAAGGAAAAAAAATTGTACTTTAGCGGCGAGTTTTAAACAATTACAAATATTAAATTAAATTTCAAACGTATGAAAAGAATTAAAATTTCATTAGCGTCTTTAGCATTGGTAGCTGCAGTAGGCTCTGTGCAAGCGCAGGATGAAAACGGCAAATGGGTGATAGGGTTCGGAATCAACGCTGTTGATATCCGTACACCTCATCAGTTTGGAGATTTCCTCAAAGACTGGGGAGGAACTAAAGACTTGAACATCCTTCCTGCTGTGACTAAGCTCTCTGTAGCTCGCTACATAGGTGCTGGTTTCTCTGCTGAAATCGAAGGGTCCTTGAACAAAATCAAAGAAGGATTCGATGGATACAGCGAAGATAAATCATTCTGGAACGCTAACCTACAAGCTAAGTATGCTCTTAGAAGATTGTTTACTACAGAATCAGGCTGGTTCGATCCTTATATCAAAGTAGGGGGAGGATATACTGCTTACGAAAGCCGCTTCGATGACAAAGAAGGAGGATTCAAAGCTCTTGCTGGTGGTGGTATCAACTTCTGGTTCACTGACCACCTTGGTGTAAACCTTCAGACAGGTTACCACCATGGTTTCCAAAAGAATGGAACTGACTACTTCCAACACTCTGCTGGTATCGTAATCAAATTTGGTGCTAAAGATACTGACAAAGATGGTATCCCTGATAATAAGGATGCTTGTCCAGAAGTACCTGGTCTTAAAGAATTCAACGGATGTCCTGACACTGATGGAGATGGTATTCCTGACAAAGACGATGCTTGTCCACAAGTAAAAGGTCCAAAAGAATTTAACGGATGTCCTGATACTGATGGTGACGGTATTCCTGATAAAGACGATGCTTGTCCTGAAGTAGCTGGTCCAAAAAAATTCAACGGATGTCCTGATACTGACGGTGATGGTATTCCTGACAAAGATGACAAATGTCCAGATGTAGCTGGTCCTGCTGAAAACGGTGGATGTCCTTGGCCTGATACAGATGGTGATGGTGTTCTTGACAAAGATGACCTTTGCCCTGAAGTAGCTGGTCCTGCAAGCAATAAAGGTTGTCCAGAACCTGATGAAAACGAACAAAAACAGTTGAACCAATATGCTAAGACTATCTTGTTCGATACAGGTAAGGCTACTATTAAGTTCCAATCTGCTGAAGTATTGAACCAAATCCTTAATGTTCTTAAAAAATACCCTAACAGCCGTTTCCGTATCGAAGGTCACACTGATAGCACAGGTAAGAAAGCTAAAAACATGATACTTTCTCAAAACAGAGCTGATGCTGTGAAAGTATACCTCATCCAAGGTGGTATCGATGCAAGCCGCTTAGAATCTCAAGGTTTCGGTCCTGAAAAACCAATCGCTTCTAACAAGAACAAGAAAGGTAGAGAACTTAACCGTCGTGTAGAAATTAACCTAATAAAATAATTTAGGATTTAATACCTTCAAAAAGGTTACCCCGCGTGGGTAACCTTTTTTTATTCTTATAAAGGTAAGTTTTTCCTAAAATATTTCTTTATCTCAGGAAAAAAACCTAACTTTGCCGTAATGTTTTTATCACTTTCATTTATGAAAAAATATATTTTAACGCTCAATGCTTTGCTACTCTCCACTGGAATAGCTATGGCACAGAAAATCAACTTTGAAGAGTATGACCTCCCTAATGGATTGCATGTGATTCTACATCAGGACAATTCTGCTCCTGTAGTCACTACTACGGTCATGTATCATGTAGGAGCCAAAGATGACCTTCCAGGGAAGTCCGGTTTTGCTCACTTTTTTGAACATCTACTCTTCGAAGGAACCAAGAATATCCCCAGAAGTCGTTGGTTCGATATTGTCTCTGCTCATGGAGGGGATAACAACGCTTTCACCGATGTGGACAAGACTTACTACTACGAGACCGTTCCCTCCAATAATCTACAGTTGGCCTTGTGGATGGAGTCCGAACGATTGCTTCATCCTGTAATCAATCAGATAGGTGTGGACACACAGAAGGAAGTAGTCAAAGAAGAAAAACGCGAAGGAACGGATAATGTACCTTATGGGAAAATTATCTATATGCCTGTGGTGCAAAATCATCTCTTCGATAAGCACCCTTACAAACACCCTACCATCGGTAGTATGGACGACCTGAACTCTGCCAAGCTCGAAGACTTCATCCGTTACAACCACCGCTACTACAACCCTAACAATGCTGTCTTAGTCGTAGCTGGAGATTTCCAGAAAGATCAGACAAAAAGCTGGATAGAGACCTATTTTGGTCCTATCAAAAATCGTGAAGCTAAGCCAGTTCGTAATTATCCTATGGATGCTCCTATCACACAGACTAAAAAAGTAACTGACTATGATGCCAATATCACAGCTCCAGCCAAAGTATTGGCTTGGCGTACTCCTAAGATGACCGAACAAGATGCGCGTGTGATGGACTTCATCCAAGCTCTCTTGGCCAATGGAGAGAGTGCCCGCCTCTACAAAAAGATGGTAGAAGAAAAGAAAGAAGTACTCCAATTCATCTCTTACACTTGTAATTATGAGGATATAGGAATCCTCATGATTGCAGCTGTGGCTCAGGATGCTCCTTTGGAACAGCTTACCCGCGATATGGACAGTGAAATCAAGCGCTTACAGACAGAGCTTATCTCTGAAAAGGAATATGAAAAACTCCTTAACTCCTTTGAAACCAGTTTTATAGCTAATAATTCGGATGTAAGAGGAATAGCCTACTCCTTGGCTGTGGACTATACTTTCTACAAGGATACCAACCTCATTAACAAAGAATTAGATCTCTATCGTAAGGTAACCCGTGAGGATATTCGCCGTGTAGCTAAGCAATATCTCAATGCAAACCAACGCTTAGAAATAGATTATCTACCTGAAAAAAAATCCAACTAAAAAAGCATCTCCATGAAAAAAATATTATTAGCAAGCATTTCATTGCTTACCCCTTTTCTCTTGTCTGCCCAGATAGATCGAGACAAGATGCCTGAGCCTACCCAAATGCCTTCCTTTACTTTGGGAGAACCTCATGTAAAAAAACTCCCTAATGGGCTTACCCTTATGGTCGTGGAAAACCACAAATTACCTCATGTCTCTGTTAGCCTTACCTTGGACAGACCTCCTATCGATGAAACTCAGAAGCCAGGGATGTACTATCTCACCTCAGAGCTTATGGGAGGCGGATCTAAAAATATCTCCAAAGAGGCATTCGTAGAGGAAACCGATCGTATGGGAGCTACCGTATACCTTACTATCGATGGAGGAAATACCTATTCCTTGACTCGTTATTTTCCACGTGTATTGGAGCTATTTGCTGAGGCAGCCCTGCATCCGAACTTCACCCAAGCAGAATTGGACAAGGCACGTGACAAAGCCATTGCTTCACTCAAAGCAGAAGAGAATAGTGCTCAGAGCATTATCTACCGTCTCAATAGTGCTCTTACCTATGGTAAAAAACATCCTTATGGAAGTTTCTATACCGAAGAATCCCTCAAGAGTATTACTCTTAGTGATGTCTCCAACTTCTATAAGACTTATTTTTCTCCAGACAATGCTTATATGGTAGTGGTGGGCGATGTCAATACCGCTCAAGTAGAGGAATTAGTAAGCCAATATTTTCATGACTGGTTGCCTGCCAAATCTTTACAGATGACCACTCCTACTCCTCAGAATGTACAGTATACTCAGGTGAACTTAGTAGATGTGCCTACCGCAGTACAGACAGAAATTAGTGCCTTCAACCTCTATCCACTTAAGATGAGTGATAAGGACTATTTTGCTGTAAGAGTACTCAACCAAATACTTGGAGGAGACTATGGTAGCTATATCAATATCAACCTACGTGAACAGCATGGATACACCTATGGAGCCCGCTCTTACATGGGGACAAACCGCTTTACTTTGGCTAACTTCTTTGTATCAGTGAGAGTACGTAACGAAGTAGCAGCTAAGTCAGTGGTAGAAATTCTTAAAGAGATCAAGCGTATCCAGACAGAAAATGTTAGCGAACAGAAGCTCAAAGAGGTAAAGGGACAGCTGGTCGGACGCTTTGTCATGTCTACCCAATACCCAGCTACCATTGCCAACCTTGCTGTAACCAGAGAGACACAGAAGCTCCCTATGGATTTCTACAGCAATTATATCAAGAATATAGAAGCAGTAACTGTAGCAGATGTAAAGCGTGTAGCTAACAAATATATAAAGTATAACAATTTACGCTTTATCATTGTAGGTAAATCTAGTGATTTTATCAAAGAATTGGAATCCCTTAAGCATAATGGAAAACCATTACCTATTTTCTACTATGACAAATATGCTAATAAAATCAAATAAATAATCAATGATTAGAGGTTAATGGTTAATGAGATTTCTTATTAACCATTAACTTTTGATATTGTATAGAATTTTAAAGGAAATTCTTACACCCCTGCTCACTGCTCCCTATTCATTATTTTTGGTATATTTTTTGATAGGTATATTTTTGGAAAAAAAATTGTGTTTATGAAACCATTCATTACCCTCGCAATAGTCGCCACTGTTTTGACCTCCTGTGCAGGCATACAAGTAAGCTCAGATTATGACAGTAAGGCACCTTTTGCTCAGTATAAGACCTTTGCATTCCTCAAGGAAGGAATAGATAAGGCAGAAGTCTCCGACTTAGACAAGAAGCGTATCCTCAGAAGCATTGAGAGCCGAATGTTAGAGAAAGGGTATACCCTATCGGAGACTCCCGATATCTTTGTTAATTTCTTTACTCGAGAGAGAGAAAGACAGGATTTGTACCAGACTGTAGGAGTCGGTTGGGGCTGGGGACCCGTATGGGGGAGCACAGTACAAGTGACCCCTACCCAGACAGAAGGAATCCTTTTCATTGATATTATTGATGGCAAGGGGAAAGACCTTATCTGGCAAGGGAAAGGAGCTGGAATGCTCTCCGAAAGAGCCAACAAGGACGAACAGATAGATAAGTTTGTCAGTGAGATCCTCAAACAATATCCTCCACAACAAGTAAAAAAGCCGTAATTTTCCTTTGAAAAAAGATAATTTAACCTATCAAAAAGGCAAACTAAGTGTTAATTTTAGCTAATGTTTTTATGAGTGTTTAAAAGTTTTTTGCTCTGTTAACTTCGTAACCCCTTGTTTTTAAAGGGAAAACAGTGTTAAAAAAGAAGTTATCAACAGATGAAAAAAAAAACAAAAAATGCTTTTTGTATCGAAAAAAAGTAGTAACTTGCGCCAAAATTGAACAATTAGAAAAATTTATTTAGAAATGGATATGCAAAGTTTAAAAAAACCTATGTTAGCCTCTCTCTTAGTGGCAGCATTTCTAGTAGGCTGTGGAAAGAAGGGAACTGATAAGAATACCTCCAGTGCCACAGGGTGGAAAATAAACGCTAAAGAAGGTGGATTCCAATACAATACAAACTTCAAGGAACAAGTAACTGGTCCTGGATTGGTATTTGTAGAAGGGGGTACTTTTACTATGGGTAAAGTACAAGACGACGTGATGCATGATTGGAATAATACTCCAAGCCAACAACACGTACAATCCTTCTATATGGATGAAACTGAGGTAACTAACAAAATGTATATGGAGTACCTCGATTGGCTTAAGCAAGTTTTCCCTCCAGAAGATAAGGACGGTCACTATAAAAACATTTACTTAGGAGCACTTCCAGATACTCTTGTGTGGAGAAGTCCACTAAGTGCTAATGAAACAATGGTAAACGAATATCTTCGTCACCCTGCCTATGCAGAATATCCTGTAGTAGGGGTGAACTGGGTACAAGCAACACAATTCAGCTCTTGGCGAACCAATCGTGTAAATGAGTCTATTCTTGAAAAAGATGGCTATATACAACAAGGTTCTCGCTATCAGGTAGATGCTGAAAGTACTTTCAGTACTGATACTTACCTAAACACTCCTGAAAATTCTTATGGTAGAAAAGTATCCGAATTTGCAGGTAAAAAAGCTACTAATAAGGATGGTAATGTTACCTATGCCAAGCAAACAGAAGGTATCCTCCTTCCTGAATACCGCCTCCCTACTGAAGTAGAATGGGAATATGCTGCTAAGTCTCTTAATGGTCTCCGTGAGTACAATAGTGTACGTGGTCGTAAAAAATATCCTTGGGCAGGTCGCTATACTCGTAATGGAAAACGTGCTGAAATGGGTAATCAAATGGCTAATTTCAAACAAGGACAAGGGGACTATGGTGGACTTGCGGGATGGTCTGAAGATAAAGGAGATATCACAACTAAGGTGAAAACTTTTGCTCCTAATGATTTTGGTCTCTATGATATGGCTGGTAATGTAGCTGAGTGGGTAGCCGATGTATATCGTCCTCGTGTAGATGATGAACTTAGTGACTTCAATTACTTTCGTGGTAACGTGTATACCAAAAATAAAATCGGAGAAGATGGTAAGCTTGTAGTTGTAGATGCACAATCTATCACTTTTGACACTCTTAGCAACGGACGTATATATGCAAAAAATCTTCCTGGGCAATTGGCTAAAGTTGCTGTAGATGATAACGAAACTTACCTCCGTTATAACTTCACTACTGCTGATAACCGTAACTACCGTGATGGGGATAGAGTCTCAAGCAAGGATTATGCAAAACTTACTATGGACAGACATTCTGAAAACATAGATTCTCTTACAGCAAGCCAGAGAGCTAATGTGTCTCGTACCATGTATAACTCTCCTAACCAAAAAATCCTTAGTGATGGTCAAGGAGGTATCATAAAAGTATATGACCGTTCCAATGATCGTACTACTTTGATTGATGACGAAGCTCGTGTAATCAAAGGAGGGTCTTGGAGAGATCGCGCTTACTGGATAGATCCTGCGCAACGTAGACACCTACCTCAGTATAGTGCTACTGACTATATAGGATTCCGTTGCGCTATGAGCCGTGTAGGTTCTAAAGCTAAAAAAGGAAAAACTTCCAGAGGATAAATAAAATTTTCAATTCCATGATAAGAAAGCTGCCTTTTGGGCAGCTTTTTTTGTCAAGAATAAAACCATAATTACAAGCTTCAAGAAATATCTTAATAGTAGGATGAGCATAAGACATGCTATTTCTCCAATCTCTAAATTTTTTCCTTTTTCCTTTTCCCCTTTTCCTTAAAATTTCGTACCTTTGTGGCATAGAAAAAATATTAAAAATTAGAACAAAAATGAACACATCTGACGCAACGCCTGATACTTCCAAGAAATTCCAAAATTACATGGTAGAAACGGCTAAAAAACTTCAAAAACGCATTGTCCTTCCTGAAGGAGAAGATAAGAGAATTCTCTCTGCAGCAGCTAAGCTTGCGGAAGACGGATTGGCTTATCTTACTATTTTGGGTGAAGAGAAAGAAGTCCTTGCTCGTGTAGAGGAGTTAGGCCTTACATGGAATCCTGAGCGTATCCAAATAGTATCTCCTAAGAAAAGCCCTAATTATGAAGCTTATTGGAAGAAATTGTACGAAATACGCAAAGAAAAAGGCATGACCGAAGCACAAGCTCAAGAGCTGATGCTCGATGTCTCTTACTATGGTACTATGATGGTATTCATGGGAGAAGCTGATGGAATGGTATCAGGAGCCGTGAACTCTACAGCGCATACCATACGTCCTTCTTTGCAGTTTGTCAAAACAAAGAAAGGTGTAAAAACAGTCTCTTCAGTCTTCTTTATGATCTTACCTGACCGTGTATTGGTATATGGAGACTGTGCAGTAGTACCTAAGCCTACAGCAGAGCAATTGGCTGAAATCGCTATCACCTCTGCTGAGTCAGCTAAAGCCTTTGGTATAGAACCTAAAGTAGCCCTTCTTTCTTACTCTTCTGGTACTTCAGGAAGTGGGGAAGAGGTAGACAAAGTGCGTGAAGCTACTGAGATGGTGAAGGCACAATGCCCTGATCTACTTGTAGAAGGCCCTATCCAATACGATGCCGCTGTAGATGCCACAGTAGCCAAACAGAAGATGCCAGATTCTCCTGTGGCTGGTAAGGCCAATGTACTTATCTTCCCTGACCTCAATGCAGGAAATATTACTTACAAAGCCGTACAGAGAGAAACGCATTCTATCGCCATAGGACCTATGCTACAAGGCTTGCGCAAACCTGTAAACGACCTTAGCCGTGGAGCTACGGTACCTGATATTTACAATACAGTGCTTATCACTGCTATTCAAGCAGGAATGCAAGAATAATTTGTTTTTCTATCATATTACATAAAGAAGAGGCTGTCCAAATGGGCAGCCTCTCTCTTTATAATCTGTAAATTATTAGCTAGTTACTCAATAACCACAGACTTTATCTTACTTTGATAAGCTGTGTTTAAAGCTTTATAAGATGCAGTAGAGCCATAAGGCACATAAATTGATTTGAGCGTTACTTGACGGAAAACTTGCATTCCTGACTTGTCAATTTCAAAAGCGGTAGGATTCTCTAAGATAAGAGTTTGTAGAGCAGTACAGCCTAAGAAAGTACGTTTTCCAAAACTACTGATTCCTTTTGGAATAGTAATTGTTTTAAGTTTGGTACAATTCGTAAAGGCCTGTTCTCCCAAATTAGTTACTGTCTCAGGTATATTTATGTACTGCAAGTTAGAACAAGCATCAAAAGCCCCTTTCCCTATTGTAGTAAGCCCGTCAGGAAGTTCTATTCTCCTTAGTCTAGTACACTTAGAGAAAGTAAAATTTCCTAATTCAGTTACCTTATCCCCAACAATAATAGTAGAAAGATCATAATCAACATTAATATCATCAAAAGCATTATTTGCTATTTTTTCTACTTCGCTAAGTTTAGGATCTGTGTTCATATCAATATAACGAGTTTTTCCATTGAGCCATTTTACTAAGGTTTTCCCGTCAGGGCTTAGCTGATAGTCTTCTGTAACCACAGGGTTTCCTGTTAGAGAAATACCTGTAGTAGGCCATCCTGAGGCTGTTTTAGGTCCATAGAATATTTTGGCTGCTTTGTCTATAAAGTAGTCTCCTATCGCGCCATCTGAAGCTTGTGGAGCGCGGTTTTCTGCTAAAATCTTAGAACCATCAGCACCAGGTTGCCCATCACGGCCAGCGTTTCCTTGAGCACCTTGTTGTCCAGGGTTTCCTTGAGGGCCTTGAGGTCCCTGAGCTCCACGAGCGGGTTTGCCGGTATCATGATTATCTACCCACCAGTTGCCATTAGGACCTATATAGGGAGTAAATCCATTTTGCCCATCACGACCATTGGATCCTGGAGTACCTTGCTCACCACGAGCGGGTTTTCCTGTATCTTGATTTCCAATCCACCAGTTGCCATTGTCACCAATACGAGGGGTTTCTCCATTCTGTCCATCGCGACCAGGCTGTCCGTTTTGTCCATTCGTTCCAGGGTTTCCTTGTGCTTTTACGTTCAAGTCGGTATCTCCAACCCACCAGTTGCCATTATCGCCAATACGAGGCGTAAGTCCATTCTGTCCATCACGACCAGGCTGTCCGTTTTGTCCATTAGTTCCAGGGTTTCCTTGTGCTTTTACACCCAAGTCGGTATTGCCTACCCACCAATTGCCATTGTCATCAATACGAGGGATTTCCCCATTTTGTCCATCACGACCAGGTTGTCCATTTTGTCCGTCTTGTCCATTGGTGCCATTATCTCCCTTGTCTCCTTTTAATCCCTTGAGATTCAATACGCTATTACCCCAACCGTCCTTGGTTTTAGGGCCATAAAGTTCTGAGGAGCTCAAGTCTAGGTAATAATCACCTGTTTGTCCTTTTTCAGCACTGGGTATGCCTCTGCCTGAGAGGATCATACTGCCTTGCGTTACTTTCTCTTGCACAACGATTTTCTCATTCTCTTTTGTACAATGTATAGCGGAGAAAGACAGCGCTAACAATGGTAACAAATACTTCTTCATTGGTTACAAAATTTGTATATAATCTACAGAGTGCAAAATTACGATTATATAATTTATTAAAAAAATTAACTTATTAACAACAGTAAGAGGTCAGTGAACTCTTGCGGGTTTCTCCTACTTACTTGTTTTCTGTTATCTAAAAGATCGCTACAGCACGTACAGGAGATCCTGTCGCTCCTCTCCAGTGGGGGTAGGCAATGGAGATGATAGCGCCTGTTGCAGGGCATTGGTCAAGATTGGCCATTACTTCTATCTGGTAGATATCCTGAGAGAGGAGATAATACTCTTCTACTAATCCTTTTGCAGCGGCAGGCACTCCAGCATCGGTATCTAAAGTTTCATGTCCTACTGCCTTGACCTTACGTTCGTGAATAAGGAACTCCAAGGCTTCACGGCTCCAACCTGGCGTGTGTTGTACCCCTTTGTCGTCCAAGTTACGCATCTGCTCATACGAAGGCCAGCGCTTGTGCCAATCGCTACGAAAAGCTACGAAAGCCCCTGGAACTATTTGTCCATGTTGTGCTTCGAAGGCCAAAATATCTTCGCGAGTGAGTATATAATCGTTGTTTCGGGAGACCTCTTGGGACTTGTCTATCACATAGAGCGGCAAGAGTAGGTCTTTTAAGGGTATATCATCGAGCCAGCGTCCTTGTTCTACAAAGTGGATAGGGGCATCGATATGAGTGCCATACTGGCCTACCACAGAGAATTGTTGTACATGGAAGCCATCCTTGAGAGTGAAGAGGTCTTTTTGTTCCAGTGCGGGTAGGGCAGGAAACTTAGGCGAATGTTCGTCAATCTGATGGGAGAGGTCTACCCACTGTTTTTCTTGTAAAATCTGGTATAAATTCATAATATAAGGGTTTTAGGATTATAGAATGAAAGGGTTTTAGAAATGGTCAATGAGGGTGAATGGTCATTCACTCCCCTACAGCCAACTAAAAACTCAAGGCTACTCCATATAGAGGTGTGCCATCCCAAGCGGTGGAGCTGGAGAGGTTCCAATGGTATTTCTGGGCAGTCTTGACCCGATAGTCGGAGGTTTCAATACGCGATTTGGCAATATTTTTTCCGATGAGGTAACCCATAAAGAGGGCTATAGGGTAATCCGATGCCCAGTGTACTTTGCTCTGCATCATCTCGAAGGACATCAGAGCCAAAGCGGTATAGCTCACAGGCTTGATCCACTTATAATCCTTATAGTTCTCAGCCAGTACCGTAACCGCAGCCATAGCTGTAGTCAGGTGTCCAGAAGGCATCGCATCATAGTTAGAGGTATGCTTCTGGTAGGCGGCAAAGCTTGGGGCGAATGTCCAAGAACTGTGCCAATTTCCATTTTCTGCAGTGATAAAGGGACTTTCCCTTCCGGTAAGGCGCTTGAGAGGTTGTACGAATACTCCTGTGATGAGGATACTCTCAATCAGTTGCATGGCAGTACTCTTAGCTCTGTAATCATCGGTGATCAGGCCATAGGTAGCCAATCCCCCACTGATGAGGATAAAGGTAGTACCATTGCCTATAAAGTACAGCGCCGAGTTCACATCGGCAGGGACAATCTTGAGGAATCCCAATTTCTTATAGGTATGTGCTTCATTCAGTCCCATGCTCTCCCCTAAGCTACGACTCTCTCGAATCAGCCAAGGATCGGCGGGAATCAGGGCAGCCGTAGCGCCCAAAGCAGCGATACCATACGGATAATAGGGTTTGGAGACGAAGTCCTTGAGGGTATTAAGGGCATTGCGGGGTGCCTTATTGATCAAATCCCAAAATTTTGGCTTCTGATAGGTAAAATAGAGGTCAGGCTCTATTTGGTAAGATTGTCCAGCGATCTCCTTAGGTATCCAATTTTCATCAATAGGAATGGTATCGGACAAAGTGCCCGCTACTACCTCCTGTGCCGTTGTGTTATTTATACAGTGAAAAAGAAAAAATAAAAAGAGGATATGTTTCATAGATTGAATAATAAGAGGGCAAAAAGTAAAGAGGAAAAATAAGGGCGAATTACCATTCGCCCCTACATTGTATGATTACACGCCATTGGTCATTTGTCACTAGTCACTATTTAAGGATTCCTTTTTTAATAAGTGCCTCTGCGATTTGAATAGTATTAGTTGCAGCTCCTTTGCGGAGGTTATCGGCTACCACCCACAGATTAAGTGTTTTTGGTTGGGACTCATCACGGCGTACACGTCCTACGAATACCTCATCCTTACCATGAGCATAGATAGGCATAGGGTAAGTGTTGGTATCGGTATTGTCCTGTAGGATTACCCCTGGAGCGTGGCTAAGGAGCTTACGTACTTCTGCAAGATCATATTCTTGTTCGAATTCTACATTGACCGCTTCACTATGCCCTCCTACCACAGGGATACGGACAGCAGTGGCTGTTACTTGGATAGAATCGTCCCCGAAAATTTTCTTAGTTTCTCTGACCAATTTCATTTCCTCCTTGGTATATCCATTTTCTTCAAACACATCACAGTGAGGAATGGCATTGCGGTGGATAGGGTAGTGGTAGGCCATAGGCCCTTGTATTCCTTTGTACTCGTTTTCCAGCTGAGTCACAGCCTTCACTCCTGTTCCAGTGATAGACTGATAAGTGGAAACCACAATACGCTTGATACCATACTTGCGCAAAGGCGCCAAGGCTACCAGCATCTGAATGGTAGAGCAGTTCGGGTTGGCTATAATCTTGTCCTCAGCGGTGAGTACCTCGGCATTGATCTCAGGGATGACCAATTTCTTGGTAGGATCCATACGCCAAGCGGAGGAATTGTCCACTACGACAGTTCCCACCTGAGCAAACTTAGGTGCCCATTCCTTGGAGGTATCCCCTCCGGCGGAAAATAAAGCAACATCAGGCTTAAGCGAGATGGCTTGGTTCATACCCACTACTTTATACTCCTTTCCCTTGAAGGATATGGTCTTTCCTACTGATTTTTCTGAAGCTACGGGAATGAGCTCCGTTACTGGAAAATTGCGCTCAGCCAAGACTTCCAGCATCACATTGCCTACCAATCCGGTGGCTCCTACTACGGCTACTTTCATATAAATTATTTTTTATGTACAAACACGCAAAAGTAGGAATTTTTTTTCTGACAAACAAAAATTTCTTTTATTCTTTTAAAAAACGTAATTTTGCACCCTCAAACAAGCAACAACATCATGCGGACAAAATCCATCAAACAGAATAAAATCAATGTAGTAACCTTAGGCTGTTCTAAGAATGTATATGATAGTGAGGTGCTTATGGGACAACTCAAGGCCAGTGGTAAGGAGGTAGTACATGAGGACAAAGGAAACATAGTCGTTATTAATACCTGTGGCTTTATCAATAATGCCAAGGAAGAAAGTATCAACACCATTTTGGAATACATCCAAAAGAAAGAGGAGGGATTGGTAGATAAGGTCTTCGTTATGGGCTGTCTATCGGAGCGCTATAAGCCTGATTTGCAGAAAGAAATCCCCGATGTGGATCAATATTTCGGTACTACTGAACTCCCTGCTTTGCTCAAAGTATTGGGAGCTGACTATAAGCATGAACTTATAGGTGAACGCCTCACGACCACCCCCAAGAATTACGCTTACTTGAAGGTATCCGAAGGTTGCGATCGCCCTTGTAGCTTCTGTGCTATTCCGATCATGCGTGGTAGCCATAAGAGTACCTCTATCGAAAACTTAGTGATAGAGGCTGAAAAATTGGCTAAGAAGGGAGTAAAGGAACTGATTCTCATTGCTCAGGATGTAACTTACTATGGCTTAGACTTATACGGCGAACGCAAGTTGGCAGACCTACTCCGTGCCTTGGTCAAGGTAGAGGGGATAGAGTGGATACGCATTCACTATGCTTTCCCAACAGGTTTTCCTAAGGATGTGCTTACGGTAATGAAAGAGGAACCTAAGATATGCAAATACTTAGATATTCCCCTTCAGCATATTGCCGATCCTATCCTCAAGAGTATGAAGCGAGGGACAACTAAGGCTAAGACCACACAACTTTTGGAGGACTTCCGCAAGGCCATGCCAGAGATAGCCATTCGTACCACTCTTATTGTGGGTTATCCCAACGAGACAGAGGAAGATTTCGAGGAGCTCAAAGAGTTTGTGAGACAAATGCGTTTTGAGCGTTTGGGCTGCTTCACCTATAGCCATGAGGAGAATACCCCTGCCTATGAGCTGGAGGACAATATTCCTGAAGAAGTGAAGCAACGCCGTGCTGCTGAGATTATGGAGATACAATCCCAAATCTCTTGGGAGCTGAACCAAGTCAAGGTAGGGAAGACCTTCCGCTGCCTGATTGACCGCAAAGAGGGTCAATACTTTGTAGGCCGTACCGAGTACGACTCCCCCGATGTGGATAACGAAGTCCTTATAGATGCTACTAAGCACTATGTGAAGATAGGCGACTTTGCCGATATCTTGATTACTGAGGCTACCGATTTTGACCTATACGGGGAGCCCGTTAAAAAGTAAAAGGTTAAAAGGTAAAAGGTAAAAAGTAGAGAATGAAAAAACTATTGTCCTTCATACTATTACTGCTTGTATTTTTAAGCAGTTGTAGGCCTGAAAGAGAAGTGACAAGTAACGTTAGTTACTTGTCACTGGTTATTTCACTATTCGTAGTCTACTGTTTTGATACGATTACCTTTTTCATAGATTACTTCAGCGGTGAGCTTACCAGAGGCATCGTAGTACTTCCAAGTGCCATCTTTTTGGTCGTCCTTGTAGTTGCCTTCTTGACGTACTTTTCCACTGGCATAAAACTCTTTATAGGCACCTTGTAGGTTGCCAGCCACATAGGTACTTTGCTCATGGAGTACTCCCTTGTCAGTATATTCTTTCCAAACTCCCTCTTTGAAGTTGTTTTTATAAAATATCTCTTCTGCAGCATCCCGAAGAAGGATAGAATCTTAGTGCAAAATCTTTGACCTCATCTCCATTGGCATCAAAAATAGTATCAGAGGGAACTGTCATCTATTTTCTGGAGCGCATCTACCATAGCCTTCTCCAAGAGGAGCTCATTTTCTACATTCTTAGAAAAATAGCGCTGCTCCTTGTTATCCATTCGTTATTTTTTTATATCTTTGCGCCATATGTATTACTTATATGAATAAAAAGAAATTTCTGACACTTACCACTACAGGGTTTGCCCTTTTTGCAATGTTCTTCGGAGCAGGAAATTTAGTTATCCCACCCTATATAGGGCTGAAGATGGGAGCGGCCAGTGGAGCAGCCTTTGTGGGTTTTTTCCTTTCAGGGATTCTTATTCCCTTTTTAGCGGTACTAATGGTTAGTTCCATAGGTACTTCTTTTACCGATTTGGGCAAACGATTTCCAGCGCCCTTTGTCAATAGTTTAGTGGTGCTTATTATTGTGGTTTTTGGGCCTCTGGTATGTGTCCCGCGCTCAGGATCTACTACTTATGAGGTCGCTATAGAGCCTTTCTTTCCGATGGTAGGGAAAGTTACCTTTGGAGTTATCTTTTTTGCAATTACCTTATTTTTAGCCTTATCTCGTTCGAAATTAGTAGATATCATAGGCCGTTGGCTCACCCCTATACTCTTTCTTTCACTGATAGTACTCATTGTGGAAGGAACTATTAATGCTCCTAAGGGGCTTACAGATAATGGTTTGACTTTCAAGGAAGCATTTACCTTTGGTTTTTCCAAAGGATATCTTACCTTGGATGTGCTCTCAGGGGTTATCTTCTCTGGGCTGATTATTTCAGCTATCATACAAAAGGGGTATAGTTCAGAGCGGCAGAAGCGTGAGATTACCATCCTCTCGGGGATAATCGCTGCTGGATGCTTGGTTTTTATCTATGGAGGTTTGTTATATTTAGGAGCTACCTCCGATGTAGTGACAACAGAAGAGGTTAAGTATATAGATATTCTCAAGCATATTGCTCATAAAGGATTGGGAAATAATGGAGCTATAGTGATTTCTGTGGCAGTGGCTTTTGCTTGTCTTACTACAGCGGTAGCTATTGTTTCGGCTATGGGAGGAATCTTTGAGACCCTTAGTCATGGACGTATTCCTTACCGCTGGGGAGTGTGGGGGTGTACACTGGTCTCCTTTGTGCTCTCTATCCAAAGTGTAGATCAGATTATTCTCTATGCAGGCTATATTTTGGATTTCGTGTATCCTATTACTATTGCTCTAACACTCTTTATCCTATTATTTGGCAAACGTGTACAGAAGAAAACACCCTATATCATAGGGGTAAGTTTTACGGCTGTTTTTTCAGCTATATTTGTCATAGGAAATCTTATGGAGAGCCAGACTCTAAAAGGGATACAAGATAGTCTTCCCTTAGCACAATACCATATAGAATGGTTACTTCCAGCCTTTGCTGCCTTTGGAGTAGGTGCAATTATTAATAATAAATAATCAGCTATACGCTACTGCCGGCTTATAGTTCGTACTATTATCATGATTTTTTAGAGAGTTTTTACAGCAAAATAAAAAACCGAACTGTTTTAAGTTCGGTTTTTTATTAAGACTATAATTGTTATTTTATAGAAGCTTCATAGATACCCTCTATGGATTCAGCTAAAGTCTTGTTGAACTCAGCATCAGACTGCCCTGCAGAGAGACCTTCAGAGAGTGCACGAGAGAAGCTAGCTATTACGCCATGGTTTTTGGCGAGGATTTCGTTTGCTTTTTCTCGGGAATAACCACCTGAAAGCGCTACTACACGTACTACTCTTGGGTGATCTACCAAAGGCTTATAGAAGTCTGCTACGGTAGGAAGAGTAAGCTTAAGCATCACATCCGAGGTGGCGGGGAGCTTATCCAAGTGTTTGAGAATCTCCTCACGAAGAATAGCTTCTGCTTCTGCCTTGTCAGGGATATTGATATCCACTTCTGGCTCTATGATAGGAACGAGTCCAGCGGTGATGATTTGTGCAGCTATTTCGAATTGTTGGTCTACGATTCTAGCAATACCCGCTTTAGAGGCTTTCTTGACTACCGAACGCATCTTAGTGCCGAACACATGGTGTTCATTAGCTCTTTTGAGAAGGTCAGCGAGATTGGAAATGGGTTTCATCAGTTGTACTCCATCAGCATCCAAGTCAAGTAGTCCTTTATCTACTTTTAGGAAAGGGAGAATATGTTTTTCTTCCCATAGATATTCGGCTGTATACTTGCCATCAATCTTATTATCCATGGTTTGTTCGAAGAGAATAGCTCCAAGAATTTTATTTTCATTGAAAGCTGGACTCTTGATAATGCGGGTACGCATCTGATGGATAAGGTCGAACATTTCAGCATCATTCTTGTAAGCACTTTCTTCTATCCCATAGAGTTTTAGTGCTTTAGGAGTACTACCCCCACTTTGGTCAAGAGCAGCAATAAATCCCTTGCCACTTCTCATTTTTTCTATTTTTTCTTTCATAATAAGTAAATATTTTATGTAACATATTGGAAAAGTTCCAATAAACTTTTTACGACGAGACAAAGATACGAATTAATTGACAATAAATCTACACAAATAAGAGAAATTCTTAGCGAGTCCATTTGATATTGTCAATGACAAACTGCTTGCTACCACTATTTCCTTTGATAGTGATTTTTACATTGCCTGTTTTGTTAAGGGTCTTAGTATAGGTTTGTTTGTCTGTTCCTACAGATATGGTATCTTCTATTCCCCCTCCAGATACAAGAATTTCACGCTTTTTATTACCTGCAAGAAATGCCTTATAATCGAAAGAGATAGTCTTGACTCCCTCAGGGAAAGTGAGGGTTATTTTAGCAACTCCTTTTTTATCACCAAGCACCAAACCTTTTCCTTGGATAGCATAGTCTTGATTTTGTTCTTTCGTATCAGTACGTGCTGTTGCGTCCAATGTTACTCCATTGAGAGTCTTTGTGATATGGTTGGTATAACCATTATTAGCTTTCTCAATCCATTCAAAATCAAATACACCAGAAGAGGGCTGTGGTTGTGGATTTGGTTTAGGATCAGGATTTGGTTTAGGATCCGGTTGTGGTTTGGGCTGAGGCTTAGGATCTGGTTGAGGTTGTGGATTTGGTTGTGGATTTGGCTTGGTCTCAGGTGTTTTACCAAGGATTAAGTCAGCTTCTGTTTCATATACAATTTCCTTAATGACCTGACCACTATTAGTTCTATGATTTTTGAAAACACCCGTTACAGTAAGCTCTTGATCTGCAATCTTGAGTTTTTTCTTCACTTCTTCAGGAAGAGTCTTATAGTTTTTTCCATAGATTTGAATCTTTGTACCGTCCTTGAAGATAAAGTAAGAGAAATTTCCTTCTGGTGTGATCTTACCATGTATCTTAGCCTTCTTTCCTTCTTGATAGTCAGCAATAGTGGCATTGCTTGCCTCAAGATTCACAATCTCATTAGGATCAGGAGATGGTTTGGGTTGTGGTTTGGGCTGAGGCTTAGGATCTGGTTGAGGTTGTGGATTTGGTTGTGGATTTGGCTTGGTCTCAGGTGTTTTACCAAAGATTAGATCCGCTTCTGTTTCATATACAATTTCCCTGATAGACTTTCCATCCTTAGTAGTATGGTTTTTGAAAATACCCGTTACAGTAAGCTCTTGATCTGCAATCTTGAGTTTTTTCTTCACTTCTTCAGGAAGGTTTGCATAATTCTTTCCATAGATTTGTATCTCTGTACCATCCTTGAAGATAAAGTAAGAGAAATT